>PVMK01126945.1_pt1 | contig 24870 bp, 25 predicted proteins | sample 1853481 | NCBI WGS metagenome assembly PVMK01 (sample SAMN08533507, study PRJNA380276) | Marine sediment metagenome, whole genome shotgun sequencing project.
GCCGAGTTATAGTCTAAAAATGCTAAAAGATGTGTTTAGCGTTGTGATAACATAATATTTATATATCTATAGGTATTAAATAAGAACTCAAATCTATGGATCAATCCGTAAGGAAGTCTTTTAGTGAACTATTTTTAGTGTTCCCTAATTTGCGTAGTACCTTAGATTCGATCTGTCTGATCCTTTCCCTGGTTAGTTTAAACTCTCTGCCGACTTCTTCAAGTGTTCTAGGAGATCCGTCATGAAGTCCATATCTTAATTTTATAATTCTTCTTTCCCGATCCTTTAAAGTGTTTAGAACTACCTTAAGATTTTTCTGGAGCATAGCAAAAGTCGCTGCATCAAGCGGAGCTTCGACTTCTGAGTCTTCAACGAAGTCACCAATATATGAATCTTCGCCTTCCCCTATCGGAGTATCAAGTGATATTGTACCCTGGGCTATTTTCTTAATTTCTCTAACCCTATCCGGAGTAATATCTAATGACTCCGCAATTTCGTCAGAATCAGGTTCCCTGCCTAGCTTCTGAAGAAGACTTCTCTCAGCACGAATATACTTATTTATATTTTCTACCATGTGAACCGGCACTCTAATTGTCCTTGCCTGATCTGCAATAGCTCTTGTCACACTTTGCCTGATCCACCAGGTCGCATAAGTTGAAAACTTAAAACCCCTTTTATAATCATATTTTTCCACTGCTCTTATAAGTCCCAGGTTTCCTTCCTGAATAAGGTCCAAAAATACCAAACCTCTGCCGACATATTTCTTAGCCACACTTACTACCAGTCTTAAATTTGCTTCAATAAGTCTTTTTTCTGCAGACAGGTCTCCTTTTTCAATCATTTTTGCCAAATATATTTCTTCGGTAGCAGTCAGGAGTCGTACTTTACCGATTTCCTTAAGGTAATTTCTGACAGGATCATCATTGAACGGTTTAATAGCTTTAAGAGTCTTTATTTTTTGAGATTTTTTCTTCTTTATATCTACTTTTTTTATATTTTTATTGATGTCTTCATCAGTAAAAATATCTTCTCTTTTATTTTTAACTGAATTCCTTGTATTTTTTAATTTATAACTAGTCTTTATCATAAAATCTAATCAACCTTTTTTAAATATAATTTCAAAAAAAATGATTTGTTGTCTAACTTAATTGATAAACAACAAATCATTACTCTGAATAATTAACTCTACATACAAATTCTTCAAATAAATCTGTATGTGGTCCTATTATTTAGTAGCTTCTATTGAAGTTTCTTTCAGATCTTGGTTTCTGAGGACGAGCTTCATCAACTCTTAAAGTTCTTCCTCCAAATTCAGTTTCATTCAGAGCTTCCATTGCTTTTTCAGCTTCTTCTGAACTTGACATCTCAACAAATCCAAAACCTTTATCTCCGATCACTTTGGCCGATTGGACCTGGCCATGTGTGGAAAACAGTTCTTCCAGTTGTGAATCATCTGTAGAATAGCTAAAATTACCTACATATAGTTTGTTACCTTGCATACTTACCTCCTTCCAAATAATACTATTTCTCTAGCTTTACAATATTTAGTTAGAGAGGTAACTGCAGTTCACAATACTTGCTCCTAATTAAAATACTATCAAACAAAATAGAAATAAAAAATAAAAAAATCCCAACTCATCTTTCACCATAATCTCACGACCTTAGGTTACTAAACGTCTTGGGACCACACTTTAAACTTCACTGGCATCATTTAGCTTTTTTTCTCTTCCTACATTCTTTCGACAGCAATTTTCAAATATTACTAAATGTTGCCTCTATTCAAAGATTCTATGTAATAATATCAAAAATTATAAGATTTTTCAAATAAAATATTTATTAATGTTTTTAGAATTATTTTTAAAAATTTTTATATTGTTTTTTTAAGTTTTTAATTTAAACAAAAAGCATATTTTATGTACAAATATATTGTAAGAACTAATTCAATATTTATAACCCCTCATATTTTTATTGAATGTATAACAGCTTTATTATTCGTGTTAGTTGCCGGGTTATATACCTTCTACAACTTTCACAGACAGATTAATACATCTAATAGATAATGTTGGATTAATATCATATAATAATACAATCTATAAATGACACATGAGGGGGTAAAAAATGAGTTCTGAATGGATGAGTAAAGAATGGAGAGACAGCCTGGTTACAATGATACTGAGCTGGATCGGGGGCGAGCTTGGAGTCGACCGCTTTTACAGAGGCCAAATAGGCTTAGGGATATTGAAATTACTCACAGCTGGAGGAGCTGGTATCTGGTGGCTCGTAGATGCAATAATAGCTACTGACAGGTTTGGAAAAGAAAACCGTAAATAGCTATAAAGAGAAAATTAAGCTTTACAAAATCCAGCAACAGCTGGATAAACCTATTAAAATATCAGATAGAAAATAAGAGAGAGAACATGTATGGGGTTTTCCTAAAATTGATCTCTCTCTTATTTATTTTGAGGTCAGCCTTTGGGTTGAGTTCTAAACTAACCGAAACTGCATGCTTTGTCTTGATACCAGATCCTCTAGCAATACTTTTCTTTAAGTTTATTTAAATCTATGAACCGGTCCTTAATATTTCTATAGATACTTTTATACAATTCAAAATATTCCATATAAAGTTCATTCTGCTTTTTTTGTGGCTCTAAAGGCTCAATATATTGAGCCTTTTCCTTAGCTATTGAATAATCTTTTATAAAACCTATAGTTTTTGCAGCAAGCAGGCAATCACCATATGGTGCGCCAACCCGGTTTTTTACCATTACGGTCGGGACATTAAAAATATTTGTAATTATTTCTCTCCATACTTTACTTATTGCTCCACCTTCATTCATGACTATGGGATAATTGATCCGGTCCAGTGTCCCTTCTAATATTTCAAAAGATTCATAAAGAGCATATCCAACGCTTTCCATCATGGCCCTGATAAGGTGAGCTTTTGAATGATTCAGTGCCAGGCCGAATATTACAGCTTTTGCATTATTGTCCCATATGGGAGTCTTTTCCCCCATCAGGTAAGGCAGTGTGATCAATCCTTCACATCCAGGTTTTATTTTATCAGCCTGAATATCAAGTAATTGATAGGCATTTTGCCCTGTCAGATCTTCCAGGGCAACTTCAAGTTGTGAGAAATTATCCCTCATATACCTCATCAACATCCCACCGGTATTTGTTGCAGCAATAACAACATAAGTATTGGGTATCGTATAGGCTGAATTTATCATAGTATTTAAAAATTCCTTATTGTCATGGATAATACCGATAACCCCGCATGTCCCAAGATTTATCTGTATATCTCCAATTTCTGCTGCTCCGGCACCCAGCCATCCAGCCATTGCATCTGCCTGTCCTGACGAAACAGGGATCCCGGTAGATAGTCCTGTTTCCCGGGCCGCACTTTCTGTCACATAGCCTATTATTTCCTCACTATCTGTTACTTCTGGTATTATATTTCTATCAATATTAAAAATATCTAGTATACTCTGGTCAAATAAATTATTCCTTATATCATATGCAATACCATAATATGCTCCCTGGGAATGATTTATATTTGATTTACCGGTCAGTCTATACTTGATGAAACTGTCGATTGTATATATCTTTTTAATCTTTTTAAAAGAATCAGGTCTATTATTTCTCTCCCATAATAGATTAACCAGTACCGGATGATCTTCAAGCCTGTTTCCTGTCAGGTCAAATATTCTTTTTTCCCCGATTGTATCTCTTACCAGATCGACTTCTTTTTTTGCTCTCCGGTCAAGTAAATTATATGCATTATTAATTGTCTTACCCTTATTATCCAGCATGACCATTGCCGGCAGTGCTGAAGATGTTGCAATGGAAGCTATATCTTTTGAGTTGATCTTTGCCTTCTCCAGACATTCCCTTATAAGCTCGATTGTCAGATCCCAATAGTTATCCGGATCATGTTCTGACCAACCTGGTTTCCGGGTAATTATCTCATACTCCCTGAATGAATATGAAATAACATCCATTTCAGAATTTGTTAAGCATGCTTTTGCACCGCCTGTGCCGTAATCAATGCCCAGAAAGTATTTCAATAGGTAAAACTCCTTATTATGAATTATTAGCTCTACTGATCGATTTGATCTTTTATCGAAGACAGGTCAGGATCTTCTGTTGACCGTTTTATTAAGTTAGGATTTAGCTTGATAGCCTGATTAAGTGTCCTGACTGCAATAAACTTTTGACCGGAAAGTGCATAATGCCTGGAAAGATTATATTTGGCATTCCCGATGATCCCGGAACTTGCCGGTAATCGTTCCATGAGATCGACTGCTTCTTTCCAGATATTGATAGCATAATAGGTCTGGTCACGATTAACATAATACTTGTCAAAGTGGCTCAATGGATGCAAACAGCAATAAATGATAATGATCTTCCATATTGGCATATTTCCCTGAAGGGGAAATGTTTTTTCACTATTTAAATCCGCACTTGCAGCTGTATTTACGATTTTTACAAGAGAGTTATGGGCTTTTTTGGAATAATTAATGATATCATCCCAGGAATAGTTTATATATTCTTTAAAAACTTCCTCATTTATTTTTTGAAAATCTCCGATTTCTGCAGGGCTCTTACCTTTCAGGACATCATCAATACTCTTTGCCCTGAGTAATTTCCAGAAAGAGTTGTGAGCGATAATATCCTTTGCTGTCCATTTATTAAAAGTTCCGGTCTCAGCAATCTCTTCGTCAGTAAGTTTGTCCACTAAGGTTTTTTCTTCCCTGTAGACCCATTCAATTATCTGTAATAATTTCTGATTGAATTCTTCCATGATCAGTCCCCTCCAAGTACTTAATCATTATCCCATATATAGCCCACCACTTACATTTACAATAGATCCTGTCATATAATCTGCTTTATCAGATGCTAAAAAGACTACCACATTTGCCACTTCCTGTGTATCTGCATATCTTCCCAGAGGGATATTGGCCAGATATTTTTCTTTATTGGCTACGAACCTCTCCCTGGTACTCTCTGTTACCATAAGTCCAGAGGCCACTGCATTGACATTGATACCGTATTTAGCTACCTCCTTTGCCAGCGAGATGGTAAAGGAATTGATCCCGCCTTTACTGGCATCATAATGGGCACGGCCGGAACTGGACCCAAGATAAGCAGAAGTAGTTGAGATATTAATTATCTTACCCTTACGCTTCAACTTTAGAAGTCTTTTTATCAACTCCCTTGAAGTCAGGAAAGGACCGGTAGAATTTATTTTAAAAGTCTTGTTCCAGAGTTCCAGCTCTGTATCTTTTACATATGAAGTGGGGCTTATTGCTGCATTATTGACAAGTATATCTACCGGAGACAAGTTTTTTTCAATCTCATTAAAGATTCTTTCCACATCATCTTCTTCGGAAACATCTCCAAGAACCCCTATAGCCTCCACTTTATAATCTTTTTTAATATCTTTTACCAGTTTCTCGACTATCTCTTTATTCTTACGGTAATTAATAGCAATATTCGCCCCTTCGGCAGCCAGCTCCCTGCAAATCGCCTCACCCAGGCCATGTGAACCACCGGTAACAAACGCTACTTTTCCTTTAATATTTAAATCCATAATCTCTCCAATAATAGATTATTAATTATTTTCCATCTCTTTTACCTGCATAAGTGTTATTGCAGACATGCTAAGAACCTCAACCGGTGCACATCCCCTGGATAGGTCATTGAACGGCACCGGAGATCCCTGGATTATAGAGCCGTAATAGAATGACCCTGCCAATCTGTGAACTGCCTTTATGCAGATATTGGTAGCATCCAGATTGGGAAATATCAGAACATTAGCCTGTCCGGCTACTTCACTGTCGACTCCTTTAGCTATAGCCACTTCCGGAACAACTGCAGCATCAAATTGGAGCTCCCCATCTATCTTTATCCTGGGTTCAATCTCTCTTACTTTTTTAATTACCCTGTTAATCTGATCTATCTTTTCTCCCTTTGCACTGCCCTTAGTTGAATAAGATAGCATTGCAATTTTAGGTTCTCCTTTAAATAGAGCTTTCGCAGTCTGGTAGGAAAAAAGTACAATATCGGTCATCTGGGTCTCATCAGGATCAGGGATAACTGCCGTATCTGCAAATAAAAACTGCCCATCAAGACCGTAGGTGCTTTCAGGTATTATCTCTATCGCAGCCCCGGAAAGATATCTTTTAGGATCGCCTGTACCCATTACCTGTATCAGGGGCCTCATCATAGCCTGAGTAGAGGATAGTGATCCGCTCACTCCACCATGGGCATCCCCAACTTTTAGCATAATGGAGGCATAGTAGTTGGGTTTTGATACCATCTCTTCCAACTCGTCTTCAGTTATTTCTTTACCGCGCTCAGTAAATCTTTCCTGAAGGACTTCCTGGTAATAATCAAACTTATCTGACTTTGAAGGTTCGACTATTTCAATATTATCAGAATCCAGGCCTATCTGGATCAAATTATCCTCAATTGTCTTTTTATTTCCTAAAAGTACAAGTTTTGAAGAGTTTATCTTTACAAACTCTGCTGCTGCTATAGCGGTCCTTATATCATCCCCGTCTACATATACAAGGGTCTTATCGTCATAATTTTTTACTGATTCTACCATAAACTGCTCAAACTTATTTGCGGGAAAAGTTATCTTGTCCATTTATCTGTTCTCCTATGTGTTTAAAGTTTTTTTGCCAGGTTTTTTATTGTTGATATTATCTCGTCTTTGGTTGCCCCGGAAGTAAATATCCCGTCAAAACCAGCTGCATTAAGTTTTTTCATATCATCTTCCGGTATAGCTCCTCCAACAAGATATATTTTACCATCTTTAATGCCTTCTTTTTTAGCCAAAGATATAAGTTTTGCTCCCAGGGACAGATGGGCTCCTCCAAGGGAACTTACCCCCACCACATCAACATCTTCCTGTACGGCAGATTTTATTATCTGTTCAGGTGTTGAGTTTCCAATATAGATTATCTCCATACCGGCATCTCTCAAGTTTTTAGCTACAGTAAGTACTCCCCGATTATGTATATCAAGTCCAAGTTTTGCAAGCAGTACCTTAATTTTGAATTCCATTATCTATCCTTCCGGTTAAACCTTTTCTAAAATGCTTCAGGCGGGTTCCAGAGCCCAAAAGCGGATTTAAATACCTTAAATACTTCACCTTCACTACAGCCAACTCTTGCGCATTCAAGGGAGTATGGGATGATATTAGCGCCAGATGTGCATGCTTGCTCTAGATCTTTAAGGGTTTTTTCTGCTTTTGCTGCATCTCTCTCATCTTTTAGCTTAGCAAGCTTATCAAGCTGACGTTTCTCAGCTCCTTCAGGATATTGAAATACATCTATTGGAGCTTCCTTCCTGTCAGATTTATAGCAGTTCAGTCCCACTATGGGTATATCTCCCGATTCCATCTTTTCCTGTTCTGCCTGAAAGTATGTAGCAATTTTTCTGTGGAGCCAGCCTTTCTCTATTGCGGCTACATAACCCCCCTGGGCCTCTATCTCAGAAAGTTCATCTATTATCCTTTTTTCTATCTCGTCAGTTAAGGCTTCAACATAATATGAACCGCCAAGAGGGTCGACTACTTCAGTCACTGCAGTTTCTGCCTGTATTATCTGCTGAGTCCTTAAGGACAGCAGTGCAGCTTCCTCGGTGGGGACTGCATATGCTTCATCATATGAGGATACATGAAGCGACTGGGCTCCCCCGAGCACAGAGGCAAGAGCCTGATAGGCTGCCCTTACTATATTGTTTAGCGGCTCCTGGCGGGTAAGGGTAAGTCCTGAGGTCTGAACATGGCACCTCATCCATTGTGATCTGGGATCCCTGGCGCCAAATTTGTATTTCATAATCCGTGACCACAGTCTTCTTGCCGCCCTTATTCTTGCAGCTTCATCAAAGAAGTCATTTGAGATCGACCAGAAAAAGGCAAGCCTTTTTGCTATAAAGTCCACATCATGCCCGCGGGCAGTCAAATTCTCCAGGGTCTCCATGGCATTTGCAAAGGCTACTGCTATCTCTGTTACTGAAGAGGTACCGAATTCACGCATATTGTAACCATTAAAAGTAGTAAAGTTCCACCTGGGGATATTTTGCCTGATATATTCATTATTATCACATTGTATCCTGAATACATCCTTTGGAGGGAGGTATTCCGGTCCGCTTCTTACCACTTCTTCCATGGTGGTATCATTCTGCACTGTACCGCCAAGCTTATCAAATGGTATACCTCTTTTTTCTGCTGCTGCTAAAAACATTGGGAAAAGTATTGCAGTATTTGACGGAAAGTGAGTCACAATAGATACTGTGACTTCTTCCAGCGGGATGCCGTCAAAAAGTATCTCCATATCCATTGCTGAATCTATTGCCACTCCTGAGGTTCCCACCTGGCCGGCCGATATCGGATCATCAGAGTCATACATCTGTGTAGTAGGCAGGTCAAAGATAACCGATAATCCCGTAGCTCCATTGTCCATCATAAACTTTAACCTCTTATTGGTGTCTTCCGGTCCTCCGAAGCCATTTATCTGTCTCATGGTAAACTTTTTACCCCTGTACATATTGGGGTGAACTCCTCTTGTAAATGGAGGTTCGCCCGCATTACCCAAAACATCATCATAATCAAAGCCATCTATGTCCAGCGGGGTATAGATAAGGTTTCTCGGGATATTTGATCCTAGTGTTGTCTGAGGAGTTACCTGCCAGTTCTTCTTATCATCATCCCTTACAGAGGACTCTTTCCATTTTTCAAAATTAGTATTAATTTTGCCCAGAGCTTCTTTATCAAAAAGTGTCCCCTGGACCGGGTCAGGTCTTTTACCCAGAATACTTCTAATATCTTTTTTATCAGTCATTGTCATCTGCTCCTTTGGTAGGACTATTTTTCATTAAATAGTTTAGTAAATATTTTTTCTGCGGCAGTATAAGGATCAATATTATTCTTATGATTCAGCAGCTTTGTAAATTTCGGGTCTTCCTTCACTCTTTCTTTAAGCATCTCTTCCATATGGCCTGCAAGCAATTGATTCAGTTCTATATCATACCTGGATTTAAAGAAGTCTTCGAATTTACCCGAACTATCCAGATATTCTTTGTGAGAGTAAATAACCTTTAATAACTTATCAATACCTTTAGCATTTGTGGCCTGGGTCAGCATTACTGGTGGATCCCATCGGTCATCTGGATCATCCCCAGAGAGGGACTTAAGGCTTTTTAGATTATACTCAAGGTCCTGCGCATCATTCTTATCGATCTTATTTATCACATAGATATCAGCTATTTCCAGTATTCCCGCCTTAATTACCTGTATATAGTCTCCGAGCCCCCCGACCAGGACCACTATGGTCGTATGGACGGTATCGGCTATATCTACTTCAGCCTGGCCGACTCCCACAGTCTCGACAAGTATTATGTCGTATCCTGCGGCATCCATTACAGTTATCATCTTTGATGTTACCCTGGATATACCTCCGTGCCAGCCTGCTGTGGGGATGCTTTTTATAAATATGCCGGGATCAGTTGAATGTTTTTGCATCCTTATCCGGTCCCCTAAAAATGAGCCTCCCGTATAGGGACTCGTAGGATCTATTGCGATAACGGCAACAGTCATACCATCAGTTCTAAATTTCTTCATCAAGGCATCTATTATGGTGGACTTGCCTGATCCGGGAAGACCGGTAATACCTATGATATGCGCATTACCAGTGCGGGGGTAAAGAGCCTTTAGTTCTTCCGTGGAGCTCTTGTCCTTTTTTTCAATTAGACGTAAAAGTTTTGCTGTGGCTTTTACATCTTGATTTAATATTTTTTTTGCTAGAAGTGTCATTTTAATATGTTAAAAATCACACCTTTTATAAAAACATATTTTGTATTATAGTAATTAGTTATTATGTTATTACTAATTAATTATTTGTCAAGGGCGACTTAAAGATATGGCTTATTAATACAGAATGCTCTCTGTAGGTCTTTTTGGTCATTTAATGTCTTAATTTGGTGATATTTGTGTTTATATTTCTATGGTAGTAATGTTATTATTAATTTTTAAAGAACATGTATAAAAGATGGAATAATATTTGGCAAATCAATTTGCTAGAGACGGAAGAGTAAATATCACTTATGCTTGATGATTTCAAATTAAATAAAAAAAGTAAGATACCATACTATTACCAGGTCTATGAATTCCTGCTAAATAAGATAAAGGGTAATAAGATAAAGGAAGGGTACCAGCTGCCGAATGAGGTCCTCTTATGTGACATTTTCAATGTAAGCAGGACGACAATAAGGGAAGCACTGAGGGAACTTGAACTGAATGGATATATTGAACGAGGAAGGGGTCAGGGTACTTTTATTTTAAATAATTCTGTTAAAAGCCAGGCCCTTCAAAAAGTATCAAGTATAGTGGACGAATTGAAAGAAAAAGGTATCAAAACTGAAACAAAGATACTTGAACAAAAAATAATCGATCCCGATAAGGAACTGCAGATAATCCTGGGAATTAGTAAAAATACTAAAATCCTATATATTAAAAGACTGATGATATCTGGTGATGAACCGCTATACATCACTAATGCTTACTTTCCGGGTGATATTTTTCCATTGATCGATGAAAGACCCCTCATGGATCTATCATTTACAAAATTAGTTGAAGATTACTTTAATCTAGAGATCACCAATCGAAAGAGGATCATACATCCGGATATCCCGGACAAGAAAACAATCGATATTCTTAAAATAAAGGGCAAAAAAGTTATCATGTATATCCAGACATTCTGGACTGTCAATTATAAAGGACAGGAAAGAATAATCTATTTTGATGAATATTTCAAAGGTTCCAAAAGCAGGTTTGTCTTTGAATCATGATTCCATCAATACTCTTTATCATGATCCTTTAAAATTTTAAAGGATAACTGCCAAATTCCTTCAGGGTCTGAAGCATAGCGATATAGTTTTCCGGTTTTACACCAGAATGAATACTATTTCCGGAAGATAAAATAAAACCATAACCAGGGGCACCATCAATCAGGCATTGTTTTGTTTCCTCGATCACTTCTTCCTTTGTACCAAAAGTCAAAGTCTCAGCGCAGTCCACATTTCCTTTAAGTGATATTCTATCTCCATATTTTTTCTTGACCTCTGATATCTTCATCCCCGCTACCGGATCTATAGGGTCAAGGCAATCTATCCCTGAATCAACTATTTTATCAATAATGGGCCAGATATCTCCATCAGTATGTTTGATCACCAGAAGTCCCAGTTCCTTAAAACCCTGCATTACTTTTAAAAATCCCGGGTAAAATATCTCATCAAAAGCTTTGGGGGATATCAGGAGGCCTTTATCGTAAGCATAATCATCGCCGGTAAAAATAATCTTTGCTCCCCGCCTGACAGCTTCTTTTGCCAGTTTTAAATTCAAGTCTACAGATAATTCTACCAGGCCTTTAACCAATGCAGGGTTTTGGGCTATATTAATGAATAAATCTTCATAACCAAGAAGATTTCTTGGAATCGATAAAGCATCATTTAAATGCAGTATCAGGGCTTTTTTACCTTTGTGTTCATTATAAGCCTTATCCCATGAATCAAATCTATGTGCACCTAGTGGGTCTGGCGGTTCATATTTCTCTAAATCTTTCTGACTCTTAATGCAACCTTCTGACATTGCGTGAAATTCTTCAGAAAATTTTATAATATTGCCCCACTCATTTTTAAATACACCGGGAGATATCTCTTCTTTTTTATAATCTAATTCGACTACAATACCGTCAATATCCATCTCGTAAATAAATTCTTCATATGTTTTACCCGGACTGATCGCATTTATTACTTTTTTATCTATTGACCATTCAAATGTCGGGACTCTATCTACCTGTTTTCTTTGAATCGCATTTATTACTCTTTCTTCTGAATTCATTTTTATCTTTATCCTTATTATTTAATATAAAAAATATCTCTTCAATTCTTAATAATCGCTCATACTTAAACATTAAAAATTATTATTCTATTGGATATCGCCCAAATTTTTTGGCATGCTCAAATAAGAAAACAACATTTTCCGGAGGTGTATCATCCTGAATATGGTTTGACGATGCCATTATATAACCTCCACCTACAGCAAATGCCCTTATTCTTTTCTCTACTTCTTCCTTCACGTCATCAATGCTTCCGATCATTGCTTTTTGCAAGTCTATGCCGCCGTGAAAGCTGATCCTTTTACCAAATCTCTTTTTCAATTCGAAAGAATCCATACCCGCGGCCAGGGGTTGTACCGGGTTTAATATATCTACACCAATATCTATAAAATCTTCTATTATTTCAGATACTGCACCGCAGCTGTGAAACCATATTTTTGCTTTTGGCGCTTTACTTTTAATAAAATCAAATATTTTCTTTTCAAATGGTTTTAAAAATTTTCTATAGTGTTCCGGAGAAATAATCAAGCTCAGCTGTGTGCCGAGATCTGAAGCTCTCTGTACTATGTCGACATGAGGACCTACAGCATCCAGAAAAATATCCCAATATGCCATTTCAACTTCTGCTACTCTCCCGATAAGTTCCATAGCAAATTTTTCATTAAGATACATATCAGAAAATAGTTCTTCTATTCCCCGGAGGTAATAGGATCTTTCAAGTATACCTCCACCGCTAACTACCTCTTTTGCCACTATCGCATAGTCAGTATTTTTTGATAGATACTCTGCCCTATTTTTCAAATCCTCAACATCCCAGTCTTTTCCAGGAGTGGGAAACTGATACTTTCCCAGATCTTCATATGAAGCCTTCTGCAGGGGAAATATTTTAGGGTAGGAACCGTATTCACTCCAGGTTATTCCCCAATCATCTGTTGCTGTACCATCAGGATTCTTTACTGACTTTGGCTTATCCGGGGAACTGAACCATATATGCCTGAAATCTATGTCCAATGCCTCAAGGACCCTCTCATCATAATAATTTGCAGTACTGCCATGTCTATAAGGTTTAATATCAGTCTTTATACCCAGCAAATCTTTTACTTTAAAATAAACTGAATCCACCATCAAGCCGCCGACACTTCCCAGATCGATAGGAATCCTGTCAGCTTCTTTATGTTCCAATGCCAGCATTACTCGTTCCCTGTGTTCCAAAAAAGACCCTTTCCCCTTTTTATTTTTGTGAAATATTCTTTAGATCTACAAAAATATCCCTTACCCTATCAAATAAGCCTGCATAAAGTTCCGAATATTTTTTATAGGTCTCGTGATTTTTTGAATCAGTTATATACTTTTTACTTCTTTTTAAAAATTTTTTTGAAGTTTGCTTTAAATCCTCAAATACTCCTACGGCACTACCCGCCAGTATTATATCTCCAAGTAAGGCAAAGTCATCCCTGGTCAGTCTTGAATACGGTAGTCCCATAACATCGCATTTTATCTGATTATATAGATCTGAACGAGCTCCTCCTCCCATTACAAGGACCTCCTCAAATTTGAGTTCAGGATAATTTTCTTTCATTACATTTAAATAATACCCATATTCATAAGCAAAACTTTCAAGCATGGATCTATAAAAATGTTCCTTTTTGTGACTCAATGTATGACCCAGCCACATACCTTTAATATCCGGATCACTGGGATAACCCCTTCCTCCCAATAGACCTATTGCCATTAGTCCAGCAGACCCCGGGGGGATACCGGCAGACTTCTCATCAAGGATTTGAAAAACAGTTTTATTTAATTCCCCTGCAGATTTTTTTTCTTCTTCTCCAAATGTGTCAGTGAACCAGGCAGAAGTAGCTCCGGAAACAAATAAATAGGCTCCCGGATTATAGAGACCTTCAATAGGTGAAGGTAGACTTTGAAGAGTCTTGTACCTTATATCCGGGACATATTCATCAACACATAAGCTTAGTGCTCCATAAGTTGCAGCTTCATCTATTAGTAAACCGGGTTCGACCAGTCCTGCCCCAAGATTTCCAGCCGCCTTATCACCAGCTCCTGCCACTAATGGAGTTCCTGCTTTCAATCCGCACTGACTGGCAGCTTCATCAGTTAACTTTCCGGTAATAGAATCTGAATTGACGATTTTTGGCAGTATGTTGATATCTATACCAAATTCAGTGCAAAGTTTCTCTGACCAAGAATAATCTTTTAGATCTACAATTCCTGAAAAAATAGTTACAGTTTTATCCGTAAAAGCATCATCAATCGGAACTCCCCCTAATCTAGCTGCTACAAATCCGTGGATTCCCATAGTTTTATAGATGTTTTTATAAATTTCGGGGAAATCATTTTTCCACCAGAGTAATTTTGGTGCTCCTATCGGAAATGTCGTTCCCGATAATTCAATTATCTCTTTTTCAGATTTTTCCAGCATTTCAGTCACATATGGGTAGAAGCGTGTGTCTGATATTATTGACCAATCTGCAACAGGGTTCCAATTCCTGTCTACACCCATTAGTCCACCCATTGCGCCTGAAAATCCAATAGCCTCCACATCCGAACCTCTGGTTCCTGATTTCTCTAAGACTTCTTTTAAAGTATTGAGGACAATAGAGACTATCTCTTCACTACTCTGTAAAAATACCCCGGGTTCAGGATACTGGCCAGGATTATCTTTTGAGATCATATCTACACAATTACCCTCAAAATCATATATGCCGATCTTTATATAACTGACCCCAATATCAACGCCAATCAGATATTTATTTGACATAACAAAACCTCATATTTTTAATCATATTGTGATGAAGAATAATAAAATATTCAAACAACTAAAACACTATTTATAATAGTTTTCTTTGCCTACGCATATTTAGAAAAGAGTCAAGAAATACTACAAAAATAAGAATAAACCCGACTACTAAATTCTGCCAGAATGAACTTATTTCCATAATATTAAATAGATTAACGATCAGGGACATAAACATAACACCCAGAAGACCCCCAATTATTGAACCCTGGCCCCCGGCTATGCTGGCCCCTCCGATCAAGCAGGCAATGATTATCTGGAGCTCTAGATTTGAACCCAGATGTTTTGACGATACCTCAAATCTTGCAGTGGCCAGTAAGCCGGCAAGAGAGGCAAGAAATCCTGATAAAGCATATGTTATAACTCTGATCTTTCTGACTTTTATTCCTACCAGCCTGGCAGATTCCTTATTACCACCAATATAATATAATTGTCTGCCAATATATGTTCTCTGAGTAACAAATTGGGCAATAATTACAATAAGCAGCATTATCCAGAACATATTATACAATCCAAAAGTCTTGCCGGTACCAAGGATGATGAAACTTTGCTGGCTGAAAGGTACTCCATAGCTTCTTTCTCCCCGGAGCAATGCATTGACCAATCCCCTGCCAATATATAAAGTCCCGATTGTAGCGATAAGGGGATTTACTCCGACAAAAGCTACAAGAAAACCATTAAAAAGTCCGAAAAGCAATCCCTACCCCAAGTCCTCCTGCTATTGCCAGTGGTACGGGCAGACCGTACATCAGCAAAAACGATACCACGACCCCGGATAATCCCATTACAGAACCAACAGATAGATCAAAAACCCCGCTTATTAGAAGGACCATCATCCCTACAGCTATTATTGCACTTGGAGCAATACTTGTTTGCAGAGACTCAAAATTTGTTTTATTAATAAAAGTATCGCTGCCAAAACTGAGTATTAGGACAAACACTATTATAATGCCCAGTACAACTGACTCTTTACTCCTTAGAAGCGTACTCAAAGCTTTTTTCATTAGATAGTACTCCTATTAATACTGTAGTTTATCCCTGTTTAGTCTGGTATCAATGATTATAGCTGCGATCAGTACGGCACCAGTTACTACACCGGTATAAACAGGATCGACATTATACATCACAAAACCATTAAAGATAGTTGCAAGGAAAAGCAGACCCGCCACTGAACGTAGGATTGAACCTTTACCTCCAAAGAGACTTGCGCCCCCAAGTACTGCGGCTGTTATCATTTTAAATTCCAACCCAACTCCTGTATTATGGACAGAATGGCCGCTCCTGGCGGCTGCAAATATCCCTGCCATACCTGCTACTACACTGGATATTATAAATATAATGAGCTTTATTTTATTTGTATTGATCCCATAAAGTTTAGCTGACAGTACATTTTCGCCAATGTAATATAACTTCTTGAATGAGATATTATAGTATAATAATATCTCCAATATGATCACGATCAGGATCAAAAATACTATTGTGATAAAAAATTCGCCCCCGATCTTAAATTTAGCGATCTGCCTGAACTCTGATGGATAGGTCGTTCCTTCAAGTACCCTAATAAGACCATCGGCAACACCACGGAAAAGTATCATAGTACCAATTGTCATCATGAGGGAATTGACTTTGAATTTAATAACAAAAAAACCATTGATAAAACCGATGACTGCACACAATGCTAAACTAATAGGGATTGCGATCCAGATCGGTAAATCAGTTTTTAACACTACGACACCGACAAAAATACCTGCAAATGCAAAAACAGAACCTATTGAAAGATCGACTTCACCCATTATAAGAAGTAATGTCAGGCCTATGACAGCATAAAATTCAATAGAAAGACCATAAAAGATTGAATAAATATTTTGGTAAGTGAAAAAATGTTCCCTGGTAACCGATAGGAACAGTAAAGTCGCAATAACTATTAAAAATATAGAAAACCTACTAAAATCTATTTTTGTCTTTTGTTTAGGTTTTAAATCATCATTCATATTTTACATCCATCATTTATTGTTTTTTTGACTTCCTGCGGCTAATAGCATTATGGATTCTTCATTTATATCTTCACTCTTAAGCACACCGGCAATTGTGTTATTCTTCATGATCATTATCCTATCACAAAGGGTTATAAGTTCCGGTAATTCAGATGAAAATAGGATGACAGTGGTATTTTTATTTGGCAGGTCTAAAATAAATTTATGTATCTCAGCTTTTGCACCTACGTCGACTCCCCTGGTAGGTTCATTCGCTATAATACAATCAGGGTCCGTACCAAGACAAACTGAGAACATAAGCTTCTGCTGATTTCCCCCACTGAGATTTTTTGGTTTTGTCTTGATATTTGGAATTGTGATATTAAATCTATCTATAAACGTTTCTGTATATTTTTGGACTTGTTTGAAATTTATAAAATTCATTTTTGATAATCTTTTTAATGAAGGAGCCGCCATATTGTCACTTGCGGGCATATCAACAAATACTCCAGCCTCTTTACGGTCCCCATTCATATACATAAAGCCGTTATTTATCATATGTTCAGGACTTACTCTTTTATACTCATTATCATTTACAATAATTGAACCCTCATCAAAATAATCCAGGCCAAAAAGGATCTGGGATAATTTATTGACTCCTGAGCCCTCAAGACCAAATATTCCCAATATTTCATTCTTGTAAAGCTTAAAATTAATATCTTGTATGGAATTATTCTTGGAAACATTCTTAAACACCAGATGTTCTTTATTGGAAATCACATCTCCGGTACTTTTCTTGGAATAAAGCAGGTCGACTTCCCTGCCGACCATTAAATTAATTATAGTAGATTCTTCAAGATCCTTGTTATCAACAGTTCCTACATATTTTCCATCTTTTAATACTGTTATCCTGTCACTTATTTCCATTACCTCCGGAATCCTATGTGATATATAAAGTATGGTGATCCCCTCGCCCCTAAGTCTTTTAAGGATTTTCATCAGACTTCTGACTTCAACATCCTTAAGTCCTGAAGTAGGTTCATCTAAAATGATTAATTTTCTCTTTAGGGCAATTGACCTCAAGATTTCAATTATCTGTTTTTCAGCCAGGGGCAGATTTGCCACTTTTTCATTAGGATTTATATTAAGATTGAAAAGAGCCAGGTTTTTTCTGGCTTCCTCGATCATTCTTCTTTTATTTATAAATCCTGTTTTGGTTCTAAATACATTATTTGGATATATGTTTTCGGCAACAGTCAGATTGTCAAAAATCGTAAGCTCCTGATGGACCATAGAGATACCAATTGAATTTGCATAAAGTGGATCACTTACTTTTATTTCTTCTCCTTCAAATACCAGATTTCCACTATCCTGCCTGTGCTCTCCTTTAATTATTTTTACCAGGGTACTTTTCCCTGCACCATTTTCACCAAGTATCGTATGAACTTCTCCTTTGATTATCTGGAAACTAACATCTTTAAGCGCCTGGACGATTCCAAAACTTTTGGAAATATTCTGAATATTTAAAAGGTTATTATCTGACATTTTATTAATTAATCTATTGTAATATTTTTCTTAAATGAAATTACAAAGTTTATGAGACAAAAATTATTTTTTTAAAATTTTTTCAGTTGACCCTATTGTTTTCAAATATGCAGCCTGTAGAACTATAGTCTACGGGCTGCATATTTTCTTATCTAACCTTAATCAGATTTAGTACTTTGGTAGATTTTCTCTCAAGAAATATTCAACATTATCCCCATCTATAATTACTGCTTTTGTGTAATTGTATCGAGGTATTCCATAAACACCTGTTGCTGCATTGTCTGAACTAACAGGTATTTCCATTCCGGCTTCCTGCCTCAAGTAATAGGATTCAAACATCTGTATTGCAAAGACCGGAGCTAATGCTGTCTGTGCTTCCACTGTAGCATCGATTATGCCTTTTACAATAAATTCAAGAGTTACATCTTCACGGTCATGGACTATGATTGTCATTTCCTTGTCTTCAAGGCCAAGCTCTTCAATTGCTACACCTATACCTGTACCTGAACTTGAATCGAGGCCAAGAATACCAGTAAGTTCCGGATGTGCAAGGAACATAGCTTTTGCTGCTTCAATGGCAGTTTCTGTATCTGCCATATCTTCAGCTTGTACAACTACTTCCCAATCAGTTCCTTCAAGAGCTGCAAGTGCACCTGCTTTTTTCTCTTCTGTATTTGAGGCACCAGCATTCATTATAATACCTAATTTACCGCTTGTTCCACCACGAGCAATAAGTTCATTACCGGTATCAACACCACTCTGGTAATTATCCAGTCCAATGTACATTGTAGCTCCACTATCCGGGAACTGTTGTATAAAGTACTGCAACTGGTATTCCAGCTTCAACAGCTTTTTTTACCGAGGGAACGGGTGTTGTATCCCACAAACTTGTGAGAATACCTGCTGGGATTTTTAGGAATAGACTGCTCAATAGCATCTGCTTCTGCCTGAGTATCAAAATCATCAGGACCAAGTCTTACAATTTCAACACCATATGCTTGTTTTGCATACTCTATACCCAAGTAGGGCATCAAGGAAGTATGGATGAGCCCATACTGCGCCTGCATAATAATAAACCCTGTCATTTTCAGCTGTAACAACTACTTCTTCTGCAGCTTCCTCCTCTTCGGCTGCCGCTGCAAACTGTTTCTTCAACAGCATCTGCTGTTTTACAACCCATTAATCCTGCCGGTAGTACCAGCATTACTACTAATACCAGTGCTAATAACCACCATAATGACTTCTTCATTTGATCCTCCTTTGTAAATATGAGATTTAATGATCGATCGATTATTGATTTTAAAAAGTTCACCTCCTCTATTTAAAAACCCTCCTAACAAATTTATTAAAATTTAAATTTGAATTTATTTTTAAGAAGAAAAATATTGCCTTTAACTTGATATCATATAATGACATGATTATAGCTAAATAATTTCTCCCTGTCAATTTTTTGCTTTTTTTGAATAGTGCTTTTCTGTTTTTAAAACCTTAAAATCTTACTCAGTGCTTATTTTATTTTTTCTAATCTTTGACCATTATCCCTGATGCAGGTGAATTCAATAAAAACTCGTCTTTCTTCCCAAAAGTTTTTATTTTTACCATATCTACCTGGATCCTGCTGCGGTCACCGACAAAAATTGTTTTAAAATATACTAATGGTTTATGTTCCCCGGAAAAACTTGTACCCTCCAAAAAGAATAAAGGAGTTCCTTTTTTAATTTTTAGAAGTTCTGATTCTTCATTAGTGGCATAGATAATTTCAATTGCACTTTTACCATAAGGCCATTCAATACCATATTTTTTTGACATTATCGAAGTCAGGCTTTTAGTTGTATAGTCTTCCTCCAGTAATTTGGGTTCCAGGCCAAATGGTATAAAATTTGTCATTATGGAATATGGAATATTATCCAGCTTCACTAATCTTTTCAGGATTATTACATCTTCACTGTCTTTTAATCCTAGCGCACTCTCTACTTTTTCAGGTGCACTTATCTTTTCCAGCTGCAGTACAACATTATCAACTTTATATCCCAGTGATTTCCAGACTTCATGAAAACCTACAATATTTTGAAGGATATTCTCATTTACCTTTGGTTCAGCAACAAAAGTCCCTTTGCCTTTTCTGGTAATTATATAACCGTCACTTTTTAATTCCTGCAGCGCCTGCCTGACAACAGTCCTGCTTACAGCAAATCTGGTGCAAAGTTCATTCTCATAGGGGAGCATCTGTTTTGGTTTCCAATTACCGGATTCTATTTCATGAGTGATGTATTGTTTTAGCTGGTAATAATAAGGGACCCTATTTTCACTATTTAATGTGAAATCGTTATTGATGATAACTTTTTCTTCAAGATTATTGACCATCTTTAAAATATTTTACCCCATATTTATGTATAAATATAAGAAGATATATGTAGTCTTAACATCATATCATGACATGATGATTTAATTATATACAAATAGATTAAGAATGCAAGTTTTGGGATATTCCGGGAGCTTAAATCTTATCTACTACTTGATCAATAATATTTATAAATACTGATTTTTTTATTATATTAAACTATGATCGGATATTTACCGTAGGTTTTTAACGTATCTAACATCACCCTGTAATTTTCAGGTTTGACTTTCGAATGTATGGTATTGCTGGATGACATTATATACCTACCTTCCGGAGCAATATTTTTCAATAACCATAATGCTTCTTTCTTTACATCACCAGGAGTTCCAAAAGTCAGCGTATGGGCACAATCCAGATTACCGCAAATAATAACTTTGTCTTTATATTGATCATAGACCTTTTTTATATCCATAGCACCAGGTTCAACCGGATGTAATAAATCAATGCCAGCATCAACAATTAGATCAAGAACTTCTTCAAGATTGCCATCAGAATGAAAGAGTAGATATCCACCCTTCCTGTGCACCAGGTCACTCATCCTCTCTAAAGGAGCCAAACAAAATTCTTTAAACTTCTCTCTCGGTATAAACATCTTATCCCGGTAAGCATAATCATCAGTAAGGGCTATAATGTCTGCTCCAAGATCGAGTGCTTTTTCTGTCATCGCCAGATGGTACTCTTCCGAAACTTTATGCAACTCCCTTATCAAATCCGGATTATCATAGAACTCTATTAAATATTGCTGGAAACTACCCATTAAGCTCCAGGGGAAATTAAAAGTGGCTTTTGAGAAGAAACAGACTACCTTATCTTTTTTATATTTATTAACAGCTTCAACTAGATCACTGTATATATAATCATCAAGGGGATCAGGGATTTTAAGATTCTTAAGATCATTTATTGTTTTTATGGGTCCATCTACATAATCGTGTGTATCCTCAGAACCTACTTTCCTTAAGACTTTCCATTCATTGGTATATAATCCATTTTCTTTATCAACCCATGTATTGTGGAATTTCCTTTTTATAAATAAAAGGTCTATGTCTTCTTTTACACAAAATTCTAAATAATCCATATCTTTATGCAAAGCATTTATAACTTTGCCGGATATTAATAATTCGAAATGCGGAACTCTGTCTGGGATTTTATTATTTAAAAGGTCCAATATTCTTTTTCTAGAATTAATAGTTTGTATTTTTGCCTCCTTAAAAAGTATAGTAATCAGGTGTATCGCTTATAGATTACTGTAGATAATTTATTTATTACTTTCAATAAATTATTGAAAACCACTTTAATGATTGACTGCTTTAATGCAGGTTTGGGTATTTTATTCAATTAAAAGCCGCAGTCAGGGTATCCTCTGTTTTCTCATATAACCACTCCTGATAAAGATCATCCAGCTGCATCCCTGATACTTCTTCAAACAGATCAAGAAGATCTTTGGTTGAAGCAATCCCGTATTTATTCTGCTCGAAGTAATCTTGCATGGCATTAAAAAATATCTCATCACCGATTGTATTTCTTAAAGCATTGAAAAAAAGTGCTCCCTTGACATACACTATCTGGTAATAATGACTACCCCCCAATTTTTCGAAATGTTCCAGGGTTCCTGTTACAATATCATCTTTGTCTGCTTCAAGATTACTTCTATATTCTGATTTAAAATAATCCAGGATGTCAAGATATTCCGCTTCAGGTGTATTATATTCAAAATAGATCATTGAGGAGTACGTGGCAAGCGCCTCATCAAGCCAGGGCTCATCTATTACATCATTTCCAACTACATTGTACCACCACTGATGTGCTATCTCGTGAGATGTAAATATCTCATTACCGTATACCGGGGTGCTTATTAGTATGATGCCCGGGAACTCTATCCCTATTGATCTCTCGACTGGTAGCTCCACAAGATCTATTTCCTTATAGGGATATGTGCCGAATCTCTTATTGAAAGTTTCCAGGGCTCCCTTTGCAATATCAATGGTCTTTTCTGCCGATCCTTTATTGTTGTTTACATAATAAACATTTATATCTGTTTCACCATAGCTGCTTTCCAAAACTTCAAAATTTTTGCCAAGCACTATGAAAAAATCCCTGGATGGACCACTCGTCATCCTGTACTGTATTTTTCCATTATCAATTTTTTTGTCCTCGATGATCACTCCCGTGGAAACTACTGTCAGGTCTTCTTCAGTAATCAGTTCGACATCATAATATGCTGCATCGCTATATACTGAATCACCAATATTTGTGACAGGATCTATGTTCCACTCTTCATCATCATAAACTACAAGAATAGGATACCATCCGGAAAGTGTCATCATGTCTCCAACAGTATTATGAATACCATAGCCTATCCCTGCCTCCCCGGAGGTCTTGCCATTAAAATCAAGTTTGATCTTGATGCTTTCTCCTGCGGATAATTCTTCCTGCAGGATCAATTCCATAACGCTGTCATCGGCCGACAATATTGCAATAGCTTCTTCATTATCAACCATTGCAGAATCTATTTCTAAAAAACCGCTCCCGTATATGCCTCCCCCATTGGGAAACAGACGGAAATATAGGCTTTCGAGACCTGTCTGCTCCTGATTTACATAGTCTATTTCTACACTTCCACTATAAGTTCCCATATCAAGATCTACTTCGATATCTATAAGGTAATAAGGTATACCGGATAGTGCCTGAAATCCTGTCCTTTCAGATTTGATCAAAGCCTCTCCCTGGCCCTCCGGACCAAAATACCCACTGCTTTCCAGGGGATTGCAGGCAATAAGCAGCAATATCGTCAGGCAAGCCACAAAAAGGATAAGAAAGAAGGCAAATGGCGTGTTTCTCACTGTTTTATCTCTAATCAATGGTATTTTTCCTGTCGCACCTTATTGTATTATGAATTAAATATATCCAAGAAAATACAGGGCCGCCATAGTGCCGTGTACAGTTGCAAAAGATATTGCTATTATCCCAAAAGTCCTGTGAAGCCTGTAAAAGATCTTTTTCTTCTTAACCCTGAATAGTATTAAAAACAATATAGTCAGTGCAAAAAGTGAATAAGTAACTATTCCCAATATTACTACTATATTTCCCATCTTTTGCCTCCCGGACAATAATATAATTAATTCTACTAATAATATAAAGATTTAGCGATAAGGCATTAATAGAATACCGGACTCAATCATACCTTTCCTCGGGACGGTCCCTTCCGGCATAATCTGACCATCCTCTCTGTTCCCAGTATCCCCTATAATCATAATCCACAAATTCGATCTTATTGATCCATTTGGGCCATTTCATCCCATATTTCTCAGGAACAACCATCCTGACCGGAAAACCATGCTCTGCAGATAGGCTCTGACCATTCATCTTATATGCAAGAATAACTCCTTCTTCCATGGCCTCATCAAGCGTAATACTGGTCGAATATCCGTCATCACAAAAAAAGGCCACCTTGATCACTCCACTCTCAACTTCTACAAGATCCAAAATATGTCCAAAAGGAACACCAGTCCACACAGCATTACCGATCGAACTTCCACCAGGCGGATTGGATATAGTCTCAAGCGTAGCAAAGATAGATTCCTGGGGCATCGCAAGTATCTGTTCATAATTTAACTCAATAGGATCCTCTACAAGACCTGTTATCTCCAGCTTCCATTCTTTTGTATCTATCTCAGGTAAATAACCCAGGGAAAGTGTGAAAAAACGCTGTTCAGATATAAAATCTACATCCCTGTCTCTTACATCATCCCAATCAGATACCTGGTTATCGAATGATCCGATAAAATCAAAAAGTACGGGGTTTTTAACCCATTTACTTGTAGGTCCATTATTAAATACGATCTTTAATATTCCATCACCCGAAGGAACAAGGTAGTCGCCGTTCTTCTTCCATACAAGATAAACATCATCTCCCAAAAACTCTTCAATGCTAAATTGCGCAGCAAAAAGATCAGTTGCATAGATTATCACATTTTCAGCTTCTGCAGTGATATTGGTTTCCTCTATAAGGTATTTAAGATTTATACCGGTAAATTCCTCTTCGACTATCACCTCGTCTGTTCTGACACCTTTTGCATTAAATGTAAGTACCTTATCTTGATTCTGAAACAATATATCAAAGAAATTCCTGGTGAGTTCCTCATTTAAGAGACCTGTAAAAAGCATTTCGTATTCCGGAATAGTTTCTGCGAATTCAAGGTCACTACCTATTGCGCTTATATCTATATCTTC
>PVMK01120103.1_pt1 | contig 24866 bp, 26 predicted proteins | sample 1853481 | NCBI WGS metagenome assembly PVMK01 (sample SAMN08533507, study PRJNA380276) | Marine sediment metagenome, whole genome shotgun sequencing project.
CCGCCCGACAATAGCCAGCCTGTCGCTCGGCGGAGCGCGGCGGTTTCAATTTCGCCACAGGAAAACAAAGCAGACGATCACTCTTGAACTAGGGATGGGCCACTGGCTTGTCATGGCGGGCAAGACGCAGCACTTTTGGCTCCACCAAGTGCCGAAGACCGCTGCCCCGGTAGCGGCGCGCGTCAATCTCACGTTCAGATACATGATGTCGTCGCGTCTATCTTGAGAACACTCTCACTGCGTAAAAACCGCCTCATCGAGGTGTACACTCCGTCACGGAGAGCGACATGATGGCAACCGCACCTGCTTCCCCGCGCATCGCGCATATCTCTTGGGGTCGACTGGACGTTGAAGGATTTCCACCCTTCAAGGACGCCAAGGTATTTCCTGGTGGCGCACGGGAATGGGACTGGCGTGAGACTGGCACCCGTCACGACCCGGGCATCCAACCTGGTGACGTTGACGAGCTGATCGAGCACGGCGCCGAGACCGTGGTGCTCTCCAAGGGCATCTGGGAGCGTCTTCAGGTTTGCTCTGAAACTTTGAAGCTGCTCGCGGACCGCGGCATTGCCGTTGAGGTCCTGCAGACCGAGGCAGCCGTTCAGCGTTTCAACGAACTTCGCCAAAGCACGCCGGTCGGCGGGCTCTTCCATTCGGCATGCTAACTGTTGGCGCGCGGCAGGGACGGCGTGAATGAGTTGGTCGGATTTCGAAGATAAGCAAGGCCCCCCCGGGTGGTCGGGGTAAGGTGTTTCGGGGCAAAGACGCGAACGGCTACTCTCTATTATTAGAGGCAACATGCACGCGGCTGGTACCTATGTGGTACCTGCTCATCAACAGCTGCTAGAATGAGATGGGATAACTCATTGAAATTGCTGGCGCACCGGAGAGGAGTCGAACCCCTGACCCCCAGATTCGTAGTCTGGTGCTCTATCCAGCTGAGCTACCGGTGCAATTTTCCGCGACTGTGACGGCCTCGCAGGCAGGCCGGCCAACTTGCCGTCCCCGCAGGTCTGGCGAAGCCCGCCACTACTAATCGCTCAGAAGAAACCACGCAAGGGCCATGCGTGCCGGTCCAGCTCAAAAACTCAGTTTGCGCCCCGATCCGGGATATCGAACTGGAAGGCCGCGCCCTCATCCGTATCGACAAGCTTCACGTGGCTGCCGTGCACGCCAACGATCTCCGAGGCAATCGCCAGCCCCAGCCCCGTGCCACCCCTGCGTTGCGAGCCGATGAAGGGCTCAAACAGATGATCGCGCGCCTTCTGTGGCACGCCAGGGCCATTGTCGCGCACCTCAACCAGAACGTGACGCCCATCGCGCCAGGCTTTGACGCAGATCTTACCGCCCGGCTCGCCGTCGCGCACTCCCACGATTGCTTCGACGGCGTTGCGCACGAGGTTGGAGACGATCCGGAAAAGATGATCGCGGTCGGCATCGATGCGCAAATTGTCGTCGATGTCGAGTTCCCAATCGATGCTGCCCTCGCGCGGCAAGCCCAGCGCTTCACCGACCTCCACGACAAGCGGCTTCAAGCGCATCAGCTCGCGCCTGGGTGCAGCTTCTTCCGCGCGTCCAAAACGCAGAGTGTCGTTGCAGAAATTGATAGCGCGGTCGAGCGAGGCGATGAGCTTGGGCGCAAAGCGCTGTACGGTGGGGTCGGGAATGGAGGTTAGGCGGTCGGAGAGAAGCTGCGTGCTAGCCAGCATGCCTCGCAAGTCGTGATTGATCTTGCTCACCGCGAGGCCCAGCTGCGCAAGACGCGTCTTTTGCAGCAGGACACCGGAGAACTGACGTTGCATTTCCGCAAGCTCGCGCTCCGCTGTGCCGATCTCATCGAGACGGCCCGATGGCGTGATGATGCGGCTGGAATCTTCGGGGTCTTCAGAGAAGTGAACCATGTTGCGCGTGATCTGCATCATCGGGCGCACGAGCAGCCGACTCAAAGCAAAGTAGACGAGCGCCGCAGTCAACAGCGAAATGATGATAGAAACTTCGAGAATATTGAGAGCGTACGACGTCATGGCCCGCTTGAGCGGCGCCTCCGGCAGAACGATCTCGACGAGATCGTCCGGGTCGTCGCCGATGCTGCCCAATACGCGAATTGTGCGACCTTCAGGCGCGAAAAACACGGCGATGGCATCGCCGATCTGCTCCAAGTACAAAGCAAATCTACCCCAAATTCCTTCGGGCTTCTGGCGTAGATCGTAGTGGTCATCGATCGTCATCTGTGGATCGACGGGAAGCACCAGACGGCGAAGCCCCCTTTGCCTTGAAGCCACCGCCTTGACTTGGGCCGTGCGCAGCATCTCCATGCGCAAGCCGGACGGGACATCGCCACCGGGGAATCCCTCCACGGCCAACGTGGCCAGTCGAGCCGCGATCAGGCGCTCTTCGAGCCAGTTCAGGCGATAGTCCGAAACCGAAGGCACAAAAATTAGAATCTCGGCCAGCATGACAAAGACCGCTGTCAGTAACAGCAGCTTTGCAGGCAGCCCGAGTCGGCGCCAGCCCCAGTGCGGCGCCTTGGCCCACTTGCGAATTTGGAAGCGAGTGCCACCGGTCTCGGGCTGAATGCGCCGCGATTGCTCTTTGTTCTCGCGAAGCACGTGTTTCCTCTCAATACCTGGGAAACCCTAGCCGAACTTTGCAAGAAAACCGATAATTTTGCGCAGGGCCGGGCTACCCGGTGCCGTAGCATAATAGCGGTAGGCGGCACGCTTGTTGATCTCGCTCAGTGTAGGATAGGGCGAAATCCACTCGGTCATGGCTTTGATTTTCAGCTTTTGGGAGATGGCCAGCGACCACATCTGAATGAGCTCGCCGGCCTTGGCGCCCACAATCGTCGCACCCAATATCTTGCCTCTCTTATCGGTAACCACCTTGACGTGGCCAATGGTCTCGAGCTCAGCCTGGGCGCGGTCGTTCTCCATATAGGGCCAGCGCAGAACGTTAATCTTACCCCCCGTTGCCTTGCGGGCAGCCTCTTCGGAAAGACCCACATTGGCAAGCTCAGGGTCGGTATACGTCGTCCAAGGAATGATGTTCGGGTTTACCTTGGCTGAAATGCGAAACAAGACGCGCCGGATAACGATGCCCGCATGGTAGTTGGCGACATGGGTGAATTGTTGCTGGCCCACCACGTCTCCGATGGCGTAAACGCGCCGGTTTGAGGTTCTCAGGCCTTTGTCCACCTTGATTCCGCGTTTGTCGTAACGGATGCCCGCTGCCTCTAGTCCGAGTTCTGACACGTTGACCTTTCGGCCGACAGCGACAAGTAAATGCGTGCCTTCGACGACGTACTTTTGATCGCCCGAAGCGACATGCACGAGAACACGTCCGAGCCCGCCTTCGACACGTTCCACCTTCGATCCTTGACGCAGGTCGATCCCTTCAGCGGTCAGTTCCTCTAGGACAATCTTGGAGAGTTCTGGGTCATCCCTGCCCAGCGCCTTCGAACCCTCCAGCACGGTGACGCGCGAGCCGAGCCGGCGGTGGGCTTGTGACATCTCCATACCGATGGGGCCGCCGCCGATCACGATGAGATGATGGAGACGGTCGCGATTGTCGAAGATCGTCTCGTTGGTGAAGTAGGGCACGCTGTTGAGCCCTGGTATCGGCGGTACGAACGGCGATGACCCGGTAGCTACGACAAAGCGGCGTGCCTTGATGCGGTACTCGCCGGCGACAACCGTTGACTTGTCGACGAAACGGCCCGCGGCCAGGATAACGCGCACGCCCAGGCCCGTGAAGCGTTCCACCGAGTCATTGGGTTCGATCGCCGCGATCACTCTCCTGACGTGATCGTTGACGGCAGCGGGATCGATTTCCGGATTGACGTCCGCAATCCCAAACTTCGAGGCCGTGCGCATGGCATGGGCCCGCTTGCCCGCAGCGATAAGGGCCTTTGAGGGCACGCACCCGTAGTTAAGGCAGTCGCCTCCCATCTTGTGTTTTTCGATGACAACGACGCTTTGGCCGAAGGCGGCGGCAGTCGCGGCAACAGACAAGCCGCCAGAGCCTGCACCGATCACGCAGATGTCGGCTGTAATCTGCTCGCTGGGCGCCGCATCGGTGTTCGGCGTGGCATCGGGGCGTTTAGCTGGCATTGCGCGTGCTCCACTTTTTGTAGGCCACGGGGATGAGGGCGACGATACCCAGAAGCCCAAACGCAACGAGCAGCTCCGTGGTGACGATCGCACTCGTATCGATCTCATAGGGGCAAGCGGTTTCGGGATCGGCCGGGTTCTTGGCAAGGCAAGCAGTATAAACCTCGTTCTGCGCCGCTATCACGCTCCCCAGCCCGCCGCCGGCGACAGAGAACGCAAGTGTACCGGGAACGATGCCGATGGCCGTGCCAAGCACATAGGTGCGAAGCGGAACACCGAGCAGGGCCGGCGCCAGGTTGACGAGCCAGAACGGGAATGCCGGGACCAAGCGCAAGAACAGAAGATAACTTAGCGCGTTCTCCTTGAAGCCGTCGCGCAGCTTGCCCAGCCAAGCTCCAGCTTTGTTTGCGAACGCTTCACCTAAAGAGGACTTGGCGATGAGAAAGATGATCGTGGCGCCGATGGTGGCCCCGATAATTGTTCCAAAAGCACCCGCGAACCAGCCGAACAAGAGGCCTCCCGTCACCGTCAACACGAGGCCGCCTGGCAGCGAAAGCGCAACCATCGCCACGTAGACAAGCACGTAGATCAGAAGCGCAACGGCAAAGTTCGCGTCGATAAATTCCTTGAGAACCTGATAGTTCGTTCCAATGGTTTTAAACGAGACGTGCTTGTGCCAGCCCATTGCGAAGACGAGCACCATAAGGAGCACGATCGCGATAAGAGGCCCCCAACGGCGCAAGTGGCCAAGAATTGAGGTCTGACGGGGCGGATTGCTGGGCTCAGCCGGATCATTGGTCATCAAGTTCTCCTCCGCCCCTACCGGCGATCCATTCTATTAATAGGCGTATACGTATGCGACACTTTTCGCGATACCTTGCGCCAGCGCCCCTCTGCAAAACGCCTTTCCGCGCAGTTGCATGTCCGCGAAAAGCTGCCGAGGGCCGCACCGCCGCGTCTTCACCTGCCGGATGCCAGGCCAAGGGCTCAGCCGCAGATTTCCAGGTGAGTTCCGCTCGTTGACTTGCACGAAGCCACCCCGTATAAGCCCCGCAATCTAAGGACTAACGCCATGTTGCCAATTGCGACTGCGGTGCTCAACAAGGCCTTATTCGCTCCGGGCAAGGGAATTGTAACGTGAAGCGCACATTTCAACCGAGCCGGCTCGTCCGCAAGCGCCGCCACGGGTTTCGCAAGCGGATGATGACAAAGGGTGGAATCCGGGTAATCACGCGGCGGCGCGCAAAAGGCCGTAAGCGGCTTTCGGCCTAACCGGCGAGCATACCGCATACGACGAGCCAAAGCTGGCGCTAAAGCGCAACCCTCGATGGACGGGGACGGTGCGCAGTGGCTCTCACAACCATCAAGACCCTCAAGAAGCGAGCCGAGTTTCTTCGCGTCAAAGGCGGCCCGCGCTGGGCTACGCCGACGCTCGTCGTCGAAATGCGTCTGCGCCCGGAGACCAAGGGCGATACCATGGATCCCCGCGTCGGATTCACAGTCTCCAAGAAGGTCGGCAATGCCGTGGTGCGCAATCGCGTTCGCCGGCGTCTACGGGTCGCCGTCGGCGCGCTCGGTCCGCGCAGATGCGGCCAGGCTGCGATTACGTGGTGATTGCGCGCGCCCGTGCGGCCGATTGTGCCTATCAGGATCTCAAGGCAGAGCTTGAACAAGCGCTCCAACGCGTGCATCAACCGGGGACGCGCGGACGGCGCAGCCCGAAGCCGCGGTCGTTTCGGGTGTTGAGAAACCGCTCAAGCGCGGTATTGGCCTGGCCGGCAGCGCCGGCGCGGCGAGGTGCCCCTTTCCATTGCCGCCCAATTCAGCAATGGAAAGGCGCGGCTTGAGAACTGACACAAGAACGAGATAGGCCGAGGCCACGGATGCAATCGCAAGACCCTGACCAACAAAAAAACCTAGTGATCGCGGTGGCGCTGTCGATGGCCGTCCTGCTCGGTTGGCAGATCTTCTATGCCGGGCCGAAGATGGAGCAACAGCAGGCGCGCGAGCGCGCCAAGCAGGAGCAGACCAAACGAGCGACCCCGGCTGCAGGGACCAAATCACAGCCGCCGTCCCATGCCGAAGTGCGCCGTGCCCGGCGCGGCCGCGCCGCCTGCACCCGCCGAGACGCGCAAGCAGGCGCTTGCGGCGTCGCCGCGGCTTGCTATCGAGACGCCCTCATTGACGGGCTCGATCGCGCTGAAGAGCGGGCGCATCGACGATCTGACTCTGATGAAGTACCGCGAGACCGTCGATCCAACGAGCCCCCACGTTGTGCTGTTCTCACCGGCGAACAGCCCGGCGCCCTACTTCGCCGAATACGGTTGGGTGCAGCACGGTGGCTCGCCGCACAAATTGCCCGATCGTGAAACGTTGTGGCAGGCGGGGAGCAACGCGCCGTTGACGCCGACAAATCCGGTGACGCTCACCTGGGACAATGAGCAAGGCCTCATCTTCAAACGCACAATCTCCATCGACGACGACTACATGTTCAAGGTCGCCGACGCGGTCGAGAACAAGTCGAGCGAAAGCGTCACGCTGACGCCTACGCGCGCATCCACCGCTATGGCACACCTAAGGTCGAGGGGTTCTTCATCCTGCATGAGGGCCTGCTCGGCGTGATCGGCGAGGAGGGGCTGCAAGAAATCAGTTACGCCGATGCCGTGGAGGAAGACGGAACAAAGACGTTTAAGCAGGTGACGGGCGGGTGGCTCGGCTTCACCGACAAGTACTGGGCCTCAGCTCTCGTTCCCAATCAGACCGAGACTTTCCAAGCTCAATTCTCCGGTCACGAGCCGGCGTCGGCCACGGACAAACCGTCCTATCAGACAGACTATCTGCGCCAGCCCGTCACGATCGCGCCGGGGCAGAGCCAGGGCGTCGAAGCCCACCTTTACGCCGGCGCCAAAAAAGCCAGCATTATCGAGCGTTACCAGACCGATCTCAACATCGAGAAATTCGATCTGATGATCGATTGGGGCTACTTGAAGTTTATCACCAAGCCGCTGTTCTACCTGTTGGAAGCCATCAATTCGGTCGTGCACAACTTCGGTGTCTCCATTCTGATCCTCACCGTGCTGGTGCGCCTTGCCTTCTTCCCGCTCGCCAACAAGCAATTCGCCTCTATGGCAAAAATGAAAAAGCTGCAGCCGCAGATGGAGCAGCTCCGCGAGCGCTACAAAGACGACAAGATGCGCCAGCAGCAGGAACTGATGGCTCTGTACAAAAAGGAGAAGGTGAACCCGATCTCGGGCTGCTTGCCAATTCTATTGCAGATACCAGTGTTCTTCGCGCTCTATAAAGTGCTGTACGTCACAATCGACATGCGCCACGCGCCGTTCTTCGGCTGGATCCAGGATCTCTCGGCACCCGATCCGACATCACTATTCAACCTGTTTGGGCTTCTGCCGTATGCGGTGCCAGATTTCCTGCACGTCGGCGTGTGGCCGCTGATCATGGGCATAACCATGTGGCTGCAAATGCAGCTCAACCCGAAGCAGCCCGACCCCATTCAGCAACAGATCTTCACTTGGATGCCCGTACTGTTCACATTCCTGTTGGCCTCGTTCCCCGCCGGGCTCGTCATCTACTGGGCTTGGAGCAATACGCTCTCGTTAGCGCAGCAGTCGTACATCATGAGAAAGCATGGCGTCGAAATCCATCTCTTGGGTAATATTGACCGCACCTTCCGCCCCATTGCCAGCTGGAGTAACCACCTTATGAGCGCGGCAAAAGAGAAATTGCAGGGCTTGAAGGCGTCCAACGGCACAACTGATGAGCAAGAAGACAAAACTGCCAAGACTGCTGACAATGAAAAACAGCCGTCTGCTGCAGAGACCGACGCGAAAGACAAACGGTCCTAAGGACCCATACACAGCGCTCCGTGCGCAATACCGAACATGGCCGAGCCAGACATTTCCAATCTAGCCGCTGGTGAACGGCTCTTTGAAAGGCCCTGGCGCTTCCTCAAGAGCGTCCCCGCCTTGGAGTTCCTGCCGCCCGCTGACCGCGTTGAAGTGGCATTTGCGGGCCGCTCCAATGTCGGCAAGTCGAGCCTCTTCAACGCGCTCGTGCGTCAGAATAGTTTAGCGCGCACGTCGAACACACCGGGCCGCACGCAGGACCTCAACTTCTTCAACGTCGGAAATGTGCCCCTCTATCTTGTCGACATGCCGGGCTACGGCTTCGCAAAGGCGCCGAAGAAAAAGGTCGCAGCCTGGACCGAACTTGTCGCAGACTACCTCAAAGGCCGCGCGACGTTGGCGCGCGTCTTCTTGCTGATCGATTCACGCCACGGCCTTAAGCCCGTCGATGAGCAGATCATGAAGCTTCTCGATATGGCGGCGGTTTCCTATCAGGCCGTCTTGACAAAGGCCGACAAGGTCAAACCAAACGCACTGGCGGATGTAGTAGAGGCGACCGCTAAGGCGCTGAAGGCGCACCCGGCTGCGTTTCCAATCATCGCCGCAACGTCCTCAGAAAAGGGGACCGGCATTCCCGAACTGCGCGCCGTGATCGCCACAATTCTCGCCGAGCGCTCATAGCACCGTCAGCTTGCCATGTACCTGGCGAGAGCCTGAAGTCCGGCCTCGTAAGCGCCTTCGCCGAACCTCACCAGCAGCCCGCCGACGAGCGCCGCAACGGCCCATCCCGCCCAGCGCGACACTGACTTTGCGAAATTGGTCCTCACGCGAACCGTGATCACCTGATCGGGAAGCGCTGTCTCCGCTGCCAGTCCGTCACCGCTGACGGTGCGTGCTGAGATAATGAGCTGCAATCGCTTCTTGCCTTTCTCGCGCGGCGTCACGTTCCAGCGCCAGCTCGCAAACTCGTCGGAGGAGAGCAACAGCGTCTTCTCGATCCACTGCGTTTCCGGCGATGCGTTCTCGATGAAGAATCCACCGTCAGGCGCGCGAAGACGTACGGACATGGCATTGGTCAACGTAACTTCGTGCCGGTAGGCAGCACCTCCGCCCTGAAGTCCTTCGGCCAGCGCCTTAATGTCTCGGCGCGCAATGCGAACCTGGATGAGGACAGGCACGGCTACGCGCATGTTGCGCGGAATGTTTTCGACGAGATGGCCGATTTCGGTGCGCGTACCGGTTCTGGATTGTTGGCCGGTATCCGCGCTGGCCGCATTGTCTTATTTGGAACAATGCTCGCAAACCTGCGCGGAGCGGCTTCGCGCGGACCACGCGCTTCTGGCCACGGCGCCAACGGAGGCGGACCAGGACGCTCAACTGCCGGAGCGGACGATGGTGTAACTGCGGGTTGGGCCGGTGCTGGGCCAGCCCGGCCCGGCTGGGCAGGTGGCGCACCCATAGGCGCAGGCGGCGGCGTCCACGACGGTGTTGCTGCCGCTTCCGGCGGAGCCGAAGGAACTGGGAACGGTGGCGGAAACGGTGCCGACGACGGCATATGCGGCGGCTCCGCCTCTAATGACGGCTCAGACACCTCGGCGGCGGCGGGAGAAGTGGCGGCCACCGCGCTATCTTCGTCTTTCTCGGATTGGACCTCGGGCTGGGCGAAAGACGGCGGTGCCTCTTCAATGGCGGCGCCAGCCTCCTCACCGGGCTTGGGCTCGTGGCTAACGGGCGGCTCAACTTGCGGCGGGGCTTGCTCCTGCGGTTCTGCACCAACGCGCGCGCTTGCCGGAATGTTGTCGGTATTGGAGCCTCCCGTGTCGGACCGAGCGGTGGGAGGTGCGCCGGCGCCTCGTTGAATGGCGCGGATTGCATCTTCAAACGTCAGACCTTGGGACCGGAGAATATGCGCCGCCGGGCTCTTGCCGTCACCAACGATGGCAGCGAGTACGATTGCCCCGTTGATCTCACGCCGTTGTCCGCCTTTTGCCGCGGCGGCCGCGGCCTCCAGAATGCGCAACAAGGCGGAAGAGACAGCAGGTTCAGCATCGCTGCCGGTCGCGCCGGGGTTTTTCAGGCGGCCGAGATAGCCTGACACATCGGTGACGAGGCGTGACAAGTCGATATTACTGGCAGCAAGCACGAGCTCGGCGTCAGGATCCTCAGTCAGTGCCAGCAGCATGTGTTCCAGCGTGACTTCAGGATGACTTTGCGCGCGCGTATATCCGACGGCGCGCGTTATCGACTCGCCGAGGTTAGACGACATGGCTATGCGACCGACTTCGTCGGCGATCATGGGTTCAATTCTCCTTGGCGGCTTGCAGCAGCAAATGCGCCCGCACCCGGCCCTTTCACCCTAATCGGGGAAATTTGATTCGGCCTTATGGCGGCAACGTTAACTGATTGCCAGCACCAAAGCACCTATATGACCCGTGCGTCTGCACAGCAGACGTTAGCACCCTATTGTGGGGGAAATCCGTAGGTGGCCGGCGCTGGAGGCGCCGCCAAGACCACTAGGCTGCCGGCAAGCTGCCAGTAATATGTGCTGGTGTTCGATTGCCAGGGCCTCCAATGTGAAACTCAAGGCAAGCCAATCGTTCAGACGAGGGCAAGCATAGGCTAGGAACGATGACGAGGAATTCGACGACAGAGCCGCATAGCGGCGAACAAGGCACCGCACCCGAGCCTGAACCCTCACCGCATGTCCAGGCGCGCATCCTCGCCGAGGCGTTGCCACACCTTATTCGCTACGACGACCAAACCGTTGTCATCAAATTTGGCGGCAACGCGATGGGTGACACAGCACTTGCGGACGCATTTGCACAGGACGTCGTCTATCTGAAGCAATCGGGTATCAATCCTATTGTCGTGCATGGCGGAGGCCCGCAGATCGCCCACATGCTCAACAAGCTGGAGATCAGCTCCGATTTTGTTCACGGCCTGAGAGTCACCGACAAACCGACCGTCGAGGTCGTCGAAATGGTCCTGGCAGGAGCGATCAACAAGGACATCGTCTCGGCCATTAATCGGCAAGGCGGCAAGGCGGTCGGAATCTGCGGAAAAGATGCCAACCTGATGGTGGCAAAGAAGATTACCGAAATACCCGATCCAGAATCGAACCTTATGAAGCTGGTCGATATTGGCTATGTGGGTGACCCGGTGGAGGTCAATCCCCATATAGTGGATGTGATCTCGCAGTCGGACCTCATACCAGTCATCGCGCCGATCGCCATTGGGCGGGACGGGGAAACGCTGAACGTCAATGCCGACACGTTTGCCAGCGCGCTTGCTGCGCGCATGAAGGCCAAGCGTCTTCTATTGCTGACAGACGTCGCCGGCGTGCTCGACGACAAAGAGAAGCTTATTCCGCAGCTCACGACTGAGGAGGCGCGCCACCTGATCAAAGACGGTGTCATCTCCAGCGGCATGATCCCTAAGGTCGAGGGTTGCATTGAGGTGGTGGAGGCAGGTGTCGAAGCCGTCGTCATCATCGACGGGCGTGTTCCACATTGCGTGCTTTTGGAGCTGTTCACGACACATGGTGTCGGCACGCTGGTCGGCCGCCCGCAACGAAAGCCAAAGGTAAGTGTCTAGTGAGTGAGTTGAAAAAAGAAGCGAAGGCCTTTCCTCCACGTAACATTGGGGCAGCAAACGGCATGGACGGTTCGAATGCCGAACAGGAGGCACCTGCACAACGGGACTTTGAACGCACCGGCATATGGATCTTCGATCTCGACAACACGCTTTATCCCGCGGCGTGTAATCTATTCGCTGAGGTCGACGTGCGCATGACCGAGTTCATTGGCAAGCAACTCGGCGTACCCATGGCCTACGCACGTCATCTGCAGAAGTCCTACTTTAGACAGTTCGGCACGACGCTGTCGGGACTCATGCGCATTCACAAGTTCGATCCCCAGCCGTTCCTCGACTACGTGCACAACATCGACCTTTCGGTCGTCGACGAGGCGCCTGATCTCGCCGCAGCCATTGAAGCACTACAGGGGCGCAAACTTATCTATACGAACGGCTCACGCCGCCACGCTGAGCGCGTCGCGGAAAAGTTGGGTGTTCTGCATCTCTTTGAGGATATCTGCGACATTGTCGCATGCGAGTTCGTGGCAAAGCCTGAGCCCGACGCCTTCGATCGCATGATGCGCCGTCATGATGTGATCCCCCTCGAAGCTGCTATGTTTGAGGACATGCCGCACAACCTGGAGACGCCGCACACGCTCGGCATGACGACGGTGCTCGTGGAGCCAGACCACAAGGACCACCCTGCACATCTGCAGATCCGCCGATGGCAAACACGACCGAAGTACATCCACCACACTGACGGACGATCTGACGCGCTTTTTGGAGGGGCTCGTCGCGCAAGGCAGCGAGACTGAGCCCGGTTCAAGCCCGGTGGAACCGAGCGAATAGATTGCCGTTGCCGCTCAGCGCGTCGGCACTGGGGTCTCGCCCCGATAGTCGTAGAAGCCCCGCTGCGTTTTGCGCCCCAGCCATCCGGCCTCCACGTACTTCACCAGCAACGGACAGGGCCGGTACTTGGGATCCGCAGCCCTTCGTAAAGCACTTGCATCACGGCAAGGCAGGTGTCGAGGCCAATGAAATCAGCCAGCTGCAGCGGCCCCATGGGATGGTGTGCGCCAAGCCGCATCGCCTTGTCGATGGACTCGACCGTGCCAACGCCTTCGTAGAGCGTGTAGACGGCCTCGTTCAGCATCGGCAGCAGAATCCGGTTGACGATAAAGGCGGGGAAGTCTTCAGAGACTGCCGTCACCTTGCCGAGGCTATCGACGAACTCGCGCGCCGCCGAGAACATGACATCGTCGGTGGCAATACCGCGAATGAGCTCGACAAGCTCCATCCGCGGCACTGGATTCATGAAGTGCATGCCGATGAAATGCTCGGGCCGGTCCGTTGTTGCTGCGAGCCGGGTGACCGAAATGGAGGAGGTATTGGTGGCGATCAGCACCCCTTCAGGCAGCTTCGGACAAAGCGCGGCAAAGATCTTACGCTTGATCGCCTCGTCCTCGGTCGCAGCTTCGATGACGAGATCGCAACTGGCAAATTCATCGAAGCTGGATGCGAAGCCGATGCGCTTCAACGCTGCCTTCGCGTCACTCTCCTTGATCACGCCCTTCGACGCCTGACGCGCCATGCTTTTCTCGATTTTGGCGAGCGCGTCATCCACGATTTCTTTTCGCAGGTCGTTCAGTGAGACGGAGTAGCCGCCCAGCGCGATCACATGCGCGATGCCGGAGCCCATCTGGCCGGCGCCGATAATACCGACCTTCTTGATGACCCAGCTCTTTTTGGTCTCCGTCTTGGGTCTGGCTTGCGATTTGACCGCTACGTTCATGACCGAAAGTCCTTCTATCCCCGAGCCCGCGCTCTCTGCGAGTTAGTGTCCGGCCTTCTTCAGTTCCGCCTCTAGTTCGGGCAAAGCCTGGAAGAGGTCGGCGACGAGGCCGTAGTCCGCCACCTGAAAAATCGGCGCCTCGCCATCCTTGTTGATCGCTACGATCACCTTTGAATCCTTCATGCCCGCGAGGTGCTGAATGGCACCAGAGATCCCCACAGCGAGGTAGAGCTCCGGTGCCACCACTTTGCCGGTCTGGCCGACCTGCATGTCGTTGGGCACGAAACCGGCGTCGACGGCGGCGCGTGAGGCACCCAGGGCCGCTCCAAGTCGATCGGCGATGGGCTCTAAGAACTTCTTGAAGTTCTCGCTCGACTGGAGGCCGCGGCCACCTGAGACAACGATTCTTGCGGACGCCAACTCTGGCCGGTCCGAGGCCGTCAGTTCTGCTTTTTCAAATGACGACAGGCCGACGGCCGGCGGCGGTGTGGTTTCCTCGATTGGCGCAGAGCCATCCTCGGCTGCCGAGGGGAATGCTGAAGTTCGCACCGTCACGACCTTTTTCGCTTCCGGCGACTGCACGATCTGAATGGCATTACCTGCGTAAATCGGCCGCTCGAAAGTATCGGCAGAAACCACATTGGTAATGTCGGATATTTGCATCACGTCGAGCGTGGCAGCCACACGTGGGCACACGTTCTTGCCCGAGGCGGTCGCCGGCGCAACGAGCGTATCGTAGCTTGCCATGAGTGGAACGATGAGCGCGGCCGTTTCCTCCGCGAGACCGTGCGCAAGTTGAGGTGCATCGGCTACGAGCACCTTGGCGACCCCGGAAAGCTGGGCCGCTGCTTCGGCAGCCGTCCGGCAGTTATGGCCCGCCACGAGCACGTGGATATCACCGCCGAGTTCGCGCGCCGCGGAGAGTGCCTTGCCGGTGGCCGGGTTGAGCGCATCATTGGTGTGTTCGGCGAGAAGTAGAACCGTCATCACAGCACCCCGGCCTCGGTCTTGAGCTTCTCGACCAGCTCAGCAACACTGCCGACCCTGACGCCGGCCTTGCGCGTCGCGGGCTCTGTAATGTTTTGGACTTTGAGACGTGGCGTAATATCGACGCCGAAGTCATCTGGCTTCTTAGTCTCAAGCGGCTTCTTCTTCGCCTTCATGATGTTGGGAAGAGAGGGATAGCGCGGCTCGTTAAGACGCAAGTCGGTGGTCACCACTGCCGGCATTTTCAGCTTCAAAGTCTCAAGCCCGCCGTCCACCTCACGCGTGACGTGCACGCTACCTTCGTCGAGAACAACCTTGGAAGCGAACGTCCCTTGCGGCCAACCCAGCAGACCCGCGAGCATCTGGCCGGTTTGGTTGCAGTCGTCATCGATTGCTTGCTTGCCGAGGATCACAAGATCCGGCTTCTCAGCATCGACGACAGATTTCAGTAGTTTTGCTACAGCCAATGGCTCGATGAGCGCGCCGTCCGGAGTCTCGATGTGAATGCCGCGATCGGCCCCGATGGCAAGCGCCGTTCGGATCGTCTCCTGAGCCTTAGCGGGTCCGATGGAAACGGCGATGATCTCGCTGGCCCCACCCTTCTCTTTAATTCGAACGGCCTCCTCGACGGCGATCTCGTCAAAGGGGTTCATCGACATCTTCACGTTGGTCAGATCTATGCCCGACCCGCCAGGTTTCACCCGGATCTTGACGTTGTAGTCAACGACACGTTTGACCGGCACCAAGATCTTCATGCCCGTCGGCTCCCCATAACGCGCGCTGGCGGTCTCCTAGCGTGAATCGCGGCGGTTGTGCAGCGCGGTGAAAAATCGCCTGAACCGCACCAGAAAGCCCCAGCAGCAGCCTTTCTTGTCCTCTTCGCAAGTGCGAGAAGCAAACCTACGGGTGCGGCCCCGCCAAGTCAATCGGGGGCCTGTTAACTCGCCGTGCCCGCTTGAGGAATTCAGTCCTATAGAGGTTTTTTACCGATATTTGCGGCTCTTGGAGCTCAAGCCAGCTGCACGCCCTTATCGAAGAGCGGCACGCCGGGCCTGCGCAAAAAGATGATCAGGACGGCACCGGCGATCAGGCCCCCGATGTGCGCCCACCAGGCGGTGGGCCCGGCGTCGGCGAGAATAATCATGACGACCTGCAGCGCGATCCAGAAGCCGAGAACAATCCCGGCCGTGATGCGCAGCGGAATGACCTTAAACGCCAGCACCCAGACGCTGACGCGCGGATGCAGCATCAAGTAGGCGGCAATGACGCCAGCAACGGCACCGCTGGCGCCGATGAGAGGTAGCTGCGAATTCGGCAGCATCCAGGAATGGACAGCGCGGCGGCGACCCCGCACGCCAAGTAGAAAAACAGAAACCGGACGTGTCCCATGGCGTCTTCGACATTGTCGCCGAACACCCACAGAAATAGCATGTTGCCCACAAGGTGGAAGATGTCGGCGTGGAAGAACATGTAAGTGATGAGCGTCGTGCCTTCCGAAATCGCGAGCACATCCGTCGCGTTCGGGGCCGCGCCTGAAAAGATCCCAACGTCAAACAGTTCCTTGGGCACGACGGCAAAGCTCGCAATGGCGCCCTGCCCAAGCGTGCCGACCTCGAGCATGTAGACGACCACGTTGATGATGATGAGGGAGACCGTGACGTACTGAAACGGAATCGATTTGAGTGAGTTCTCGTCGCGAATGGGAATAAACAAAGGCGAGTTCCTGTTCGGCTGTATGGTGACGATCGCTACCGGTTCTGGCCCGGGACCCATAAAACGTCGCTTTTACCGCGGTCATTGGCGTAGCGGCTGGCAACGAAAAAGAAATCCGAAAGCCGATTGATATACTTGAGAGCCGGTGCGCTCACGGTCTCGTCAGGCATCGCCGCTAGCTCCACCATCAAACGCTCAGCACGCCGCGAAATGGTGCGCGCCACATGCAGGGAGGCAGCTGCAGGTGTTCCCCCCGGCAACACAAACGAACGCAAGGGCTCGAGCTCGGCATTCATCTGGTCAATCTCTTGCTCGAGCCGCTCGACCTGCGCATCGTTGATACGAAGCGGCTCGTGGTCGAGTTTTTCACCGCGATCGGGCACGCACAGATCAGCGCCGAGGTCGAACAGATCATTCTGGATCCGCAACAGCATCGCATCGAGACCGGAATCGTCGCCTGCCAGATGCACGCTCGCCACGCCGACGCTGGCGTTGGTTTCATCGACGGTGCCGTAGGCGGCAATGCGTAACGCGTGCTTAGACACACGCTCTCCGCTGCCAAGCGCTGTCGTCCCGGCGTCTCCGCTTCTCGTGTAGATCTTGTTCAGTACGACCATGCGCGGCCCGCATCCCTTAGTATCGAGACACGTATACAAAAAGCATGATGAGTACGATTGCGACGAACTGCAGGCCAACACGCCAGCGCATCAATTTCTGGCTCAGATTGGGGCTCTTTCCCCTTGAAAGAGACCAAAGACCCATGAGCAGGACGACGAACACGGCCACCACTGCCGCCATCGTCAGGTAGTAGAGTACCGCTTGCATAAGTGTTCGATCTCCGTTCTCTTGCCATCAGATAGAACTTTCCTTGGGCCGCAGCAAACGGCATATGGCGCAAAGAGCCTCAAAGCCTCACACTTTGGATGGCCGCGTGCGTCAAACTCCGGACGTTGAATGCGCGCGATCACAACGGATTGGCAAGCGGTAAGGCACAATAATTGCCTTAATTCTCACCTCTGGTGGCGTGAAGTCTCCCAAAGAATCACTTTACCTGCGGAGACAGAACCATTCCATGCTTTCGGGGAAGCGCGACATTGAATCCGGCAAGTTTCGAAACGCGAACGCTGCCCCATATCGCAGGCATAATCGCTGGCTTGATGCTTGTCGCGGTGCTCCCGCTCGGCCGCAGCGCGATTGCGCAAGCGCCGGCCACGAGCGAGAAAGCAAAGAAAGACCTCCAAAGTCGCCGCATCGAGCTTGAGAGCGCGCAAAAGCGCACAACTTCGCTCGAAACGGACGTGTCCGGCCTCAAGGCCGAACGCGAGCGCCTCAACGTGCGGCTCGTGGAAACAGCGGCCCTCATAAAGACGAGCGAAGCCAAGCTCACCGCGATGGAAGATCGGCTGGGCGGCCTGGAGGAGCAGGAGAAGCTTCTTCGCGGCTCGCTCAATCAGCGTCACGGCCAGATTGCCAAGCTCTTGGCCGCGCTGCAGCGCATGGGCCGGAATCCCCCGCCGGTGTTGATCACACAGCGCGAGGACGCACTCAAGATGGTTCGCAGTGCGATGATGCTTGCGGCCGCCTTTCCGGAAATGCGAGGCCAAGCCCTGGCGCTTGCCGGCCGTCTCACGGAACTGGTCCGTGTGATGACGAAAATTCGAGATCAAAGTCAGCAGCTCAAAGCTGAGATGACGCGTTTGACGGGCGCGCGCACGCGTTTGTCTGTGCTGCTTGAGACCAAGAAGGTATCGCTCGACGACCGTCAGTCCGAGCTCAAACGCATGCGCCTCGCCGCTGCTGAAATTTCCAATAGCGTCACCGATCTCAATGAGCTGATTGCGCGGCTCGACAAGGCCGTACAGGCGAACACCGGTCTTGGCGCCTACGATGCAGAAACGAAGCGGCAGGCGCAGGCCGAGGCGGCTCAAGGGTTACCTGCAGCGGCGACGCCTGGCGCGGGCCCCAAGAGTACCGCCGATTCGGCAAAGCAAGACGAGAGCAAGAAAATTGCCGCCCTTTCGCCGCCGTCCACTTCGCCGAACTACGTGGTGCTGGCCCCAGGCGCCACGCTAATGCCCGGCAGCCCGGGGCGAATCAAGCCGGCCCTACCCTTTGCCAAGACCAAATCGCGCCTACCGATGCCGGCGCAGGGCCGCCAAGTCCTCACTTTTGGGGAAAAAACGCAATATGGTGGCAAATCTAAAGGACTTGTACTCGAAACTCGCAATGGCGCCCAAGTGACGTCACCTTGTGATGGATGGATCGTTTACGCTGGTGAATTTAGAAGCTATGGGCAACTCTTGATCATAAACGCTGGCGGCGGCTATCATGTACTGCTTGCGGGCTTATCGCAGATCGACGTGCAACCGGGCCAGTTTGTTCTTGCGGCAGAGCCCGTTGGTACGATGAGCGGATGGCCACAGCAGGCAACGGCTGCTGCGCCCAATAGCGCGCCTGTCCTGTACGTCGAATTTCGTAAGGATGGACGGCCTATCGACCCCAATCCGTGGTGGGTTGCAGGTCATCAGAAGGTGCAAGGATGATGCGGAAGACGGAATTTGCGTTTTGGACATTTCTACTAATGGCCAGCGTTGCCGGCGCAACGACGCTGCTGAACGTGACGAGCACGTACTCAGCACCTTCGAACAACTCTGAGCTTTATCGCCAGCTCGACCTGTTCGGAGATGTCCTTGAGCGCGTTCGTTCTGACTACGTTGAAAAGCCGGACGACACCAAGCTGATCGAATCGGCGATCAACGGCATGCTGTCCGCATTGGATCCGCACTCATCCTACCTGAGCCCCAAACACTACCGCGACATGCAGGTCCAGACCCGCGGCGAATTTGGCGGCCTGGGTATTGAAGTCACGATGGAGAATGGTGTCATCAAGGTCGTCGCCCCAATCGATGACACGCCGGCTGACAAGGCGGGCCTGCAAGCCAACGACCTCATCACTCATCTCGACGACGAGCAGATTATTGGACTGACGCTCGAGCAGGCGGTCGAAAAGATGCGTGGACCGATCAACACGCCAATTACGCTGACGATCGTGCGCAAGGGCGTCGAGACCCCCTTCGATGTCAAGGTCGTACGCGACATCATTCGCATCAACGCGATCAAGTTCCGCGAGGAAGATGATGTCGGCTACGTCAGGGTCACGACCTTCAACGAGCAGACACACGCCAACCTCGTTAAGGCCATAGCGAAACTGAAGAAGTCCATCGGCAAGAACCTCAAGGGCTACATCATCGACCTTCGCAACAATCCAGGCGGGCTACTGGATCAGGCGATCGCGGTGTCCGACGACTTCTTGGAGCGCGGCGCGGTCGTGCTCACAAAGGGCCGTAATAACGAGGAAACCCAGAGAGCACAGGCCCGTGCAGGCGACGTTACCGATGGAAAGAAGGTGGTCGTACTCATAAACGGAGGCTCCGCCTCAGCCTCCGAGATCGTCGCCGGCGCACTGCAAGATCACAAGCGTGCCACCATCATCGGCACCCGCTCGTTCGGCAAGGGCTCGGTGCAGACGATCATTCCGCTCGGAGCGAATGGCGCGATCCGGCTCACCACAGCCCGCTACTACACGCCGTCAAATCGCTCGATCCAGGCCAAGGGCATCGACCCGGACATCTGGATCGAACAAGAGCTGCCCGAAGACCTGAAGAAGCGTGCAGCGGCCGCAAAGCCGCGCGGCGAGGCCAGCCTGCGTGGCCACCTCAAAAACACCGAGAAGGACAAGAACGGTAAAGAGGTGAAGGAGAGGTCAGGCTCTTCGGCCTACGTTCCCAAGGAGCCGGAAAAAGATACACAGCTCCAGTATGCGCTGTCATTCCTGCGCGGAACCGCAACAGACGCAAAGACCGCGGGCAATTCCATCGACCCGCAGCAGAAGGCACTGGGAATCGAGACAAACGACAAAGTAAAGAACTGAGGGTTAGCGTCAGGGTCGGCCGCCTCGTAGCGACCGACCCGCCTTTCATTTCTAGCCTCGAGGAAACTGGATGGGCGCCGCAACGGGCGCCCTTTCTTTTTGCAGATGGTATTGTCCCTCGAGAGGCAGATCGTTACCTCTTTCATGCGATCAGGAGCCCTTCAAGTGATCCGCCAAAACGTAGACCCCAGCGAACTCGGCTACCGGCAGTGCGTGGGCATCGCGCTTTTCAACTCCGATGGGCATGTTTGGGTTGGCCGCAGGGTCGATGCGCCAAGCGATGCGGAAGGGCGAGGCTCGTGGTGGCAAATGCCCCAAGGCGGTATCGACAAAGGCGAGGATCCGAGCAAGGCAGCCATGCGCGAACTCGCCGAAGAGACCAGCATCACAAGTGCGCGACTCATTGGCGAGTCTGCCAACTGGCTGCGCTACGATCTACCGCCGGAATTGGTGGGCAAGGCATGGAAGGGAAAGTACCGAGGCCAAGAACAGAAATGGTATGCGGCACGGTTCTTCGGCCCGGACACGGAAATCAATATCACGCCTGCGCCCCCCCATAAGGCCGAGTTCGACGCCTGGCGCTGGGTACCCCTATCCGATGTCGTCGACCTGGTTGTTCCGTTCAAACGGCCCGTCTACCAGCAAGTGGTGGACGCGTTTGCCACGCATACCCGCCCTGCCCCGTTGGATCGATAACGCCATCTGCCGATTGGAACGTGCCCTAGGTTGAGCAGTTTGCAAGCTTTGCCAACGGGCAGCTTGTTCACGCGCAACCGCGACCGCTGCCTATCTACCAGAGTAAGAAGATTGCGGGGGGGCGGCCTTAGGCGGCCTTCGCTTGGAGGCGCTTAAGCTGGTCGACGAGCGTCTCAGCCAACAGCTTTGACTGGTCATCCGGCGCCTCGGCAAGCTCAGCCTCGGCCGCTTTCAGCTCGTCGGCGATACGCTGGGAATCGAATTCGTCGACGTCGATGGCTGTTTGCGCCAGGATCGTAAGCCTCTCTGAGTCGGCCTCGGCGATGCCCTTCTTCACGAATACGCGCCTCTTGGCATCTGTCATCGTGATCTCGAGAATGCCGGCCCGCAGTGTTGAGATAACCGGCGCGTGGCCTGATAGCACAGCAAAGTCGCCCTCTACACCTGGGACCACCACTTGCTCGGCCTCACCCGCCAGCAGCAAGCGCTCCGGCGTTACCAGTTCGAACTGAAACGTGCCTGCCATTGCCTCTTATGCCCCGTTATCGGCGCCATTGTTCTCGCCGCTCTTGGCGCGAACCTCGTCAACTGTCTGTAGCTCCTGCCCGCAGAAGGGGCAGTAGAACACTGGATGATCCACCAAGCCGGGCTCGTCATCCTCTAACTCGATCTGACCGACCGACATGTAGAGAATGCCGTCGGAGCCAACCGTAATGAGCGGGTCGAATTCCGCGCCGCTCATAACCTCTTCCAAATCTTCGCAACACGTACCGAAGCCATTGGTGTCGGGAGTTTCCTCGTTCGCATCGTCCCCAGTCATAATAGGTGTATCCTTTCGCGGCTGCCGCGGAGCCCGCTACCTAGGCCGCTTCGGCAAGCTTCTCGGCCTTTGCCATTGCCTCTTCGATCGTGCCGACCATGTAGAATGCCTGCTCGGGCAAGTGATCGAACTCACCATCGCACAGACCTTGGAAGGCTTTGATCGTGTCGGTCAGTGATACGAGCGTTCCAGGCGTGCCCGTGAACACTTCCGCAACGTGGAACGGCTGCGAAAGGAAGCGCTCGATCTTGCGGGCTCGCGCCACGGCCACCTTATCGTCTTCGGAAAGCTCGTCCATGCCGAGAATGGCGATGATGTCTTGCAGCGCCTTGTACTTTTGCAGAATCTCCTGGACCCTACGCGCGACCGCATAGTGTTCCTCGCCAACGATGCGCGGATCGAGCATGCGCGAGGTCGAATCGAGCGGGTCAACCGCAGGATAGATGCCCTTTTCGGCGATGGCGCGAGAGAGCACCGTCGTGGCATCGAGATGCGCAAACGAGGTGGCAGGCGCGGGGTCGGTCAAGTCGTCGGCCGGCACGTAGATCGCCTGCACCGACGTGATCGAGCCCTTCTGCGTCGTGGTGATACGCTCTTGAAGAGCGCCCATGTCGGTCGACAGTGTCGGCTGATAGCCAACGGCGGAAGGGATACGGCCCAGCAGCGCCGACACCTCCGAGCCCGCCTGCGTGAAGCGGAAGATGTTGTCCACGAAGAACAGCACGTCCTGGCCCTGGTCGCGGAAATACTCGGCAACCGTTAGGCCGCTCAACCCTACGCGCGCGCGCGCGCCGGGCGGCTCGTTCATCTGGCCGTAGATAAGGGCGCATTTCGAGCCAGCCGCGCTGCCGTTGTTTTTTTTCGGGTCGACGTTGACGTTCGACTCGATCATCTCGTGATAGAGGTCGTTGCCCTCGCGCGTGCGCTCGCCGACACCGGCAAACACCGAATAACCGCCGTGGGCCTTAGCGATGTTGTTGATCAGCTCCATGATCAGCACCGTCTTGCCCACGCCGGCGCCGCCGAAGAGCCCGACCTTGCCGCCCTTGGCGTAGGGCGCCAGAAGGTCGACCACCTTGATGCCGGTGATCAGGATCTCCGCCTCCGTCGCCTGATCCTCGAAGGAGGGCGCAGGCTGGTGAATGGGGCGTCTGGTATCGGACTTAATGGGACCGGCCTCGTCCACCGGCACGCCGATAACGTTCATGATGCGCCCAAGCGTTCCTTCGCCCACGGGCACCGAGATCGGCCCACCTGTGTCGGTCACATCCTGGCCGCGCACGAGGCCTTCGGTGGAATCCATGGCGATGGTGCGCACGGTGTTTTCACCAAGGTGCTGCGCCACCTCGAGCACAAGGCGCACGCCGTGATTCTGGGTCTCCAGAGCGCCCAAGATCTCAGGCAATTGATCGTCGAACTGCACGTCAACAACGGCGCCCGTTACCTGGCGAATACGACCAACATTGTTTGCCATCTTGCGTTCCTTGTACCCTTAATCCGTGGTGCTCAAAGCGCCTCGGCGCCCGAAATGATTTCAATGAGCTCTTTGGTGATGTTGGCCTGACGCTGGCGATTGTACTGGAGCGTCAGCTTGTCGATCATCTCGCCGGCATTGCGCGTCGCGGAGTCCATCGCGCTCATTTGTGCGCCATAGAACGACGCGGCGTTCTCCAGAAGCCCGCGAAAGATCTGCGTTGAGACATTGAGATTGATAAGATAGCCGAGCACCTCTTCGTTGCTCGGCTCGTACTCGTGAACAGCCTCTGGGCCAGCCGACTTGTCAGCATCGGTATCCTCGGGGACCTTCGCCGGGATGAGCTGCAGCGCCGTCGGTATCTGCGATATGACCGACTTGAACCGGGCAAAGTAGATAGTCGCCACGTCAAATTCGCCCGCCTCGAACAGGGCAAAAATCTTACTGGCGATATCATCGGCGTGAGCGAAGGTCAGTTGGCGCACACCGCGTAAGTCGACGCGATCGACGTAGCGGTCCTCAAAATCCCTGCGCAAGGCCTCCGCGCCCTTGCGCCCGACCATCAGAAACTTGACTGTCTTTCCTTGCGAGAGCAGCTGCTGCGCATTGTTGCGGGCAAGCTTAGAAATGTTCGCGTTGAACCCGCCAGCAAGTCCGCGCTCGCCCGTCATGACAACGAGCAGGTGGACGTCGTCCTTTCCGGTGCCCACGAGCAGCGGAGAGACGCCCCGCTTGTCGGGTATCCGCCGGCCCAGGCTCGCCATCAAACGATCCATGCGCTCAGCATAGGGACGCGCGGCGGTCGCGGTCTCCTGGGCGCGGCGCAACTTTGCCGCCGCCACCATCTGCATCGCCTTGGTGATCTTGCGCGTCGACTTCACTGACGAGATGCGATTTCTGAGATCCTTTAGGTTCGCCATGGCGCCGCCGTTTCCTTACTTCTTGCTGGTGCGCACCTTACGCGGTGAAGCCCTTGCCGAACTTGTCGAGGAAGGCCACGAGCTTTTTCTCTGTCTCCTCCGACAATACCTTTTCGGTGCGGATCGCTTCGAGAATGTCCTGTCCCTGGTCGCGAAGCATGCGCAAGAGATCTTCCTCGAACTTGTTCACCGCCGTCACGGGGATCGGATCGAGGTAACCGCGCGTACCCGAAAAGATCACGCAAACCTGTTCTTCCATCTTCAGCGGAGAGAACTGCGGCTGTTTCAAGAGCTCAGTCAGGCGCGCACCGCGCGCGAGCATCTTCTGGGTGGTAGCGTCGAGGTCGGATCCGAACTGCGCAAAGGATGCCATTTCGCGGTACTGCGCCAGCTCGCCTTTGATCTTGCCGGCCACCTGCTTCATCGCCTTGGTTTGCGCCGCGGAGCCGACGCGCGACACCGAAAGACCGACGTTCACGGCAGGGCGGATACCCTGATAGAAAAGGTCGGTCTCGAGGAAGATCTGGCCGTCAGTGATCGAGATGACGTTCGTGGGAATGTAGGCCGACACGTCGTTAGCCTGCGTCTCAATGACGGGCAGCGCAGTAAGTGACCCGCCGCCGTGGTCTTCATTGAGCTTGGCGGCGCGCTCAAGCAACCGCGAGTGGAGATAGAACACGTCGCCCGGGTAGGCTTCGCGGCCGGGCGGGCGGCGCAGCAGCAGCGACATCTGGCGATAGGCCACCGCCTGCTTTGAAAGGTCGTCGTAGGCGATCACCGCGTGCATACCGTTGTCGCGGAAGTATTCCCCCATAGTGCAGCCGGCAAACGGGGCCGAATACTGTAGCGGGGCCGGCTCTGAGGCCGTGGCCGCCTCGATGATCGAGTACTCGAGCGCGCCGTGCTCCTCCAGAACCTTAACGAATTGTGCAACTGTTGAGCGCTTTTGGCCGATAGCAACGTAGATGCAGTAGAGCTTTGCCTTCTC
>PVMK01131629.1_pt1 | contig 24863 bp, 21 predicted proteins | sample 1853481 | NCBI WGS metagenome assembly PVMK01 (sample SAMN08533507, study PRJNA380276) | Marine sediment metagenome, whole genome shotgun sequencing project.
TCCCGCCCGTCCTTGTGGAACACGGCGCCATTGATTTCCCCGGCCACACGCGGGGAGGTCCAACCCTTGTTGAGGTCCTGTTCGATGAGGGCCGCGTCACGGGTAAGGGGATCACCCATGGCCTGGGCACCGGAAACCGGATGTACGATGATGTCGTAATTCCCCAGGAGCTCCGGTGTCACAAACGGGGCCACGGCCGCGGCTTCACCAGCTTCATAGGTGATGGCGGTCTCGATCGTCGGGCTTTCCGGATCCCCACGTTCGTGCAGCAGCGGCTTTTGCTCATCGATCAATTGCTTGACGTTGGTGCCGTGCGCGTAGGAAGGCCGGTCCGGAATGGTCGGATAAGCACCGTACATGCCGTGGTTCGCTAGAATTTTGGACCGCATACCCGCGTCCCCACAGGAATATTCTAGGTCCTGAGTGCCGTACACCATCCACACCGCGGTGTGGCCAAGCCCGCCGCGGAACTGGCCGTACCCGCCGGAGTCCGGTTCGATATTGCGGCCGATATAGAGCAGTGGGTAATACAGCTCGGCGATTTCCGCGTTCCCGAAGTCGGCGTTTGGTGTGTAGATACACCAGGCTGCATTCTCACCGTCACTGTACCCACGAGCCGGGGATCCATTGCTGGCTTGCTCGAGCGTCAAGCCCGCCAGCCAGAAACCCGTCTGATTGGTACAAGCGAATTCAGCGGTCAGTGTGGTGGCGGCACCGGCGGCCATTTCCTCCACAAACCCGCGCGTCTGAAAGAGGCGCCCGAACACTTCGTACAGGCTGCTCATCCACATCACAGCCGGAGCCCAGGCCACACCGGACGAGGCCGCAAAGTCGACTTCAAACGGATTTGCCCAAGAGCCCGAAGGCGGGTCTTCCACATTCCAGGCCGCCGTTGGGCCGGAGTTGAACATATCGAAGCCGATGATGTGCGAGTACCCGTTCAGCAGACCGGACTTGAGCGCCGTCGGACTGATGTTTTCGCCGAAAGGCACCGTGCCGCTCGCCCCTTGGAGCGAGATGTCCACACTGGCATCCGCATTGATCCCCAGACGCATGGGCAGGTTCATCCGACAGTCCACATCCTGCTTGGGCAGCAGAACGCGTTTGCCCTTCATGGCCAGGTCCTTGAACTGGGATTTGCGCACTCGGCCCGGCACGGTCTGGGTTTTCACCCGTCCCACCGCATACCGGCGACTGTCTTCGACAAACTCCTGTGTGGCCTCGAGGAAGAAATCGAGACCGTACTTCTCGATCACTTCAATGAGCCGTTCCCGAATGGTCACACAGCCAGCCAGACGACCGCGAGCATCCCCCATGAGAAAGTCCGGTGTGCGGGAACGGGAACGGATGCGCATTTCATACCAGGGATAGAAGGCGTCATTTTCCCCCACCTTTTCCATGGAAATACAGATCCCATCCGAGTAGCAATCCGGGTTCATGAACCCGATGGAGCCCGGCGTAACACAGCCCACATCCGCCACGTGGCTCACACAGCTCGCCCAGGCGACGAGCTTCCCCTCGTAGAAAAGGGGCATGCACATGTCAAAGTCCGGGGAATGGATCCCACCATAGTGGGGATCATTGTTCTCGAAAATATCCCCCTGCTTGAACCCGGGCAGGTCCTCGTAACCCAGATTGATGAAGTTCTGGATCATGTCTGCAAGAAGACCCGGATGCGCAGTGATCCCCCGCGAGACACAGACCGCCTCCCCGGTGGGCAGGTGCAGTGCCCATAGGGCATCCCCGCCTTCCGCTGCGATGGGAGAGGAGGACACCTTACATCCGGTTTTCCATGCCGCATCGCACAGGTTCGACAGAATGTGCCAGAGCGCCTCATAGCCGCCGGGATCACCTGCCTTACGGGGCATTGCTTCCAGGCCAAACAGGTTCCCGGTTTCAGCGAAAGCTTTTTTGTTGGCCGCAACTTGTTCTTTAAGGCTCAACGTGCTCATTGTGCAGCCTTCCTCTCGAGCCAGTAGATGTCATGTTCGTCGATACGAACATGCCACTCGGGCGGGACAAACAAGGTGGTATTGGAGGCTTCAATAATAGCCAGACCGCCAATTTCATTGCCGGGCTTGAGCTTCTCCATCTCCCAGATATCGGCCTCCTGCCACTTACCTTGCTGGAAGACCTGACGGTTGCCCTTACTGGCATTCCCGTCCGGTGTTTTGGACGACAGCGCGTGCTTGCGCAGTTTCGGCTTCACCGTATCCACCTTGGCGACCACACACACCTCACTGATGTGGTACGACGGCATGTCTCGTCTGGCAGCCATGGTGAACATCCTGGTGTAGAGATCCTCAAACGCCTCCAGGAGCTGGTCCAGGTCTTCCTTGCTACCGATGCTGTCCACAGGAGATGCCACTTCCACATCGTCGAGCTGGCCGAAGTATTTCATGTAGACCACGCGGGAAATCGAAATCTGTTCGCGGGCGAAACCTTCGCCGACCAGCTCATTGATCAGCTCAGTCTCCAGTTCCTTCCAGGCCGCACTGATGGGCTGCATGTAGGCAAGGCGCGTGGCATCATCCATGTCTGGGGTCAGCAGTGACGCCACGCTCTTGTGACGGCGGTGGGAGTAGTCCATGCACGCACCGCCCCAGGCCGAAAAGGCTCCGGCATGCGGCACCGTGCAGACGGCCTTCCAGGGGTAGTCCCCCGCATAACCCAGCAGATGGAGCGGTCCGGCGCCGCCATAGCCAAGTAGCACATAGTCGCGCATGTCATGGCCCACCATCAGGCTCTGGCCCAGGTGTTCCCGCATGATCACATTCACAAGCTCGATGCAGGTTTCCGCCGCTTCATACACATCCATACCGAGGGGATCCGCAATCCGCTCCTTGAAGTATTTGTAGGAAAGATCCTTGTGTACCTCGATCTTGCCACCCAGATAGTTGGTTTCGCTCAGGATGCCCAACAGCAGGTTCGCATCGTTAATAGTGGGCGTCGTATTGCCGGTGTCCATGAAGACCGGCCCCGGCGTTCCACCGGCGCTATCCGGGCCAAGCTTGATCCGCTTGGTCTGGGGATCCAGGCGGATATACGTCCTGTTCCCGCCCCGATCGAGGTGATCCCCAGCATGGGTACGTTCACGTACATGTCCTGGAAACCGGGCTCCGCTCGATGGGCAGCACGCCCGCCGTGATCGCCGCGGCGTCAAAGGAGGTTCCCCCAACATCCGAACAGACGATGTACTCTTCCCCAATCACCGAGGACAGGTACTTGGCCCCCATCAGCCCACCCACGGGGCCGGACATGGCGGCTTCAAACAGACGCGGGTAACGGATGTTGGTAATCCCGCCGTATCCCAGCACGGTCTTCAGAGCATTCTGCAGACCCACGCCCTGCAGCTCCTCCTCGATCCGGAAAAGCTGTTTGCGCGCGGGGGCCGATGCATAAGCCTGGATCACGGTGGCGTTGGCCCGGGAGACTTCCCGGGTGGTCGGCGCTACCTGGCTGGACAGCTCGAGCACCACTTCCGCCCCACCTCGGCCATCACCTCGCGGGCGATCGCGGCGGCGCGCTCCTCGTGGGAGGCGTTGTTGAACGATTGCAGGAAGACGATCGCGATGGCTTCCACCTCCTCGTCCACCAGCAGCTCCCGCACACCTTCACGCACTTCGTGTTCGTACATGGGGATGACCACGGCTCCGAACATGTCGATGCGCTCCGTCACCCCACGGGCAAGCCTGCGCGGGACCAGTGGAGTGCGGTGCCTACGGTATTGCATGTGGGTGATTTCACTCCACTGCGCACCGATGAAGGTCTGCGAACCGCGGCCCTGGGCGATGATATCCTCGAAGCCCTTGGTGACGATCAGGCCCGTCTTGAGTCCGCTCATGTTGATGACGGTGTTGAGCATGGACGTGCCGGTATAGATCGCCGTTTCGATATTCTTCCCGAACGTCTGCTGTTCCTCTTTCGGCACTCCCATGTAGTCGAGGGCTTCATAGAAGGACTCCATGTACCCGATGCTTTCGTCATGGGGCGAGGTAGGGGCCTTACCGATTACGGTCTGCCCGTCCTCATCAACGATGATGACATCCGTCATCGTTCCACCGGCGTCGCAAGCTGCTACATAGCGTGACATCGTAGGAGATCCCCTCGCGGACTATGTTGTGGCGCGCAACGAACGTGTCGCGCGCGCAATTGATTTCACCTTGCAGGCACTCTAATCCGCATTTTGGCTGCGCTAATCGTTCCGTCGCATCAAATCCGGCCTATGAAATTTCATATTTGGACTTCCGTGTTCTCGAGCTTGGAAACCTCCCCGAATTAAGCACTATGAGAACGACGGGACGAAACCATGATCAAGGATGAAGCCTGTATCGTGGGCGTCGGCGAAACGGATTTCTGCCGCAGGCCCGGCTCGGGCATGAGCGAGTTGGGGCTTCAGCTGAGGGCCTCGGTGAAAGCACTGGAGGACGCAGGCCTCGAGGGTAAGGAAATCGACGGCATTCTGGCCTTCCCGAATGTGGGGAAATCCGAAGAGCTGGCAGCCAATCTCGGCTCGGACAATCTGCGATTTGCCGCGACGATTCATATGGGCGGCGCCGCACCGGTGGCCTCGCTGCGCATGGCCGCGTTGGCGGTCACGTCTGGAGCCTCCAACCACGTACTCATTCCCGGAGGCTGGAACGGATACTCGGGCGCCCGTACCCGACAGACGGTGGCAAATGACCTGAGCTCCATCCCTGGCGGGGCAATAGCGCGGGATTACTACGTGCCTTTCGGCATGACGGCTCCGCCGCAGTGGTACGCCCTGATGGCTCGCCGACACATGTACGAATTCGGCACCAAGAGCGAACAGCTGGGCGCGGTGGCACTGGCCATGCGCAAGCACGCCCAACTCAACCCAGCGGCCCTGATGTACGGCAAGCCTTTGTCGCTGGAAGAGTACATGGCCTCTCCCATGATCGCGGATCCGTACCGGCTCCATGACTGCTGCCTGGAAACGGACGGCGCGGCCGCTTTTATCGTCACCACAGTGAAACGCGCCCGGGACCTGAAGAAGAAACCGGTGTACATCATGGGCGCGGCCTCGGGCCAGCCGTATCCGGCAGATGAAATCACGGGCCGAAAGGACTTTCACCAGACGGGGCTTTCCATCGCGGCCCCGGAAGCTTTCCGGATGGCCGGAGTCACGCCGGACGATATGGACTTTGCGCAGATTTACGACTGCTTCACCTTTGAAGTCATTCAGCAGCTGGAAGAAGCGGGCTTTTGCAAGCGCGGGGAAGGTGGACCTTTCGTGGAAGACGGCGGCATCGAGCTGGGCGGACGCTTGCCGGTGAACACCCACGGCGGGCTTTTATCTGAAGCGCACGTGCTGGGCATTTCCCATGTGGTGGAAGCCGTGCGGCAGTTGCGCGGGGAGGCGGATGAGCGCCAGGTGAAAGACGCCGAGCTCGGAGCCGTCACTGGCTGGGGCGACTTCGGGGATGGCAGTATCGCCATCCTGCGGCGGTAGGAGGGCAGGATGACGCAGTACACCAAGCCCCTTCCCGTCATGGAAGGACTGGCCGGGGAGTTCTATGACTGGTGCAAAAAAGAGGACCTGCATTTCCAGAAGTGCACGTCCTGCGGCACCCTTCGCCATGTCCCCCGCGAGATGTGCGCCGAGTGCAACAGCTTTGAGTGGGAGTGGGTACGCTCTACAGGCCGGGGAATGGTGTACACCTGGGTGGTGGTGAACCGCGCCCTGCACCCTGCGTTTGCTCACGACGGACCTCATGCGGACGTGGTGGTCGAGATGGAAGAAGGGGTCCGGCTGCTGAGCACCGTGGTGGACTGCCCGCCCGAAGAACTAGAGATCGGCATGCCGGTCCAAGTCACCTATGACGCCGTAACGGAAGACGTGACCTTGCCGCGCTTCAAGCGGCGACGCTGAACAGACATCACAAAGGGAAGCATTGTCATGACGCTGAAACTGCCGGAGACATTTACCTACGAGAAGAAGGGCCACATTGCCCTCATGACCATCAACCGTCCCGAGGCGATGAATTCTTTAACCGGCGAAATGCTGAAAGCGATGGACGCCGCCTTCGACGACTTCAATGAAGACCCAGGCCTGAGGGTCGCGGTCATGACCGGGGCGGGCGACAAGGCCTTTTGCGCGGGCATGGATCTGAAAGACGCCCTTCCCGCGATCGCGGCAGGGGACATGATGGGGTACGAAGACCCGGTCAAGCGTCCTTTCTATCACATCTACAAGCCCATCAGCGCCGCCGTGAACGGCTTGTGTATTGCCGGTGGCCTGGCGTTCCTGCAGGGCACGGACATGCGCATTGCCTCCGACAAAGCCGTCTTCGGGCTCGGAGAAGTAAAATGGGGCGTGGTTCCGGCGGGCGGCACGCACATCCGCTTGCCACAGCAAATTCCCTGGGCCGTTGCTATGGAAATGGTGCTGGCGGGCGACAACATCACAGCCGAGCGCGCCTACCAGATCGGCCTGGTGAACAAGATCGTTCCGGCCGACCAGGTGCTCCCGGAAGCGATGGCGCTCGCCGAGCGCATCTGCCAGAACGGCCCGCTCGCGGTGCGCACCGCCAAGGAGATCATGGTGCGTTCACTGAATAACGAACCCGGTTTTGTGCTCGAGAAAACCATGGCCGACCGTGTCTTCCGCTCCGAAGACGCCAAGGAAGGCCCGCGCGCCTTCGCCGAAAAACGCAAGCCGGTCTATACGGGAAAATAAGCCCCCGAGAGGCTCATGAAGGGCCTGCCTATTTGGCCTGTTGAAGCAAGTCCCAGATGCGGTTGGGAGACGCGGGGGTTGCCCGGGCCTGTACTCCCAGCGGCGCGAGGGCATCGTTGACCGCACACATGATCGCCGCAGGCGTGGTGTGTATGGCCCCCTCGCCGCATCCCTTGGCCCCAAGGGGAGTGAAGGGAGAGGGTGTCACGATGGCGGTTTTTTCCGTCATCGGGACCTCATGAATGGTCGGCACGAGATAGTCGGCAAAGGTGGAGACCTTTGGCTGGGCGTTGTCTGCGTAGACGTACTCTTCGAAGAGAGCCGCACCCACACCCTGGGCCACCCCTCCCTGTATCTGCCCTTCCACCGTCGCCGGATTGAGGCGCGTGCCACAATCATCGGCAATGCAGTACTTGAGAATCTCGGTTTTTCCGGTGCCGGGATCGATCTCCACCATCACCACAGGACAGGCGTTGGCGGCGGTGAGATAGCTCTTACACCGGCCCTGGTCATCGGGCTCCGTTCGATCCGGTGCGGTCCAGACATAGGTGGCTTCAGGCGACTGTTCCATCCCCGGCGGCAGCAGGTCGCTGCGCGCCAGCATGGTTCCCGCCAGTTGAGCGATATGCATCTCCGCTCCCGGCACCCCTTTGATCCGGCAAAACCCATCACTCAGCTCCAGCATGTCCGGCTCCGTCTGCATCAGCCGGGCAGCCACTAGCTTGAATTTTTCCTCGATTTTCCGGCACGCCCCTAGGACGGCGCCGGTCATGGCAACGCCGAGGCGACTTCCCCCGGGACCGAAATGCGGCGGCGCGACATCTGTAGCGGCATACGCGACACGCACGCTGTTCATGTCCACCCCGAAAAAGTCCGCAACCAGCTGGGCCGCCAAGGTGTATTGCCCCTGCCCTTCCAGGCTGAAGCCCACCGTAACGGTGATCTGGCCCATGATATCCACACTGACCTTCACCCCTTCCGGCACGCCAATGCCTTGGATCCCAACGGTCGCATATGCGTTCCAGTCAAAGACCCCTGGCTCGACCGCGTTGGCCACGCCGATCCCCACCAGACGGCCCTGTTCCCGCGCCCGCGCCTGTTCTTCCCTGAGAGCCTTGTAGTCGGCCAGATCCAGAACGGCATCCAAGGTGGCTTCATAGTCGCCACTGTCGTACTCGTTCCCGCTCGGGATGGTGTAGGGGAAGGCCTCAGACGGAATGTAATTCCGGCGTCGGAACTCAGCCGGGTCCAGACCGAGCCCACGCGCTGCAATGTCCACCAACGATTCCAGCACGTAGTTGTGCGGCGGGGGGCCATACCCCCGGTACGGATAGGTGGGAGCTCGATTGGTCGCCACCACGTTCAGATCATAGCTAGCTGCCTCGATTCGATAACACCCGGTAAAAGCCGCAAGAGGTTTGGCGACCGAAATCGTCCCGTACCCTTCTGCTCCCGCACCCTGATCATCCAACAACTTCACCTTGAAGCCGGTGATCGTGCCGTCCGCCTTTACCGCTAACGCGGCGTCGTAGTACCGGTCCCAGGACTGCCCGGCGCCCGCCAGCAGATATTCAACACGGTCCTCGATGTACTTTACAGGACGGCCACCCGCCTTGCGGGACAGGAGAGCGGAGACTTCCGTACCCCGCGGTCCCCCCTTGCCGCCGAAACTGCCACCGTGCGGATGGCTAACCATCTTGACCTTGTTCGAAGGAAGGTTCAGCGAGAAGGCCCGCCCCAGCGCCATGAACCCCGGCGTCTGGTAGGATCCGTGACAGGTCAGGCTGTTGTCGACCGTATCCCACGTAGCGACACAGCCGAAAGTCTCAGCCGGATTGGCTCCGACCCGGTTCCAGCGGAACGTTTCCGAGAACACATGATCCGCGTCGGCAAAAACCTGATCTACATCGCCCCAGGTATAGGTACGGGACAGGATCACGTTGCTGTCGTGCTCTTCAAAAAGCCGTACGCTGTCTTCCTTCACTGCCTCCTGCGCGGTGGCGACCACCGCCAGCAGCTCGTATTCCACATCGACCAGCTCGAGCGCGTCTTCTGCGATGTAACGACTTTCCGCCGCCACCGCGACCACGGGTTCGCCCACAAAGCGGACCTTGTCCACGGCCAGGCAGTAACTGCCCCAGCCTTCCGGGGCGGTGGTCACCGGGTTGGCCCAACGTTTCACATCCTCACCCGTAAGAACCGCCACCACACCGGGGAAACTTTCCGCCGCACTGGTGTCGATGCTGGTGATCCGCGCATGCGGATGGGGACTGCGCAGCATGGCGCAGTGGGCCATGTTGGGCAGGTGCAGGTTGTCGATGAACTCGACAGTACCCGCCACCAGACCGGGGTCTTCGATCCGCTTGACGTCTTTGCCCACATACTTGAGCGAAGCGCCCGGCATGTCCTCAGGAAGCCCAGGAATTTCTGTCGCCATTGCGTGTTTCTCCCGTGCTCAATCCGTGTGAGTGAGCCGAATATCCTGTCCGTCTTGAACCTTCTTGGCCGCCAGGCGAACAGATTTCATGATCGCCTCATACCCCGTGCACCGACATAGATTGCCACCCAGAGCGTCCTTGATCTCTGCCTCACTCGGGTTGGGGTTGTTGCGCAGCAGCTCCAGAGTGGTCATCAGAAAACCAGGCGTACAAAAGCCGCACTGCATGCCGTGTGCTTCGACAAAAGCCTGTTGGATCGGGTGCAGCTCTCCCGTGGCCCGGTCCCTGAGACCTTCCACGGTCGTGAGGCTTGCTCCGTCCGCCTGCACCGCAAGCATCAGGCAGGACCGCACGGACCTGCCATTGATCAGGATGTTGCAGACTCCGCAGACACCGTGTTCGCACCCAACATGGGTTCCACCCAGATACAGCTCATGGCGCAGAAAATCCGCCAGGGTCAGACGCGCCTCTACCTGCCGCTCGTAGACCACGCCGTTGACGGTCACCCTTACTGTTTGCTTTGTAGTCATACGTTGAAAAACCTCAGATCATCTTTTCAGGACGCCCGTGATGCCGCTTCAGCCAGACACCTGGCGACAAATGTCCCAACCAGGCCCCGGCGGTACTGTGCCGTGGCATGCACGTCACTGATGGGTTGTTCCACACTGTCCGCCCCGATTCGGCCCGCTTCCCCGAAGGTGTCTTCCGTAGGCGTTTTTCCAATCACGAAATCCTCGGCCTCGGCAAGCCGGGTGGGGCTGGCATTCACACCGAACACGGCGATGCGCACATCACTGCACACGCCACCGTCAAGGCGGAGCGTGACCGCGGCACCAGCGAGCGCGTGATCCCCATCCCGACGGGTCATTTCCTGGAAGGACCACCCGGTTCCCTGCTTCAACACGGGAAGGCGAACCTCTGTCAGGATTTCCGCCGAAGCGATGTCTGCGGTCAGGTAGGTGATGTAGAAGTCTGCGGCCGGAATGATCCGCTCACCGTCCGGGCCGACGACTTTCATGTCCATTCCGAGGACCATCGCCACGGCCCCATATTCCGCTGCCGGGTCCGCCTGAGCAAAGGACCCCCCCACCGTGCCCTGGTTACGGATCTGGCGGTGCCCGACATACCGTGTGGCTTCATGGAACAGGGGCTGCCGCGTTCGGATGACGTCGCTGTCTTCTGCTGCGCTTTTCGAAGCCATGGCCCCGATGGCGATCGTGTCCCCTTCTTCTCGGATATAATCGAGGGCGCTGATCTTCCGCAGGTCCACCAGAGCATCAGGGCGCGCCACCCTGAGGCTGAGCATGGGCATCAAACTCTGACCGCCGGCCAGAATTTTTGCGTCCAGATCCTCGTCCTCGAATTTTGCAAGAAGCGCAACAGCCTCTTCGAGGGTATCAGGAGAGTAATAGTCAAAAGGTGGCGGTTTCATCGCACTCCCCACGGGTTGTCATGATGAAAATCATGTTGTGCTTTGTCGGTCTTGCCCGTTTTGCATAGCACAGTAGTCGAACTTTCAGCAGCAGCAGATGCCTGCCGCAAAGCGAATCTGGCCGATAGAATTTCATATGAGGCCATCGGGGTCAGAACCCCTTTCCGATGGTTTTTTCCTGTTCAATCGGCGCTACGTTCAAAGTGATGAGCGACCCATTGCATACCCAATTATGTGACAAACTCGGCATCGAATACCCGGTGGTTGCCTTCACGCACTGCAAGGACGTTGCGGTTGCCGTGATCAATGCGGGCGGCTTTGCCGTCCTGGGTGAAGCCATGCACATGCCGGATCAAATCGCGGCGGACGTCAAATGGATTCGCGACCGGGTGGGGGGCAAACCTTTTGGTATCGACCTCGTGCTTCCCGCTTCTGTTCCGGAAGAAAAAACAGTGGAAGAGCTGCTGGCCATGATCCCGCAGGAGCACCGTGATTTCGAACAGTTGATCAAAAAGAAATACGATGTTCCAGCCCCAAAGACTGCCCCAGACCTGCATACCTGGGGTGGTCTGGACCAAAAACGGGCGCTTGCTCAGTTGGAAGTCCTGTTCGATGAAAAAGTGCCCGTGATCGCCTCGGGCCTTGGCTCGCCCGCTTTCATGCTGGACCGCGCCCACGGGTTGGGCATTCAGGTCTGGGGGCTAGTGGGCAAAGCCCGCCAGGCGAAGAAACAGATCGATGCGGGGACAGACGTGATCATCGCCCAGGGCTACGACGCCGCTGGCCACACCGGCAACATCGGCACCTTCTCGATTGTTCCGCAGGTGGTCGATGTCGCGCGCCCGGCGGGTGTACCGGTTCTGGCGGCAGGCGGAGTGACCACGGGTCGCCATCTGGCTGCGGCTCTCGCTCTCGGCGCAGCGGGCGTGTGGACCGGTTCCCTGTGGCTGGCCTCACGCGAATCCGATCTGAATCTGCCCCTAAAGGAGCTCCTGCTGGAAGCCACGGCGGAAGACACCGTCTATTCGAACGCCATTTCCGGTTACACCATGCGCACCACCCGCTGCCCCTGGCACAACGAATGGCGGAGCAAGGAAGCGCCGGAAGTGTTGAAACCGCCGCTGCAGATGATGCTGTCGTCAGACTATATTCAGGGCTCCTTGGACTATCAGCGCAAGGACCTGATGACCGAGGCGGCAGGCCAGGGGATTGGCTACGTCACGGAAATGAAACCCGCTCGTCAAATCCTGTCGGACATCGTGGAAGAAGCCCTGGATGTGTTCGACGGGTTCCTTGGTGACGATGACTGAGACCTTTTCCCATAGAGGTGGGGTGTCCCCCGACCATGCAGGCAAGCGGGCCGAATGTGACGGCGGCGCACAGATCGCGGAAACCAAGTATGCAGGTCGCCAGTTTTTTGCAGGTACCCTGACCGGTCGCTACCGCGACTATGGAGATTACCCCTCGCGCTGGTTCCTGATGGCGGACCTCACCGAAAAGCCGGAAGGCTACACCTTCGACACCGTCTGGTGTGACGAGGGAAGCCTGGTACTGGAAGACGAATAAACGGAGACGCTGGATATGCGGATTGTCGTATGTGTGAAAGAAGTGTTGGACCCGGATGCGGTGAATAACTACGTCCTCTCGGGCAACCTGAAGATCGGGGAAGACGGCAAGACCCTGGACGTTTCGGCTGTTCCACGCCTCATGAACGGTTATGACGAACAGGCCCTGGAAGCCGCTCAGCGCATCCGAGATGCGGGCGTGGACTGCTCCATCACGGCAGTCACGATCGGCGAGGACGTCAAGACCCTTCTCAAGCACTGCGCCGCCATGGGCGCAGACGACATCGTTCGTATTGATGCCGGCGACACCCGCATCGACTGCCATGTCGTGGCCAACATCCTCTCGGCCTATATCCGCACCAGCGGCGGTGCCGACATGGTACTGTGCGGCCGACAAGCCTCCGACGACGACCAAGGTGTCGTTCCCGCGCTAATCGGCGAAGCGCTTGGAATGCCAGTGGTGCCTTTTGCCCGTGCGATCGAGGTGGATGGGAACACGCTCAGGGTCACTCGCACCACCCCGGACGGGGACGCAGTGGTGGAAGGAACGACACCCGCCGTGATCACCATCAGCAACGAGCTCGGCGAGCCTCGCTTCCCCACGGCTCGCGCCAAGATGGCTGCCCGCAAGAAAAAACCGACGGTGATCGCAGCAAACGACCTGGGCCTGTCGCCCGATGATCTGACGGCGAAGGTGGTTCTCTCCAAACAGTTCGTCCCCCAGGTTCAGAACAACTGCGAATTTCTGGAAGGCACGCCGGCAGAAGTGGCGCAAACCCTGATGGAAAAATTGCGCGCCGATAGCCTTCTGTAGGGCTACACCCCTTTATAGACCGGCTTTCGTTTTTCCATGAAGGCCGTGGCGCCTTCCTTTGCATCTAAGGAGCCGGCGACAGAGACCCCCGCGATGGCCTCATAGTCGAGCATTTGCTCGAGCGTGCACGCCTGGGACATGTGTATCAGACGCCGAGCCATATCGACGGCGACACTTGCACGGGAGGCCAGCATTTTCGCGTATGCCATGGCGGCTTCAAGCGCGGTGCCCTCCGGTACCAGCTCGTCCAAGAGGCCGATCTCCTTGGCTTCCTCCGCATTCAGAATTTTGGCGGTTTCCACCAACATCAAGGCATTGGAGAACCCCACGAGACGGGGCAGGAAATAGGACACACCGCAATCCGGAGACACACCCACGTTGGTGAAGATTGCAGACATCTTCGTGGTGGTGTCCCCAAAGCGGCGGTCGCAGGCCATGGCGTACCCAAGCCCCGCCCCAACGGCAGCCCCGTGGATGGCGGCGATCACCGGCTTGTCCACAGCAACGATCTGGCGCACGACGTCCACGAACGGCCCACCGGGTGTTTTGCGCTGAGACCTTGGGATGGGACGTGAGGGATCCGAAGTCCCCGGCATGGGCCGGTCACCGTCTCCGGTGATGAAGTCCACATCGCCGCCGGCGCAAAAAGCCCGCCCCGCACCGGTCAGCACGATGACCCGCACCTCGTCGTTTTCACGCAGCTCCACGAGCGTGCGGGCAAGCTCCTCCGCCCGCTCCCAGCTGACCGCATTCAACTTGTCTGGGCGATTGAGGGTGAGAATTCCTACCCCGTCCTCAATTCGCAACAGGATAAAATCGCCTGTGGTGTTCATTGGAATTCCATTTACTTGAAGTTGGGAATGATTTCCGCGTCAAACCACGCGACCCACTCGAGGCATTGCTCGAATGTGTCCAACTGAGGCGGCATGATCTGGGCGCCGGTCATGCCCGCCTTCGCCAGTGTTTCGATATCCTCGAGGATGGCGTCCCGGTCTCCGGCAATTTCGGTCTCGCCGGTTTCCGCGTGGGAGTAGTCCTCGACCTTGTATTCGGTCGTCGGCATGATGATTTCAAAGGTGTCTTCTTTGTCCGCAAACCCTGGCTGCTTGCGCAGGTAATCGAGGGCCGCAGGCAGCTCCGCTGCCGTGATCAACCAAGGAATCCAGCCATCGCCAAACTTCGCCGCGCGGCGCATGGCGGGTTTGGAATTCCCTCCAATGAAAATCGGCGGATGTGGCTTTTGTACCGGCTTGGGTTCAAAGGCGATGTTGTCGAACTTCACGTACTGCCCATCGAAGCTGGGGTGATCTGCAGTCCAGCATTCTTTCATCACCTGCAGGGATTCATCTGCGATCTTGCCGCGCTCTTTAAAGGACACACCCATCACCTCGAACTCTGGTTCCATGTGGCCGACAGCGGTTCCGAGTGTGAAGCGCCCGCCGGTCAGGAAGTCCAAGGTGGCAACCTGCTTGGCCAGCATCAGCGGATGGCGTAGGGGCAGCACCAATATGTAGGTCAGCATGTGAATGCGCTCCGTCGCCCCGGCCAGCACCGCCGCTGCGGAAAGCCCCTCGGGGAAACGTGCGCCCATTATTTCTTCCATCTCGCCGGGCATGAAAATATGCTCCGGTATCGTCAGCCAGTCCCACTTCTGTTTGTCTGCGGCTCTGGCGTAACGGATAATTTCGGCTCCGCCCGCAGCCGGCTCCCAGGGTGCCATCGCCGCCGGGTAGTTGATGAGTGCGGGTGTCGCGAGTGCGAATTTCAATGGTTTCATTCGACGGATCCTCTCTTAGTAAATCACTTCATCAGCCACGAGTTGCTCGTATCTTTCGCCGGACATGGAAAGGATCTCCTTGAACACCCTCTCGTTGTCCTGGCCAATCACCGGTCCGGGTTTGATGTCCGCATCGAACGCGCTGGTCTTGACGTACGAGCCGTAGATGGTCTCCCGGAAACCCAGGGGGTGTGTCACCTCAACGTAGGTCCCGCGGGCCTTGAAGTGGGGGTCTTCCAGCAAGTCGGCCACGTTGAGCACGGGTGCGGCCGCCACGCCGAAACCCTGCAGCCTATCCGCCAGCTCACGATCATCGAAACCGGTGGTCCATTCTGCCAGATGCCGGTGCAGCTCATCGATGTTCGCCTGGCGGGCTTTCGGGGTGGCATAGGCATCTTCCGCGGCCCATTCGGGATGCTCCATGGCCTCGCGCAGGCCCTGCCACTCGCCCTCTGTCATCACGGCAATACTGATCCACCGATCTTCCCCCGCACATGGAAAGACCCCGTGCGGAGACGCCGCAGACAAGGGGTGCTCGTTCCCCTTGGTTCCCCCCACCCGTCCATTGAGGACGTAGTCCATATAGGCGGGTCCGACCATTTGCATGATCGCTTCCTGCTGTGAGAAATCCACATGCTGGCCTGTGCCCGTGCGGTCGCGGTGTTGCAGCGCGGCTAGGATCGCAAAAGCCCCGAAGATCCCAACGAACGGATCGGAGTACGCATTTTCTACCGGGGTTGGCCCTTCCCCCTTGTACCCGACCAGACTGTCCAGGCCCGTAAGGGAGGTCAGGCTCAGGCCGTACGTGCGCACGTTTTTCAGTGGGCCCGACAAACCCGCTGCGGGCATCGAAAACATGATGATGTCCTTTTTCGCCGAAACGAGCTCGCTGTAACCCAGGCCCAGTTGTTCCATCACACCCGGCCCGAAGTTTTCGATCACCACATCGGACTGGGCGATCAGTTCCAGCACTAGTTTCTTGGCTTCGGGCTTTTTCAAGTTCAGCGAAATACTTCCGTTGCCGGCCCAACAGGCGTGGTTCGACAGGCTGCGGTTCGGCCCGGGTTCCCCTTCGGCAAAGGGCGGAAGGTTCCGGGTCATATCAATCCGCGCGCGGGACTCGACCTTGAACACCTCTGCACCGAGGAAACCCAGGGTTTGCCCAACCACCGGTCCGGCCCAGACCCAGCCGAAATTGACGACTCGTATGCCTTCGAGGGGTCGTTTGTTTGCCATGGGATTTTCCTGAACCTGCCTGCTAGATGGTGCCCTGGTCCCGAAGAACCTGGATGTCGCCTTCGCCGAGGCCCAGCCAATCGCTGTAAACCTCTGTGTTGTGTTGCCCTAAAAGAGGCGCGGGTTGAGTGGGGCCGCCCGGACTTTCCGGCAGCTTGAAGGGGGCGCCGAGGGTCTTGACCACACCTAGCTCAGGGTGTTCCACATCCACGAAATAGTGCCGGGCCTGCAGATGGGGATGCTCCGCTGCCTCCTCGATGGTGAACACGGCCGTAATCGGGCACCCGGCGGCTTGGCACTTGTCCATGATCTCCATCTTGGAGTGCTGCATGGCCCATTCTTCGATGAAGGGATAAATGATGTCCGCGTTCTGGGCCCGCATGAACATGTCCTGAAAGATCTCGAGGTCTGCCCACTCCGGGTTCCCCATCACTTCCCTCAGGCCATTCCACTGACCCGGTTCCAACGCCAGCATCCATACATACCCGTCCTGACAGGGCATGATCGTGGCGGGCGCGCCCAACGGCATCCCGACACCGGTGCGTTTATCAAAGGTGCCGTCCTGAGCCAGCCCGCCGATGTTCTGCCCGCCGACAAAAGCCGCCGCAATGGCTTCCGCACAGGACACATCGATCTGCTGGCCCGTGCCGATCACACCGCGACCATAGGCGGCGGCAAGTCCCCAGGAGGCCCCCGTTACGCCACCAAAATAGTCAGCCGCAAAAGTGCCATGCTCGAGAGGTGCTTCCCCCGGCCGTCCGCAATAGCGCGAGCTGGCGCCCGAAAGATGATAGGCATTCAGGTCATAGCCGTTCCAGCCGCTATAGGGGCCGGTCTGGCCGAAGGGCGTAATGGAAATGACCACCAGATTGGGGTTTGTCTCCGCCAGAACATCATAGGTGAGGCCCCAGGCCTTCATCTGTGCAGGAAGGTTGTTCTCGATCAGGATGTCGGCCGCTTCCACCAGGCGCAGAAACAATGTCCTGCCCTCTTCGGTGACCACATCACAGGTCACCCCCCGCTTGTTGGTGTTGTTGATAAAGAACAACCCGCTTTTTTCCAGGTGGGGCTCGTCTTTCGGAAAGGGACCGATGTGACGAGACGCATCCCCGCCGGGTGATTCCACCTTGATCACGTCCGCACCAAAATCGCTGAACAGCTTGGCGCAGAACGGTGCCGAAACCATCTGCCCGAAATCGATGACCTTGTACCCTTCTAGAGCCCCGCCGTTTATGTCTGTGTTCCCTTCGCCATTAGACATCTTTCCGCCCTCCGTGATTACGCCGCAAAGGGATCGGGAATGGTTACGTCGCTGTCACCGTCCAGCACGTCTGCGGCGATGAGCTCCTCCAGGTAACGGGAATCCCACCAGTTGAGTTGCAACTGCTTGGCGCGGCGGAAGTAGAGCTGGATGTCATACTCCAGGGTGAAGCCGTACCCTCCGTGAACCTGCTCTGCCATAGCGGTGGTGTCCCGAAACGCGTTGCAGGCAAACAGTTTGGCCATGGCGGGAAGCCGCTGGCTCGCGTTGCCCTCATCAAGCGCCCAGGCCGCTTCCAGCACCAGTGTTTTCGCGCCGTCCAGAACCGCCACGGCATCCGACATGTAGTGGGCCAATGCTTGAAAGGCGCCGATCGGTTTGTCGAACTGTTCCCTCTCTTTGGAATACGCCACAGTGATATCCAGCGCCTGCTGCGCACCACCAACAGCATACGCGGCCAAGAGCGGCAGGCCTTCCAGCATGGTTTCCTTCCAGATGTTCCAGCCGGCGTGCTCCCCACCAACCCGGTTTTCGGCGGGAACGAACACGTCGGCAAAAGTCACTTTGTACTGGGTGTCCGATGCCATGGAGAGCTGCTGCTCGAGCTCCACACCCGGCGCGTCCCGGTCCACCAGCAGAAGGCCGAGTGCCTCCTCGTCGTCTCCGGTCCGTACCAGCACGAGGAACTTGTCGGCCGCCTGCCCGTAGAACACGTGCCGTTTCACACCAGTCAGGCGGTAGCCCTCGGGCGTGACATCCGCGCGCATCTGCACCCCTTCCGGGCCGAAACCATTGTCCGGCTCCAGGCAGGCCGGAGTGATAATCAGGTCCCCCGCACCGATGTTCTCGAGCAGGGCAGATTTTTGTGCATCGGTGCCGGCCTTGCTGATAGCCGTCACCGCCACGACGGCGCTTTCGAAAATGGGTCCCGATGCAAGGCCGCGCCCCAACTCTTCAAAGATGACCGCGCAATCGAGCAACGTCAGCCCCATGCCGCCGTGTTCCTCGGGCAGGCGCATGGCGAGAAGGCCCGTTTCCTTGATCTTGTCCCAGAACTCCCCGGGAAGTCCCACGGGGTCGTTTTCCATTTTCCTGACATCGTCGGTGGTACTGAAATCAGTACACAGGTTTTTGACCATGTCCCGGAGGGTCTTTTGCTCTTCGCTAAACAGCAGATCCATGCGAGGCGCCTCTCTTCAAACTCTATGACCTGTTGAACTCTCTATATGCTTGCCCACTTCAGGGCTTCCACTGATCACCCTTGCGCTTCCAGGGGTTGTCGTCTTTGTCCTTCGGGAGAGCGACACGGGCCTTGCAGGCGGTGGCCACCTTACTGTCGACCGACACGGCCAGATCGAGATCGACCCAGGCGCAGCCCACATCATCGGTGGACACATGCGTCACTCGCCCGCTGAGCACCATCGTGTCACCCGGGAACACGGAAGCTTTCATTTGAAAGGTGATGCGGCCGAGACGCCCCTTTGGCCCTGTCCAGTCGGTGATATAGCGTTCGAACCAGGCGGCATTGTTCGGAGTGTTGATGAAAATGTTCTTCACCCCGTTGCGCTCGACCGCAAAATCCTTGTCATGGTGCATCGGCCGCCAGTCGCGGCTCGCAAGGGCACCCAACACTACGGTGGACGGCGTTACATCGTGGCGGAGCTCCGGCAGCTCCTGCCCTTCGCTCACCCGATCGATCGTCAGAATGCGTATGTCCCGCATCGTCACTGCTCCGGCCTCCTGTACCCGAGGCAGGTATAGATATCGGTGCCGACGTGCTCCCCGTGCTGATTCGTCGTTTCCACTTCGATCACCCAGAAGCGTCCTTCCCCCAGCTTGGTCTTCTTGATGTCACTGATGGACTTGATCGTTTGGCGAACCGTCAGGATGTCCCCGATCCGCACCGGTTCGCCGAAGATGGTCTCGTTGGTCGTAACCACCGCTTCCGGCAGGTCGAGCTTTTCCTTGAGGTCGAAATGCGCCTGAAGGGCCTTGCGGTCCACGCTTGCCCCCGGCGCCCAGTAGTGCGGGCGAAACCAGACAGACAACATGGTGGGCGGAGTGATCTGCCCCCCCCGTGATCGCTGCGGCCACCTCCTTGTCCCAGAAGAGCGGATTACCGTTTTCAACCGCGGCACAGGTATTGTAGACGTACCCCATTTCGATATCGAACTCGGTCTGCTCTTCATATAGAGACACACCGATCAACGCCTGTACCTCTGCGGGGATTTCGTCCTTCATACTTGTCTCGTCCGGATCATTCCACGGCCCCGCAGTCCTTGAGGTGCGCGATTTCGTTTGGGCTGAAACCCGCTGCCCCGAGGACTGCATCCACATCCGTTGCACCCTGGGGCGGCACCTCGTGGGTGGGCTGAACACGGTCCCCACCCGCTAAAACGGCGCTGAGTTGCTCGAAGTTTCCCCGGTCCGGGTGATGGGCAGTCGCAAAGGTCTTGCGCGCGCGCAGGTGATCATTCGCAACCACTTCCGGTATGGACAGCACTGGCGCGACACAAGTGTTTTCCGCCGCGAGTCGCTCCGTCCATTCATCCCTCGTCCGGGTCAGAAATTTCGTGCGGAAGGCAGCTTTCATTTCGTCCTGCCGTGCCTGGTCATATTGAGCCGCACAGAATTCTTCCAACTCGAGAAGGCGACACAGGTTCCGGAAAAAATGCGTCTCGATTGCCCCCACCGAAATCGCTTTGCCATCTCCCGTTTTGTAGACGCCGTACCAGGCATAGCCCCCGGTCAGCACGGCTTCGTTGGGGCGGGTCTCCTCCCCGGTCGCTAGATACTGATCGAGATAGAGCGACATCAAGTTGAGGACCCCGTCCGTAGCGGCGACATCCAAATACGCCCCTTCGTTTGTACGGGAGCGGTTCAGCAGGGCGGCCATGATAGCCATGGCGGCATGCATCCCGCCCCCTGCGCTGTCGGCGACCGTTGCCCCCGGGATGGCGGGAAGGCCTTCCGCGTCCCTGCCGCTGCAGGCAAGGAACCCGCCCATCGCCAGATAGTTGATGTCGTGCCCGGCCCACTGGGATGCGGGACCATCCTGACCGTATCCACTGGTGGAGCAGTAGACGAGCTGAGGGTTGATCTCCTCGAGATCCCGGGAACCCACACCCAGGCGATCGGCCACCCCGGGGCGGTAGCTTTCCATCACCACATCCACAGTCTTTGCGAGCCTGTGAATGGCCTGCCTGCCCGCCTCGGATTTCAGATCCACCCGGATTTTCTGCATGCCTCGGCCCGCGCCGTAAGCATGGAACATGGGCTCAATCTGCTTCTTCCCCTGAGCGGCTACGGGGGCGACCTTGATCACCCGCATGCCGTAGTCCGCCAGTATGCGGGATGCTCGCGCAGCAGGGCCCACGCTGGCGAAGTCGAGAAGGGTCAGACCTTTCAGGAACGACGTGGAAGCCCGCTGCGTACTCACCTGTGTCACCTCAGAAATTCTTCGGCAGACCCAGGTGTCTTTTCGAAATGATGTTCTTCTGCACTTCGGACGACCCGCCGCCGATCGTATCGATGACCGTATAGGTGTAACAGTTCTCCGCCCGGCCCGTGAGCGGCGCGTCCTGTGTCCCGAGAGACAGCTGCGCCCCCGGACCCACGATGTCCATGGTGGCATTGGCCAAGCGCTTGGACAGCTCTGTCGCATAGAGCTTGTAGCAGGAGGCCTCGATGGTGGGCGGCTTGTCGTTGTGAAGCGCCGCCGAGACAAACCGGACCCCCAGAAGACGCGCCACCTCACACTCGGTTGCCAGGTGGGCCACGCGTTGACGGATCACCGGATCATCCCGCAACGGGATACCGTCCCGCGTCGCGTGTTTAACGTAGTCGCAGAGCATCTGGACACGCTCCCGGATGGGGGAAAACGTGAACAAGGTGAACCGTTCGAGATCCAGCGCCTGCGCGATGTACTGGAAGCCTTTGTTGAGCTCACCCACGCGGTAGTCATCGTGCACGAACACATCATCGAAGAACACACTGTTGGTCCGCTCGCGCCCCATGGTGGGCATCGCATGGATGGTCAGGCCTGGATCGTCCATCCGCAGCAGGAAAAGCGTAATACCAAAATGCTTTGGCGCGTCCGGATCCGTGCGCGCCCCCACCCAGTACCAGTCGGCAAAGTGGGCAGAGGTCGTGAAGATTTTCTGGCCGTTTAGAACCCATCCGTCCCCCTTGCGCTCTGCCTTCAACCGCATGGCAGCCGCGTCCGATCCCGCATTGGGTTCCGAGTAGCCCACGGCAAATTCGATATCCGCATTCAGGATCTGAGGCAGGAATTCCTTCTTCAGTTTCTCTGAGGCATGAGAGATCAGGGTCTTGCCGACGATGCCGACACCCTTGCCGATCTGCGGCGCCCCCACCGACGACAACTTTTCGTTGAGGAGGTATTCATAGATCCCCTCGCCATCGCCGCCGCCGTATTCCTTTGGCCAGGTAATACCCAACCAGCCCCGCTTTGCGAGCTTCTTCATGAAAGCTCGGCGCTCGGGCGTATCACAAATCTGCGCCATGTTTTCGCGCGTCAGATCCATCACGTCTACGTGACGGTTCTCCTCGATGAACTGATCCACTTCCCTCAGGAATTGGCGTTCTTCTTCGGAAAATTCAAAGTTCATGATGCCGCGCTCTCATGTTAGCGGGCTTGCTGAATTCGTTCGGTCCGACGACAGGTCGTAAACGGCCTAATGAATGTCAGAACGGGCCATCGCCGCGGGCCTTCCCCAAGGCACCGGCTTGCTCGAGTGCCTGTATTTTTTCCTCGCTGTATCCCAGGACCTCCCGCAAAACCACAGCACTGTGCTGTCCCACCGTCGGTGCCCGCTCAGGGTCCGGCAGGGTTTCCCCCTGGAATTTCACCGGAAAGGAAAGCATGTCCGCCCCGTGTTTTTCGTGCGGCATCCAGTGAAAGCGATCCTGGAACTGGGGGTCATCGACGATGGTTTGCGGTGTATTGACGGGGGCGATCGGCGTGTTTTTCTCGACGCTGAACTCCAACCATTCCTTTGAGGACCGGGTCTTGAAAATATCCCTCAGGGCGGTTTGCAGATCCCGGTTGCCCCGTGCGTGATCCGCATACTTAGATCCCGGCCAGCGTTCGAACAGGTCCATCCGGTTCACCCCTTCGCAGAAGTTTTTCCAAAATGCCTGCTCGGACGCCATGAACAGCACATGACCGTCGAGGGACTCGTACATCTGATAGCGCACGCCTTCTTTCATCCCGGCAGTCCCCGGGGCACGGCGTTCATAATTGTCGGCCTTGTTCCCGGTGACTTCGCTTTCGGGGCGCTCGTACGCTTTCCACGATTCACTGCGGTACCAGTCAAAGAACGCAGCCGCATCACTCTGGCCCAGTTCCAACATGGACCCTTCGCCCGTCTCCCGCGCCCGGATCACGGCGGCAAGAATCCCCAGTGCCCCGATGATCGGCGCGGCGTTGATCCCAATGGAAACATGTTCCGGAATGAAACAGAAGCCGTCCTCATCGTAGGCCGGGCTCACCACTCCTGCCCAAGTGTCAAAGGCAATACCGTGAGCGGGCATGTTCCGATAGGGACCCGTCATGCCATAACCGGACAGGGTACAGAACACGAGTTTCGGATTGATAGCTTTGAGGTCTTCAAAGCCCAGGCCCAATCGGGCAAGAGCGCCGGGGCGCATGGCTTCCACGACGACATCCGCGCCTCTCACCAGATCGCGGTAAATCTCTTTACCTTCTTCACTGCGCAGGTCCAGGGTGATGCTTTTTTTGCCCCGGTTCAGGTGGTAATGCATCAACGAGGTGCCCTCGATGATCGGCCAGGTCATTTCCCGGATGTAGTCACCCGCAGGCGCTTCGACCTTGATCACTTCCGCGCCCATATCGACAAAGGGCGTGGTAATCGCTGCTGGTCCTAGCAACGAGCTTTCAATGACCCTGAGGCCGCTAAGGGGCGCTTTCAAATGCTCGCTCATATCTGACTCCATGCCGTTCCACCATTACTTGGGTTGCCGGAAATCGGTCAGCTTCTTTCCTGTCCAGCTCTTAAATGCCCGGCGGAAATTACTGACACTGGCATAGCCCAACAGGTACCCGATTTCCTTGGGCGTCAGGGTGGTGTGTTCCAGGTACTGGATGGCCAGCTCCTTCCGGGTGTCGTCCAGGATTTGCTGGTACTTCAGGTTTTCTTTGGCCAGCCGCCTGCGAAGGGTTCGGGACCCCATTTTCATTTTCTTAGCCGTCCCCTCCAAGCTGGGGAACTCCCCGGGGTTCTTGAGCAGAGTCACCTGGATCTGGTGGAGCAGCATATTGCCGTCGGACATTTTGCTAGCAAAGAGCTGGCACTGTCGTTCACATAGCTGGAACACCTCTTCATTCGCCAGACTGATTGGATCGTTCAGATGATCGACATCGAAAAAGATCAGATTTCGGGGCTGGTTGAATGAAATAGGACAGTTGAACCGGCTGTGATAAGCGGTCATATCTTCCGGCGGGTCATAGGTCAGCTGCATTTCGAGAATGGGAAAGGGCCTGTTGGTAAGGCATGTAGCCAGCTCGATTGTCTGAGAAACGAACTCCTCCACGGCAAAGGGCAACAACTCTCCCAGAATGAAAGTATCCTGGATTTCCGACACCCATGTGTTCCCCGAAACAGTGTTCGTCGTGGAAATGATGCCTTCATTGAGAGTGCTGTATTCACTCCAGATCTCCCGGGCCTGGGACATGGATGCACTGGACAGCGCCGCATACCCCAGCACACCAAAGTTGCTGATCTTGAGTTCCGCGCCGAGGGAGATCCCGATATGAGGATCTTGCGTCAGCCGGATGATATTGGAAATGACGTCCCTCCACTGCGCGGGTTCGGGACGAAAAAAGTCGACATTGACATCTTCGATCGTCAGGCCGGTTCCCGCAAGAACCTGCTCCCGGTCAAATCCGCGCGCTTCCATGCGAGCCAGATAAAAAAGGAGCTTGTTCGAGATCTTCAGTTCACTCAAAGGCATGAAGGCATCCACTTCTTATGATTTGCCAACTATCATGTCAGAGTGCCCGTTTGCATTAGCTCGACGGGAAGAAACACAGAAAAGGGCGACCCCTTAAATGACGATTGAACTTCAGGAAACATTCCAGGTAGCGGCTCCTGCCGAAGAAGTGTGGGCGTTCATGATAAACCCCGAAAGCGTGGCACGTTGTCTCCCCGGTGCCTCCGTCGTGGAAGTCTTGGATGAAAATTCGTTCCTGGGCTCCATCAAGGTCAAGATCGGTGCCATTATCGCCCGATATCAGGGCAAACTGTCCTACACCAAAAAGGACCAAGATGCCTTAACGATGGAGATGCTAGCCGAAGCCAAGGAAAAAGGCGGCGGGACCCTGACTGGGACCATCTCCACAGCGCTGACCTCTCTCCCGGACGCGAGAACGGAAGTCCGGTGCGAGGCCTCCGTTGACCTGACCGGACGCATTCTTCAGGTAGGCGGCGGGATGATCGAAGGCGTGTCCGCCGAGATGATCAAGAAATTCGTGGCCAACGTGAAGATGCAGCTGGAAACACCCATCGCCGAGCGCGAGGCACTGGCCCCTGCGGCAGACGATTCGATCAACATCATCGCCGTGCTGTGGACCGTGCTGTACAAGTCCGTCATCGGCT
>PVMK01188845.1_pt1 | contig 24862 bp, 20 predicted proteins | sample 1853481 | NCBI WGS metagenome assembly PVMK01 (sample SAMN08533507, study PRJNA380276) | Marine sediment metagenome, whole genome shotgun sequencing project.
ACAGGCATGTCGACCACCGCCTGCATCAAGGCAGCGGAAGCGGGAATCGATAATATTGATACGTCCATTTCTTCAATGAGCATGACGTATGGACACTCGCCAACAGAGTCGCTGGTTGCGATTCTTGACGGTACTGACCGTGATACCGGGCTGGATCTGCGCTTGCTCGAGGAAATTGCGGCGTACTTTCGACGTGTACGCAAGAAATATGCGCAATTTGAAGGTAGCTTACGCGGCGTCGACTCGCGCATCCTCGTCGCGCAGGTGCCTGGCGGTATGCTGACAAACCTGGAGAGCCAACTACGTGAGCAAAATGCCGCTGACAAATTTGATGAAGTGCTCGAAGAAATTCCACGTGTTCGCGAGGATCTTGGCATGTTGCCGCTCGTCACGCCAACCTCGCAGATCGTGGGTACGCAAGCGGTCATCAATGTTATATCCGGCGAACGTTACGCCACAATTACCAAGGAAACGGCGGGTGTGCTCAAGGGCCAATACGGTGCGACGCCAGCTCCCGTCAATGCGAACTTGCAGACACGAGTTCTCGATGGTGCCAGTCCTATCACCTGCAGGCCGGCCGACCTGATCGAACCCGAGCTCGAAAAACAGACCGAGGAACTACAGCAGGTTGCGATGGAGAAAGGCATACAACTCGCCGACGAATTGATTGATGATGTGCTGACGTATGCACTGTTTCCTCAAATGGGCCTCCGCTTTCTCGAGAATCGCGGCAATCCGGAAGCATTTGAGCCGTTGCCGAATCCGGACGCGGCAGCTCCGGCCACCGTTAGCGGAGCACACGCGTCGGTGTACTCGGTTCGGGTTAATGGCAAGAGTTTCACGGTTGAGGTTGCCGAAGGTGGTGAGCCGTTCGATGTACGGTCTGCAGCGACGGCCAGCACATCGTCAGCTGTCTCCGGCGAGGCCGTTAATGCAGTTCTGGCAGGCAATATTTTCAAGGTGCACGTGTCGCCCGGGGAGAATATTGCCGAGGGTGAACCGCTGCTGGTCGTTGAAGCGATGAAAATGGAAACGACGGTGAGCGCGCCCAGAACAGGCACGGTGACGGATGTCTTTGTTGCCGAGGGCGATGTAGTCGCGGTTGGTGATCGACTGGTAGCCATCGCCTGAACCATGGAACTCGTCGAGCAAATTTGGCAAGGCTCCGGGCTCTATCAGATCACGGGTGGTCAAGTCGCGATGCTCTCGATCTGCCTGTTACTCCTGTATCTCGGCATTGTGCGCAAATTTGAACCGCTGTTGCTCGTAACGATCGGCTTTGGTGGATTGCTTTCGAACATCCCGGGAGTGGAAATCGCGACCGGTGACGGACTTCTGCATCTGATTTATGTTATCGGCATCGAGACGGGTGCTTTCCCGCTAATCATATTCATGGGTGTTGGCGCGCTGACGGACTTCGGTCCACTGCTTGCCAATCCACGAACCCTTTTCCTCGGGGCAGCGGCGCAATTCGGCATATTTGCGACCTTACTCGGGGCGCTTGGTCTAACCGCAATGGGCGTCATGGATTTTTCAGTTCGTGAGGCAGCCGCAATCGGCATCATCGGTGGCGCCGATGGTCCAACGGCAATCTATGTCGCGGGAAAGCTCGCGCCAAATTTGCTGGGTGCGATTGCCGTCGCCGCCTATTCGTACATGGCGCTCGTGCCGCTGATTCAGCCACCGATAATGAAGGCATTGACGACAGAAGCGGAGCGCAAGATTGAAATGGTGCAGTTACGCGAAGTGTCGAAGGCCGAACGTATCGTGTTCCCGCTCGTCCTGTTGTTGCTGGTCGCACTATTGTTGCCCTCGGCGGCACCGCTGCTCGGCATGCTTTGCTTTGGCAACCTGATGCGTGAGTGCGGTGTTGTTGATCGCCTGTCCGACACAACGCAGAATGCTTTGATCAATATTGTCACAATTTTTCTCGGTCTTGCGGTGGGGTCGAAGCTCAGCGCCGAACAGTTTCTTGTTCCCAGCACGCTGGGCATCCTGTTGCTGGGGCTGGTCGCGTTTGCGATCGGAACGGCGAGCGGTTTGTTGATGGGCAAACTATTGAATCGAATTTCGAAGCATCCGATCAATCCGTTGATCGGTGCTGCCGGCGTATCGGCCGTGCCAATGGCGGCCCGAGTTGTCCATAAGGTGGGTCTCGAAGCTAATCCCCAGAATTTTCTGTTGATGCATGCAATGGGTCCGAATGTTGCGGGTGTCATCGGATCTGCGGTCGCGGCCGGCATCATGATCATGCTCGCGTCGTGATCGATGTCCGATCGATTACGGGCCGAGTCGCGCTAATCGGCTTCGGTCTTGTTCTCCTGCTCGCGTGGAGTTGTTACCGACCGGCATTGACGGGAGCGATTCAACTTGACGATGTCTCAAACCTTGGCGGTCTCGCACAGGTATCGGACTTCGATTCGGCGCTCAACTTTATGCTCTCAGGAGGAGCCGGTCCGTTAGGGCGACCGATTTCGCTCGCGTCGTTCGCGGTTCAGGCCGACAACTGGGAGCAAGGCGCCGGGGCATTCCTCAGGTTCAATTTCATGCTGCACCTGTTGAACGCGGTTCTGCTGGCCTTTTGCATCTATCGATTGTCGTTGGCCATGGCCGTGAAGCGCGACAAGGCGATGACGGTCGCCATGGTAACCGCGAGCGTCTGGGTACTCATGCCGCTGCTCGCGACATCATCAATGTTGGTCGTACAACGAATGACCACGCTGAGTGCCGCGTTCGTTTTGCTTGGGCTCGCCGGATACCTGGTCGCGCGCAACGACATAGACAATATGCCAAGGCGCGCGCTGGTCGGCATGAGCGGAAGCCTCGTCGGTGGCACGATACTTGCGATGTTCTGCAAGGAATCGGGATTACTGTTGCCGGTTTTCGTGCTGGTCATCGAATCAACGTTGCTCGTACGCCCAAACAGTATCGATGTGCGGCAGTGGCGCCTTTGGAAAGGAGCTTTTCTCGTCTTGCCGCTGTTGCTGATCGTTGCTTATCTCGCAACTCGGCTTGGCTATCCCGATTGGGTTGTGCAGCGTCGAGGGTTTACGGCCGGCGAGCGGGTGATGACGGAGGCCCGCATACTCTGGCTGTACCTGTTGAAGGCATTGTTCGGACTGCCGGACAAACTGGGCATTTTCCAGGATGCCCCGACAGTCAGCCGTAGTTTGTTCGATCCTCTGACCCTGTTGGCAAGCCTGTCCTGGCTGCTGCTCGCAGGAGCCGCCGTTGTCTGGCGGCGGCGCTATCCGATCGCAGCATTTGCCGTACTCTGGTACCTGGCCGGTCACCTGATTGAATCGACCGTCGTATCGCTCGAACTTTATTTCGAACACCGTAACTACTTGCCCATCATCGGTCCGATTGCGGCGCTTTGCAGCGTGCTACTGGTCGCCGGCAGGCGGTGGCGAATGATCGGCGTCGCGACGCTTGCGACACTGGTACTGATCAACACGTATTTCCTGTACGTCTTTGCATCGCTCTGGGGTGAGCCTTCCCTGGCATCACGGCACTGGGCCATGACGTATCCGCACTCCGTGCGCGCATTCGGCACGTTGGCGAGTTATCAACTGGATGAGGAAGGCCCGCTTCGCACATTGCAGACGATTGACAGGTTTGTCATTGCTCATCCACAACACGCCTATCTTCGACTTCAGGAGCTTAACCTTCTGTGTAGATATGCACCGGACGCAAGCCGTGTGCAGGTAATGGAGCAGCTTGATCGTGAGCTGCCCAATGTCGATTTCACCTACACGGCCGGCAATATGTTGTCGCAATTGTTCGACGGTATAGTGATGACAGAATGCCCGGACGTCAGTCTGGAAAGAGTCGTCGCTCTGGCACACGCACTCCGGAGCAATCCACGTTATGCGGCCGACCCGGTCTATAATCAGTTTCACTACAAATTGCTGGCGGGCATAGCGCGGTACCAGGGTGACCAGGCGGCAACAATTGATAATCTTCGCAAGGCGCTCACGTATGGGCCGTCCGGGGAACTCAACATGATGATGGTTACGGCACTTGCCGGGAATGGCGACTTTGACGCGGCCCACGATTTCATCGACGATGCAAAGGACAATGCACCTGCAAATCCATTGCGTGCATTAACGTGGCACCGCGATCTTGACGGGCTTCGCACCTACATCGACGAGCTGGAGAAACTGCAACAATGAATCAGGAAACGAACTCGGTCGCACTGTCAATCGTCATTCCGGCCAAGAACGAAGCGGCGGCAATTGCCGACGTCGTCGCAAGCGCCCGATCAGAATACCCTGAGGCTGAAATCATAGTTGTCGATGACGGCTCAACCGATGCGACGGCCGATCTTGCCGAGACGGCAGGGGCTACAGTTGTGCGACACCCGGAAAGCCTGGGTAATGGTGCCGCCGTAAAGAGCGGGGCACGCGCAGCGAAGGGTGAGATCCTGGCCCTGATGGACGGCGACGGTCAGCACGACCCGCGTCAACTTGGCAAGCTATTGGCGAAGCTTGATGAGGGCTACCAGATGGCAGTCGGTGCCCGAGACTCCGGCTCACATGCCAGTGTTGGGCGCTGGTTTGCCAACGGCCTGTACAACGAAATTGCGTCTCGCCTGACCGGTCGGCACGTACCCGATCTGACGTCGGGTTTTCGGGCAGTGCGAGCCAGCATGTTCAGGCAATTTCTGTACTTGTTACCCAACGGGTTCTCCTACCCGACGACGATTACGATGGCTTTCCTACGCTCCGGTTATCCCGTCTGTTTCGAGCCGATTACGGCGGCTGAGCGATCGGGCAAGAGCCATATTCGACCGATACGTGACGGGATTCGGTTCCTGGTCATCATTTTCAAGATTGCGACGCTGTATTCGCCCTTGAAGATATTCATGCCGGTTAGCGCACTCTTTTTTACAACCGGGCTGGGCTACTACGCCTACACCTACTTCACAGAGGGTCGATTCACGAATATGAGCATGCTCGTGATCAGTGCGTCGGTCATCATCTTCCTGATCGGGCTGATCTCGGAGCAGATAACGGCGCTTACATACAGCAGGTCATAAGACCGTGCGCGATGCCCTTCCCAAGCGCGATCTGAAATGCAACCTTGGGCCGGATGGTTGCCATTCTCGAAAATGCCACGGTCGTGGAAGATATCCCGGAGTTGCTCGCTGAATTGAGATCAGCTCCGGAGAGTCGCGTGAAAGGACCCGTGTGGTCGCTGCCCCGCGTCAATGGCGGCGACCCGCAGCCGATGCTCAAGCACCAGGCGGAGTCCATGATGCGACTGCGGGAGAACGATTTCGCGTCCGGGATCATTCATCTGCCGACGGGTTCGGGCAAGACCCGAGTGGGTATCGAGGTCATCGCAGACTGCCTTCAGGATCCGGAAGGGCGGGTGATCTGGGCGACCGGGGGCGTGAATTTGCTGCGCCAGTCCGTTATTCGCCTGGTAGAAATGCTCGGCCGCTTCGACCGCGAGCTGTGTGCGCAGTGGGCGGGATCACAGGATGTAACCGAAGACACACTTTTCGACGATGCCGATGTGCTCTTCGTAACGCGCGACACGCTTTCAAAGTGGCTCGCGCGCGCGGCGGATGGCCGCAAGACAGATGATCCGCTGCGCGAGGCCCTCACGGCGCGTGCGGGTTCGCGGCGCGCCCGTAACATCACATTGATCTACGATGAATGCCACGAACTCGGGGCGAGCGGATTGCAGCGCGCGTGGAGAAAGTTTGACGAGAAGGTGCTTTCGCGCGGCAGTGCAAATGAGCGGTTCACCGTCATTGGTCTCAGTGCAACCCCCATGCCGACGTCGCCCAGCGCGCACCCGTTGTTGCAGAAGAGCATCTTTCCCGTACGCAAGGGCACCAAAACGAAAAAAGACTGGGACGTGCTCGTGCATCACAGCGAAAGCACTCAGGCGTTAACGGATCTCAAGATTCTGTGTCCCATTAATCTGTCGCTGCAGAAGACCGGGTATTTCGATATTCCCAAGAAACTGCTGTCGCGCATCGTCGAGCAGGAAATGCCCAAGGGAAGTTTTAATCGCGGTAACTGCTCCGAAAAACAATGGGCGAATGAGTTCTCGCTTATCTTCAACCGGCATGTGATGACGCACCCCGACATCCTCGATTTTCTGGCAGACCGAATTGCGCGGAAATTGCCGAAGATGGGAAAAACGATGCTGTTTTGTGCCTCGGTGGAAGCAGCAAACCATATCGTCGATCGCTTGCGGCGGGATAAACGGGTGGGAGAGAAACTCGTGTCGCTCGTGCACAGTCGCATGGAAGACCGGGAGATAGCGGAACTCGAAGAAGGGGACGAAGGAGCGATCGAGCGCCCCGAAATGCAGGTACAGGAATTTCTCGATCGCGGCCACAAGCCATGTGTGATGGTGAATGTCGGCATGCTCACCACGGGCTTCGACGATCCGAAAGTTCGATGCGTGGTACTCGCCCGGCTCACGTTCAGCAAGAATCTCTTCTGGCAGATGATCGGCCGCGGTCTGCGCGGACCTTATGCGGGTGGTACGCCGGATTGTTACATCATCGATCCCATCCGGCTCACAGATTCGTTCGAGATATTTCAGGGTTATCGCCCTGATCTGAACCAGCGGGGCATTCCAAAAAAGGATCTTGAGGATCGCAACAGTGCCATGCACGATCCGGCAGACCTGGCCCCGCTGAGTTGCGAGCGCGAGCCGCCACCCGAGGCTGACATATTCATTGATCGTGCGATTCGTTGGCGCGTGCGGTGGGCATTGCACAGATTCCTCGTCGGCAAGCGCTTCAACCTGAAGATTGTGAATGAGGCCCTGGCCAAAGTGCATATTGTTCGCACTGCCGAAGGCAAAACAATGATCACTCCGATTGAGGGCGAGGCGACGACCGACAGTATGTATGCGCTGCTCGAGACACACATTCGCAGTCTCGAAGAAAACATAGGCCGGGATTTGCCGTGGCTATATGGCCTGGTGCCGACTCGACTCGACAATATGGCGCGCAAGACTTATCTTCGCAAGCTTCAGGTCGCCCGCAGACGCAAAATCACCTCGCTCGAAGACTGGTACGCCACGAATTAAGGCGTCTTTAGCGGACATAGTGTGAGAGAGTTCACACGATTGATCTGGAAACCGTGAAGTCTATCGGCCTTGTTGTGCTTAAAGGCTATATTATTTACCAACCTTAACCATGTAAGGAGCTCGTTGTGGCGGAACTCAAAGGACTCAAGAAACCAGTAAAACTCAAAGCGGATATGGCTGAGTTTTGTGGCGTAAGTGAATTACCTCGCACGGAGATTACCAAAAGACTCTGGGACTACATCAAGTCCAAGAAACTTCAGACCAAATCGGTTAACGGCAAACCGGAAAATGCAGGAAAATATATCGTTGCCGACGCGCAGTTGCTCAAGATGTTCATACACACCAATTCCACGAGCAAGTCGGGCAACCTTACCGATCTACGCAATATGAAAGAAGGCGAGACCATCGACATGATGCAGATGGCTGCAGTCGTTGGTGCCAACATAGAATAACCGCAAGCGGGCGCTAACGGTTAGGTGATCCTCGAGGACCTGCGCGACGCAGGCGGTCAAGCGTTTGCCCGTCTCGATGTGCAGGAATTCGTTCGGCCGTGTGCATTGGAGTTCGGCCCCAAAAGCCCGGTAACGAGGAACTGGGCCTCGGGAAACTTCTCGCCGAGCATTCCCATGAACGGGATCGTGCCGCCGGTACCCATGTACATCGATGGCTTGCCGAAGAACGCATTCGATGCCTTGTTCATCGACGCTGCCAGCCAATCGGCTACCGGGGGCGCATTCCATCCGCCCATCGTCGATTCAACCTCAAACTCGACCCTGGTCAACGGCGGCGTGTCGGCCTCGAGCGTCTTCTTGACGGATTCGGCGGCGACATCGCCGTCGCAAGTCGGCGGCAGACGAAATGACAGTTTCAACGTGTTGTACGGTAGCTGCACATTGCCTGCATCGACGAGTGACGGCAGACCATCTGCGCCGGTAATACTCAAGGTCGGTCGCCAGGTATTGTTGAGCAACAATTCGTAGGGCGATTCGCCGGGCGTCGGCGAATCGACGGCCCACGGGTATTTCAGAAAAACCAGCTCCCAAGAGTGTCCGCGGCTTTTGCTGCTTGATCCTTGCGTTGCTGCGGAATATCAACGTACAGGCTTTCGGGTTTGAGCTGGCCGGTCGCCTCATCCTCAATTCGGCTTAAGAGATTTCGCAATATCCGGAAACTGGATGGGACAATGCCGCTTGCAGCCCCGGAGTGCACACCTTCTGTCAGAACTTCGGCGCGCAATGTGCCGGTCAGATTGCCGCGCAGGGACGTGGTGCACCAGAATTGATCGTAGTTGCCGCATTCGGCGTCGAGGCAGACGACGAGGCCGGGCGATCCGATTCGGTCTCCGAGAAGATCGATGTAATAGGGAAGGTCGAAGCTACCGCTTTCCTCGCAGCCTTCGATCAACACCACGCAATGCGCGTGCGGAATGCCTTGTTCCTGCAGCGCGCGAATAGCCGTCAGTGAACCAAACGTTGCATAACCGTCATCGGCGCCGCCACGGCCGTATAACTTGCCATCTTTTATGACGGGTTCCCACGGTCCGAGGTCATCGGCCCAGCCGATCATTTCCGGCTGTTTGTCATAGTGACCGTAAAGCAGCACAACATCGTCGGACGCGCCTGGAATATCGATGAACAACAGCGGTGTGCGTCCTTCGATGCGCATGACTTCGATCTGCATGCCGGCGATTGGCTGTTGCCGCGCCCAGGCCTCGAGCATCTGCACCGCCTGTTCCATGTAGCCGTGCTGTTCCCAGTCCGGATCGAACAGTGGCGACTTATTGGGTACCTTTATGTATTCACACAACTCCGGGACGATGGACTTGTCCCAGATTTCGCCGACGAAGGCCGCCGTTTTATTGTTATCCATTGGTCAGGGACCGGTACAGTGTTGTCGTCATGACCTCGGTGGTTATGAAGGACCAGCTCCATCGCTCGTGGTAATCGGTGAGCGGATTTTCAGCCAGCACTTCTTCCAGGCTCATCCCGGCATCGACCAGCTTTTTCACGCGTGCCTCGGCGTCAACCAGCATGTCGAGCGCATTTTGCAAGTCTGCCTTGCTGGCAAGCGGGCCGTGTCCCGGGATAATCTTGGTGTCGTCGTTGGCCATGTCAATTAATCGTTGCTGGCCGGCTTTATAGCCGGCGACGCTGCCACCGCTATCGATATCGATAAACGGAAACATGTAATTGAAGAACAGGTCACCGGCATCGATCACGTTCATGTCCGGAAAATGAATGACGGCGTCGCCGTCGGTGTGCGCTGTCGCGACATGAAATACGTGGGCTTCATGGCCATTGACGTGAAAAGTGACGGCGTCGGCGAAGGTGACGACCGGCAACCCGGCGGGCCCGCCGGCAGCTTCTGGTTTCCCAACCAGCCGCTTGCGAAGGTTGTCGTGAGCGAACACGATGGTGCCGTTTTCTGCCAGCGTTGCGTTGGAGCCGACGTGATCGCCATGAGCATGCGTGTTCACGAGGAAATCGGCGGGTCGCCCGGCCAGTTCCTGCACCTTAGCCATCAGGCTGGCCGTAATCGGCGCCATGCCGTCGTCGATGAGAAGAACGTGATCGTCGCCGACAAGCAGTCCCATGTTAGAGCTGAAGCCGTTCGCGCCCTGAAGCATGAAGATGCCGGGAACAACCTCGATTGACTTAATGGTTGTTGCCAATTCCTGGGCGGTCGCCGGGACCATCAACACCAGCATTGTCATGGCCAGCAATATCTTGCGCATCGATTCGCTCCTTTTTCTTCGGGGTCAGAGCCCTTTTGTTATTGGTTGCTTGGGAATGAGAACTGAGCTTTCTCTCTAACACCGCCGGACGGCCAACGTTGCGTAATTGTTTTGCGCCGCGTGTAAAAACGAATGCTGTCGGGACCGTACGCGAACAAGTCGCCAAACAATGAACGCTTCCAACCGCCGAAACTGTGGGTCGCGACTGGCACTGGCAAAGGCACATTGATGCCGACCATACCGACCTGGATGTTGTCGGCGAAGTAACGTGCGGCTTCGCCGTCCCGCGTGAAGATGCAGGTGCCATTGCCGTATTCGTGGTCATTGATCAGTTGCATTGCGTGCTCTTGCGAATCAGCGCGCACGACACAAAGCACCGGCCCGAAGATCTCTTCCTGGTAAATGCGCATGTCAGGAGTCACTTTGTCGAACAGGCAGCCGCCAAGAAAGAATCCGTCCTCATGCCCGTCGACCTTGAGAGATCGGCCGTCCACAACAAGATCGGCGCCTTCTTCAACGCCCAGATCGACGTAGCTCAGGACCTTATCGTGGTGTGCTTTGGTTACCAACGGACCCATATCATTGCCGGTGTCCGTGCCGTTGCCGACTTTCAGGTCCTGTAACTGGTCGGTCAGCTTGCTGACGACAGTATCGGCCGTCTCGTCGCCGACACATACAGCGACTGAAATGGCCATGCAACGCTCGCCGCAAGAGCCGTAGGCAGCACCCATCAAGGCGTTAACGGCGTTGTCGATATCCGCATCCGGCATCACGATGGCATGATTCTTCGCACCCCCGAGTGCCTGTACGCGTTTGCCGTTCTTGGTACCTGTTGCATAGATATATTCGGCAATTGGCGTTGAGCCGACAAAGCTAACCGCTTGCACGCGCGGATCTTCAAGCAAGGTATCGACGGCTTCCTTGTCCCCGTTAACGACGTTGTAGACGCCGTCCGGTAACCCGGCTTCTTTGAACAAGCGCGCGATCATCATCGGCGCGCTCGGGTCTTTCTCCGAAGGCTTCAGGATAAAGGTGTTGCCACAGGCGATCGCCATCGGGAACATCCACATGGGCACCATCGCCGGGAAGTTGAAGGGCGTAATTCCCGCCACTACGCCGAGTGGCTGAAATTCGGACCAAGAGTCTACATTGTGACTAACGTTCTTTGTATGCTCCCCCTTGAGCAATTCGGCCGCGCCGCAGGCGTATTCGACCACTTCGACGCCCCGAATGAACTCACCCATGGCGTCGTCCAGCACCTTGCCGTGCTCGCTGGTCAACGACGCAACAATTTCGTCTGCATGCTCTTCAAGCAATTGCTTGAAGCGGAACATGATCTTCGCGCGTTTGCCAGGTGGCGTGGCGCGCCAGGCCGGAAAGGCGGATTCCGCCGCCGTGATCGCATCTTCGACGGTGCTGCGCGATGCCATGGCGACGTGTTTCGTGACCTGGCCGGTTGCCGGATTGGTGACTGGCTGTGTCCGATCGCCGTCTGCTATGTCGGCGCCATTGATGTAGTGGCCAACAATGCTGGCGGTGCCGATGTCTTCGGCGGGTCGTGCGTTCATGATATCTCCTGGTGCATTGGCGTTAATCGACCGAGTCGATGACGCGCCGGATAGCTTCAAACGATTGCTGCATTTCGTCAACATTCGAATTCAGGAACGGCGAGAATTGCAGAACATCCATTCCGTTCCGCACAACGAGCTGCTCGTCCCAAAAACACTTCTTGTGCACTTCGAGTCCGCGCGCCCCGGGCGCTCCCTCTCGCGGCGCCATTTCGATTGCGCCCATCATTCCGAAGTTTCGCACATCGATCACTTTCTCGTGATCGTCGAAGGAATGCAGTATGTCAGCAAACGTGTCCTCGAGCGTCGCCGATTGCTCAAACGTGCCCTCTTCATCATAGACGTCCATCGTCGCGAGGCCGGCTGCCGCTGCCACGGGGTGGCCGGAATAGGTATAACCATGGAACAACTCGATCATCTGATCGGGGCCCTGCATGAAGGCGTCGTAGACGTGATCTCTGACCAGTACCGAACCCATCGGGATAACGCCGTTCGTCAGGCCTTTGGCCGTTGTTATCAGGTCTGGTGTTACTCCGAATCGTTCCGCGCCGGTCGCTTTGCCGACCCGGCCGAATGCGGTGATAACTTCATCGAAAATCAGCAGGATGCCGTGCCGGTCACAGATTTCGCGCAGCTTCTCGAGATAGCCAACCGGGGGCGGAATAATGCCGGCGGAGCCTGCAACCGGTTCGACAATGACAGCCGCGATATTGCTGCCATCGTGTAGTGCAGCGATTCGCTCGAGGTCATCGGCGAGTTCAGCGCCGTGCGCAGGCAGGCCACGACTAAAAGCATTTCGGCCGATGTCCAGCGTGTGACGCATGTGGTCCACGCCGGGAATCAGGTTCGCGCTGAATACCTTTCGATTCGGCACGATGCCACCGACCGACATACCGCCGAAGTTGACGCCGTGGTAGCCCTTCTCGCGTCCTACTAAACGAGTACGGTGTCCTTCACCTTTGGCACGATGATAAGCAAGAGCGACCTTGAGAGCGGTATCGACCGACTCCGACCCCGAGTTGGTGAAAAAAGCAATGCGAAAATCCGTCGGGCGCCATGCTGATGACGCGATCGGCCAGCGCAAAGGCCTTGTCGTTACCCATCTGAAATGTCATGCAATAGTCGAGCGTTGCTACCTGCTTTTGCACGGCCTCGACGATCTTCGGATGGCAATGTCCGACTCCTGATGTCCAGAGCCCCGAAAATGTATCGTAAATACGGGTTCCCGTCGGCGGCCGTGTAATGGTGGCCCGAGGCGCCCGTGATGATGCGTGGTTGCTTCTTGAAGTCGCGATTTGCCGTAAATGGCATCCAGTAGGCATCGAGGTTTTCGGCGGTTGCACTCATGGTTTTCGGTCCAGCATGGAATTGGGCCAGCAAGTGTATTCCGAGTAGCTATGTTAAACAATTCCTTATGTGAGGATTTGTAAGCTATTGATTTATTACGAATCACCCGTCAAAATGTTTACTTTACTAAACACTTGACGAGGCAAAGCATCATGGATCAGGAAATTGGCCGACGACTTCGTGACATTCGCACCGGGCTCGGCATGTCACAGCGCCAGTTGGCCCGTGTGTCGGGCGTTGCCAACGCGACTATTTCGCAGATTGAATCGAACAAGCTCAACCCGACAGTGAGCATGCTCAAAAAAGTGCTGAATGGATTCCCGATCAGCCTTGCTGAGTTCTTTGCGGATGACGCTGATTTCGCCGAGCGAATTTTTTATCGAGTGGAAGACCTGACCAAGATCGCCGACGGTGGCGTGACGTATCTGCAGGTGGGCGCGAATCTGCACAACAAGTCGATCCAGTTTCTTAAAGAGTGTTACCAGCCTGGCGCTGGCACCGGCAAGCATGCGATCACTCATGAAGGCGAGGAGTGCGGGATCGTCCTGAACGGTCGTCTCGAGGTGACTGTCGCGGACCAGACGGCGGTATTAACGGCCGGCGACGCCTACTATTTCCGCAGCGATCAGCCACACCAGTTTCGCAACTCGGGCAGTGAACCTTGCGAATTGATCACAGCCTGTACACCGCCTAGCTTTTAATGCAAAGTGTCGCACCTCGTTTTTTTAATCCTCATTAGAATTTCCAATGGCACAGTTTGGCACCGTATTTTGTGATCACTTCGTAAGCGTTAGCTTTGTTGACGGCAGCTGGCAGTCGCCAGAGCTGCAAGCAATCGGTCCTATCTCCTTGCATCCGGCGGCGCATGTATTGCATTACGCCAGCACCTGCTTCGAGGGATTCAAGGCCTACCGTTGGGAAGACGGCAAAGCACGCATTTATCGGCTGCATGATCACGTGGCCCGCATGCAAAAGAGTGCGGCGTCGCTGCGCTTGCCGGTTCCGGACGCCGACATGCTGGCAAAGATGGTGATCGATCTGGTCGCCCGCCAAATTGATGACATTCCAGCGCCGCCAAGTTCGCTGTATCTTCGCCCGACGCTGATCGGAACCGTGGAGAACATCGGTGCTGCTGCTGCGCCATCGACCGAGGCGCTGCTTTACGTCATTGCATCGCCCGTTGGCGACTACTTTGGTGGTGGCGACACGACCCTGAAGTTGTTGATCGACGACCAACACGAACGCACAACCGCGCAGCTTGGAAGCACCAAGACGGGTGGTAACTACGCCGCGGCTCTTGGGCCGACTCTTGATGCCAAGGCGGAATACGGCGTGGACCAGGTGCTGTTCTGCCCGCGTGGTGACGTGCAGGAAACCGGCGCCGCGAATTTCCTGCTGATTAGTGATGACGAGGTCATTACGAAACCACTTGATTCTTCATTCCTGCACGGTATGACGCGCGACTCGATACTGAAGCTTGCGGCGGACCTGGGTTACACGGTGAACGAACGCAATTTCACGGTCGACGAATTACTGCAATATGTGTCGACACATGAAGCGGCATTATCGGGAACAGCCGCAACATTGTCGCCGGTCGGTTACCTTGTCTACAACGGTGAGGAGATCACTGTGCGCGACGGAAAATCCGGCCCGAACACTGAAAAGCTGTGCGCGGCATTGCAAGCCGTTCAAAATGGCAGCGCGCCCGACAAGCACGGCTGGTTGACCGAGGTCTAGGCTCGGCGACAGCTTTATTGGGGTACTTTCCTCAGGCTGTGCAGCAAGGTCAGGACGACCGTGAACAGCAACATGGCCACCGCCTGGTGACTGGCCGCGAGTATCAGGGGCACGCTGAATACGAGCGTTGAGATGCCCAGGGCAACCTGCAAAACACCGGTGTGCAGTAGTGCGTTACTTGCCTTCGCTGCGCGCGCCGGAAGATTCGTTCTTCGTGCGCGGAACCAATACGCAACGATCATCAGGAACGTGGTAATAGCCAGCAATCGGTGATCAAACTGCACCGTCGTTGCGTTTTCAGTGAAGTTTCGCCAGGCAGGCTCGAGCGTAGTTAACCCTGGTGGAACCCAGTTATTTCCCATCAATGGAAACGTGTTGTAAATCTTGCCGGCCTTGAGGCCGGCCACGAACCCGCCGGAAACGATCGTGATCGAGATAAGGCCGGTAAGCCCGGCCGTTATTCCGAACCACGCGTGCCTCGCACCGTCGCGTTGCGGATATAGCAGGGAAAGCGCGACCCACAACATGTAGGCGTAAATTAGAAACGCCGCGACCAGGTGAGCGGTCAGTCGGTATTGGCTGACATGCGGATCGTTGACGAGACCGCTCTTCACCATGTACCAGCCCAGCAAACCCTGCAGCCCGCCGAGGCCGAACATCAGCAGATACTTCGGCCATTCGCGGCGTCGAATGTAGCCACGCATCGCGAACACAGTGAAGGGTATGAAGAAAACCATGCCGATGAGGCGACCGAGCAGACGATGCAGGTACTCCAGCCAGAAAATATTCTTGTACTCGTTCACATTCATGTGTGAGTTTACTTTCTGGAATTCCGGCGACTGCTGATAGGCATCGAAACTCTGTTGCCATTGCGCCTCGCTCAATGGCGGTAACCACCCAACAACGGGCCGCCAGTCGACCATCGACAGGCCGGAGCCTGTCAATCGGGTCACGCCACCCAGCACGACCATGACAAACACCAGCGCACAGCAACTGAGCAGCCATAGGGCTACAGCACGGTCGCGAGAATTAACTGATGTTGAATTGTTCATAGTGGCGGGCAATCTTACCGTGATATTCTCGATCGATGCGAATCGGCAAATGCAATAACCTGATGGACTTTCGAGCCATCGCAAGAAGCCGTCTGCCGGCTCCCGTGTTTCATTATCTGGATGGCGGTGCTGACGATGAAATCACGCTGGCCCGCAACACACAGGCGTTCGACGACTACGAGCTGTTGCCATCGCAGTTGACCGACGTCAGCACTGTCGATTTACGGACAACGCTGTTCGGCAAGACCGTTGACTGGCCCGTCATGATTTCACCGACCGGCGCATCAAAGCTGTTTCACGGCGACGGCGAACCGGCGGTCGCGCGTGCTGCGGCCAAGTACGGCATGGTGTATAGCCTGTCAACGCTGGGCACAACGAGCATTGAAGAAACCGCTGCCACTACTGACGGCCCCAAACTCTACCAGCTCTATATATTCAAGGATCGCGGCCTGACCGAGGAGTGGATCGCGCGCAGCAAGGCAAGCGGCTACACAGCCCTGGCACTGACGGTCGATGTCGCGGTCGCCGGCAATCGCGAACGCGACTTCGTGTATGGATTCGGTGCGCCACCGCGATCGAGAATCAAACAGGTGTTGAGTTTCGCGCGACATCCGGGTTGGTTGGCCCGCGTACTTCTGCGCAAGGATCTCGATATGCTTAACATCACGACCAGTGATGCAGCGGCACGTGCAGTCGCAGCTGGCATACGCCGTTTTATCGATGATGAACTCGAGCGGTCGCTAACCTGGAAGGACGTTGAGTGGCTCGCCGAGCGCTGGGGCGGTCCGCTGGCAATCAAAGGGGTGCAAACCGTGGACGACTGCCGCAAGGCGGCGGATTCCGGCGCCACTGCGGTAATGATTTCCAATCATGGCGGTCGCCAGCTGGATTCGGCACCGGCTCCGGTGGATTGCATAGCGAGCATTGCCGACGCATTGCATGACCGGCTCGAAATTATTTGCGATGGTGGAATTCGTCGCGGCAATCACGTCGTCAAAGCACTCGCGCTGGGCGCGAATGCATGCAGCATCGGTCGTGGTTACCTGTTTGCGCTTGCGGCCGGTGGGCAACCCGGTGTCGAACGCGCACTCGGTCTGTTACGTGCCGAGGTTGAGCGGACGATGGCATTGCTTGGATGCAATTCTATAAACAAACTTGATCGGCATTACGTTCAATGCCGCAAGCCGCGCTGATCCAGAGCTTTTTTAGCTCTGCCGTCGATTTGCGGGTATCATCAAGGCTGCATTAACCGCCTTTGGGCGGCGTTTTTTTTAAGAGGTAGATATGTCAGGCGAAAGAGTTTCAGGAACCGTCAAGTGGTTCAATGACGACAAGGGATTTGGTTTTATCGAACAGGAAGGTGGACAGTATGTATTTGTTCACCACAGTGCGATCCAAATGGAAGGTTTCAAGACCCTCAAAGAGGGTCAGAAAGTGACGATGGAAGTGACACAAGGACAGAAAGGCCCGCAAGCCGAAAACGTCATGGACGGCTAGGCATCGACTCTTCGGGCCTGCTCGGCAGGCTCTTGTAATGCACCCACGATTCCGAAAATTGCTGTTCGGCAGTATCTTCGTACTGACGGCGTGCGGTGAGGCACCGCTTCCTGCTGTCCCTGCAGAACCGGCTTTCGTTGGTAGCACGGCATGCGAGGCCTGCCACGTTGCCGAATACTCCGATTGGGCAAACTCGCACCATGATCTCGCCATGCAGGCTGCCGATACCTCGACAGTTCTCGGCGATTTCAACGACGCAAAATTCAGTTACTTCGGCACTGAAACAGAGTTCCTGATGCGGGACGGACGTTTTGTTGTGCGCACAGCGAACGCTGCGGGCGAGCCTGAAGATTTTCCGCTCGCCTATACTTTCGGTGTAACTCCGCTGCAACAGTACCTGGTCGAGTTTCCGAATGGCCGATTGCAACCGCTGCCATTTGCCTGGGACACGCGTGTCGCGAGCGATGGCGGTCAACGATGGTTTCACCTTTATCCGGATGAATACATCGGTCCTGGTGACGCTCTGCACTGGACGGGGCGACAGCAGAACTGGAACTACATGTGTGCCGAGTGCCATTCGACCAACTATCAGGTCAATTACGATCTCGCTACTGACCACTTCGAATCAACTTGGTCCGAAATCGACGTCGGTTGCGAGGCGTGCCACGGGCCGGCATCGGTGCATATCGCAGAGGCCCGACAAGGCGAGTTCAGCAGCGACTTAGGCTTGCTGCTCGACCTTGATGATCATGGCCGGTCGGTCTGGCAGATGAATTTGCAATCTGGCATTGCCGAGCGCAGCGAGTTGGCAATGCGTCCACCGAAGCAACCGGAAGCGTGCGGTCGCTGTCACGCGCGCCGTGGGCTGATCGGCGAAACCTATGAGTACGGCAAGCCACTCGCCGAAACACACCGCGTAGCGTTGCTGGATGCACCCTTGTATTTCGACGACGGACAAATTCGCGACGAGGTTTACGTCTATGGCTCGCTTCTTCAGAGCCGCATGTATCAGGCAGGTGTCACGTGCAGTGATTGTCACAACCCTCACTCACTTGAACTCGTCACGGGTGTGGAGCCGAGTGATGTCTGTACGCAGTGTCATTTGCCTGACAAGTTCGCTGCGACCGAACATCACAAACACGAGCTCGACCAGGTTGCCTGTGTTGATTGCCATATGCCGTCACGCGATTACATGGTTGTCGACCCGCGCCGCGATCACAGTTTCCGTGTGCCGCGACCCGACCTCAGCGAGACGACCAATTCGCCGAATGCCTGTACGGCGTGTCATGCGAAGCAGGGTGTTGGATGGGCAGCCGCGGCGGCGCGCGATTGGTGGGGCACGGCCACACCGTCTACGCCGCATTTTGCGAACGCCTTCAGCAATGCTCGCAGCGGATCCGTCAGCGCATCGCTGAATTCAGTCATCGGCGATAATGCGGTTCCCGGGATTGCGAGGGCGACAGCGCTGACAATGCTTTCGAGTCCGCTGAGGACTGAAGATGCGGCTGCGATTCAGCTCGCCCTGGTTGACCCCGACGCGCTGGTTCGAATAGCGGCACTGCAGTCTGCTCGAATGCTGTCACCTGACGCCCAATTGCAGCTTGCAGCTCCCTTGCTAAAAGATTCCGTGCGCGGCGTCCGCATTGAGGCGGCCTCATTGCTGAGTCCGATCAATGAGAACCTGCCAAGCACAGCGGGTTTCGCGGCAGCAGCGGTGGAATTCCGTGGCGCGCAGCTGGCTATTGCAAGTCGCCCGGAAGCACACGCCGCGTTGGGCGATTTTTCAATGTCCCTCGGCGATCCGGACCAGGCCATCGACCACTACGAGACCGCAATGCGAATGGATCCGTCGTATTCGCTGTCACGCCTCAACTATGCCGACGCGCTGCGCCGAAAAGGTGACGAACAAGGTGCCGAGCAGTTATTGCGCGACGGCCTGGTACTCGACGCGACCGATGCCGCGATACACCATTCCCTGGGATTGTTGCTCGTTCGCAGCGATCGAGCTACGGATGGGCTGGCGGAATTGCGCGAGGCGGCACGCCTGTCACCGGACAACGCCCGTTTCGCTTACGTCGAGGGCGTCGCCCTGAATTCGCTCGGTCAGCCGGACGAGGCAATCGAGGTGCTTGAGGAAGCGCACCGGCGCTTCGGCCGTGATTTCGATATTGCCTGGGCGCTGATAGCCATGCTCAGGGATCGCGGCGATACCGCACGAGCCAGGGAGGTTGCCGAAATACTCGCTAGCTACCGTCCCGCCGACCCGAATGTGGCCGCGCTGCTGGAATCATTAGCGGACCCTAGAAGTAAACAGTGACGCCGTCGAAAATGAGTTTCAGGCCAACCACGAACAGCAGAACATAAACCAGACCAAAAAAGAATCGATCGGAAACACGCTTGTGCAACCAGGCGCCGAATAGAACGCCAATCGGAGCCAAAACGACAAGTGCGGCCGACGTCGCAAGATTATCTGTGTCAAATTGTCCAAGCCAGGCGTAGGGAACGAGCTTGACGTAATTGACAACGGCGAAGAAAAGTACGGTTGTCCCTGCAAAATCCGTTCGATTAAGCGGTCGACGTAACAGGTACATGCTGATTGGCGGTCCGCCGGAATGCGCCACAAAACTAGTAAACCCCGCGACGGAGCCTCCCAGCAAAGCATAAGAACGTGGAAAGTGCGGAAGATCGGCACTGCTCGAACGTTGCTTGCTAATCCAGTAATGCAACGTGAATGAAATCGCGACTACACCGACAATGAGACGGACCACGGAGGCGCTCATGTATTCGAATAACAGCGTGCCCGTAAGAATTCCGAGCAATGAGGCGGGCAGCAACACCTTCAGCTCGGGCCACAGCCATTTGCCGCGAAATTTCCACATTGCGACGAGATCCATAATGCAAAGAATTGGCAGCAGAATCGCCGCTGCCTGCACGGGCGAGATGACGAGCGCCATCAACGGCACAGCAGCGGTACCAAGGGCCCCGCCGAAGCCACCTTTCGAGATGCCGAACAAGAGGACGGCGGGGATGGCAACAGCATAGAACCAAGGGTCAGTGATCAAGTGCGAATTCTCCATTCATGATCTAATACCTGTATACCAAAAATGATAGAGCTCCGTGAAACTCAGAATTCGTGACAATTCGATACGCGTGCGATTAACGCGCGGTGAAGTCGATGCTTTGCGCGACAATGGTGTCGTGTCTGCCCGCACCGGCTTTCCCGGCAGCCGTGAATTTCAATATTGTGTCGAGAGCAGTCCGGCGAGTGTCATACCAGGCGCTTTCTTCTCGGACAACGTCGTCACGGTAAGACTGCCGGAAACAACCGTACTCGCCTGGGCAAATTCCGAACAGGTATCGATTGCAGGTGAACAGCGACTTGACGACGGTGAGCATTTGATGATCCTCGTTGAGAAGGATTTCGCATGCCTGGCGCCGCGTGAAGGCGAGGACGAAGCCGATATGTTCGCGCATCCTGAAGCCGAGTCGGGCGAGGGTCAGTGCTGATGGCAGGATTACGCTATGCCGGATTCGAGTCGGATACGGTAGCTTTCCTCAAGCAGCTTTCGAAAAACAATAACCGTGAGTGGTTTAAGGCGAATAAGTCCCGTTATGAAGAGCAAGTGCTTGACGTCGCTCTCCGGTTCATTCAGTCGATGCAAGATCCACTTGCGGCAATAGCACCCAATTTCGTCGCCAAACCGACTCGTATGGGTGGTTCCTTAATGCGCGTCTATCGCGACACCCGGTTCTCGAAAAACAAAACACCTTATAAAACGAATATCGGAATTCAATTTCGGCATGAACGGGCAAAGGATGTGCATTCGCCGGGTTACTATGTGCATGTAGATCCGGAACAGGTATTCGTCGGGGTCGGCATGTGGCGACCCGACTCAGATCCGTTACGTGCAATCCGGGAACGCATCGCGGCCAAACCAGCAGAGTGGAAACGCACGGTCGGCGATGCGAAGTTCAAACGCCACTTCAGTCTCGGTGGCGATGTCTTGATACGACCGCCCCGGGGCTTTGATAAGGACCACGAACTCATTGACGATATCAAGCGCAAGAGTTTCATTGCGATCAAATACCTGTCGGTGGACGATTGCCTGAGCCCGCAGTTTCAGCGCAAGGTTGAAACGGCATTCAAAGCGGGCACCCCCTATATGCGGTTCCTCTGCAAAGCCGTCGGCGTAGTGTTCTAGGGGTCCGGCAGTTCATCGATCGTTAGCACGATCTTGCCCATGTGCTGACTACTCTCCATGAGTTCATGCGCGGCTGCGGCTTCGGCCAGCGGGAACGTCGTGTGGATGATCGGCCGGACCTGACCGGAATCCAACAGCGGGATGACCTTGTTCACGATTTCATCGGCGATCGCTGTTTTCTCTGCGACCGACTGTGGTCGTAATGTTGACCCGGTTATCGTCAACCGCCGTCCCAGCACGACTCGCATATTGAGCTCGGCCTTGGGTCCCTGCAGGAACGCGATAATTGCGTAGCGCCCTTCGAGCGCCATGCTGTCAAGATTCTTCTGCATATACGGGCCTGCCACCATGTCGAGCAGCACGTCGACACCGGCTCCGCCGGTAAACTCGTGAACAAGCTGCTGCCAGTCTTCGTCGCGATAATTGATGGCGCGGTCAGCACCAAGTTGCTCGGAGAAACGGCACTTTTCGTCCGTACCTGCGGTCGTAATCACGGTGCAACCGAACGCCTTCGCCAGTTGGATCGCCGTTGTGCCGATACCGCTTGTGCCGCCGTGCACGAGAAACGTTTCCCCGGCCGTGAGGCGACAGCGCATAAATACGTTGTACCAGACCGTAAAATAGGTCTCGGGAATTGCAGCTGCCGCAATGAGTTCGAGAGCGGCGGGAATTGGCAGGCAATGTCCCTCATTGCTACGGCAGTACTCGGCGTAACCGCCGCCATGAGTCAGGGCCATCACCCTGTCACCGGTCTGCCAGCGCGTGACAGCTGCGCCTTTTGCGACAATTTGTCCGGCAACTTCGAGGCCCGGTAACGGGCTCGCATCTGCGGGCAACGGGTACAATCCGCGGCGCTGCAAACAGTCTGGGCGATTTACGCCTGCTGCCGACACACGGATAAGTACCTCGTCATCCGCCGGTTGTGGTGTCGGTGATTCGATGAGCTTGAGCACATCGGGACCGCCAGGCTCCTTAATGCCGATAGCCTGCATGGTTTTGGGAATATTGCTCACAACCACATTGTGCCTCAATGAGCATGGACAGCAGTAATGTTATGTGGATACTAATGCTGCTCCTACACTCGACGATGAATATGAGCGAAAACCCGATACTCTGGCAGCCCGGCGATGAACGCGTAAAAACCTCCGCGATGTACCGATTTATGCGCGAGCAGGGCTTTGATAATTACGACGACCTGTACGGCTGGTCGATCACCGAGTTGCCAGCATTCTGGCAGGCTATTTGTAATTTCTGTGATGTGCACTTTGATGCGCCAGCAGATCGAATTCTCGCGCGCCCGGACAACATCATGGACGCAGGCTGGTTTGCGGGTAGTTACCTCAATTTTGCACAACACCTGCTGCGCCACCAGGGTGATCACGCCGCACTTATATTCTGCGGGGAGAATGGCGCTCGCAGCGAATTGAGTTGGGACGAGCTGCGCCTTGCTGTCGCCGAGATCGCACAGGGTCTGCGCAACAGTGGAGTGGCGAAGGGCGATCGCGTTGCCGCCTACTTGCCCAATTGCCCTGAGGCGATTGTCGCCATGCTCGCAGCAGCAAGTATCGGCGCTGTCTGGTCGTCGTGTTCGCCCGATTTTGGAGTCAACGGTGTCGTCGATCGATTCGGCCAGATCGAACCGAAAATTCTGGTGGCGACCAACGGTTATTACTACAACAGCAAGCGTATCGATAGCCTGCCAGTCGTCCGGGACATTGTTGCGGCGATTCCAAGTATCGCTTCGACAGTTATCGTTGCCTTCCTTGACGACAACGCGCCGGAGTCGACTGATGCGTTCATCGACTGGCAGGATTTTCGGGTTGTGGGGGCTGACTTAAGGTTCGATGCCGTCGAATTTGATCACCCGCTGTACGTCATGTACTCGTCAGGCACGACAGGCGTGCCCAAGTGCATCGTGCACGGGCAGGGCGGCACTTTATTAAAACACGTGAACGAGTTGATGTTGCACACGGACATCAACGCCGATGATCGAGTGTTTTATTTCACGACCTGTGGCTGGATGATGTGGAACTGGCTTGCGAGCGGTCTGGTCGCAGGTGCGACATTGATTCTGTACGACGGAGCGCCGTTTGCCGGGGATGGACGGGCTCTGTGGTCGATGACGGAACGGGAACGGGTCACGATTTTCGGCACCAGCGCAAAATATATTTCAGCGCTTGAAAAATCAGGGCTGCGACCGATAGACGACTACGATTTGGCGAGCGTGCGGACGATCCTGTCAACCGGTTCGCCACTTGCGCCGGAAAGTTTTGATTTTGTGTACGACGCGATCAAGCACGACGTTCAGCTCGGTTCGATTGCGGGCGGCACCGACCTGTTGGGCTGTTTCGCCGCTGCGAATCCGCTGTTACCGGTCCGTCGTGGCGAACTGCAGTGTCGCGGCCTCGGCATGGCGGTGGAGATTTTCGATGAGGCGGGCAGTCCATTGCTCGAGCAAAAAGGCGAACTCGTTTGCACGAAGCCGTTTCCGTCTACCCCGATATGTTTCTGGAACGATCCCGACAACGCTCGTTATCACGCCGCCTACTTCGAGCGATTTCCCGGTGTCTGGGCACATGGCGATTTCGCCGAACTGATGAACACCGGGGGAATGATCATTCACGGTCGTTCGGACGCGGTGCTGAACCCTGGCGGCGTGCGTATTGGCACCGCCGAGATTTATCGGCAGGTCGAAAAGCTCGATGACGTGGTGGAAAGCATCGCCATAGGGCAGCGCTGGAGCGATGACGTCAGGGTCGTGTTGTTCGTAGTGCTTCGTCCGGAGGTCGATCTGGACGACGAGTTACAGAAACGAATTCGCAACGTGATTCGCGAAGGCGCAACGCCGCGACACGTACCCGCGAAGATCATTGCAGTTGCCGAGATACCCCGGACCAAGAGCGGCAAGATCGTGGAGCTCGCCGTACGCTCGGTCGTTCACGGCGATTCCGTCAAGAATACCGAGGCATTGGCCAATCCGGAGGCGCTGGCACACTTCAAAAATGTTCCAGAGCTCGGCGAGGAATGAGCCATGGCGATACCAGTGAATGCCGTACAGGAGCCATGAATTTTCCCCGCCGGAATTCTGGATTTGGCCTAGAATTGCTGTAAATTACACACTGAGTCACTGAAAAATTAAAAACGGGCCGCCAACAGAAAAACAGCATAAGTTCTAACGCGTACGGCCCATTCTTTTCGCTCATAACAACCAAAATAGAGACTGCTATGAAATATCCGAAATGGCCTTTTATTATTGTATTCATCATCGGAACCGCGTTCGGTATTTACGTCGTAAACCAGGACCGGCTGGTAATGGTCGAAGGTGCCCAGGCGGGGTTGTCGCCGGTGACGGCGCGAGAGCGTGAGGTCTACTATCCAAACAGCGAAGACCTTGATCCAGATGAGATGCGGGTCATCGCTTGCGGGACCGGGATGCCAACGACGCGTGCCGCACAGGCAGCTGCGTGTTTCCTCGTCGAGCTTGGCAACGGCGATAAGTTCATCTTCGACATCGGCAGCGGATCAGCAGAACGCATTTCCTCTCTGCAAATCCCCTACAACTATCTCGACAAGATCTTCATCGGGCATTTACACGCCGACCACTTTGGCTCGCTGGGGGAAATATTCATTGGCGGGGCGCTTATGGGCAGGCAGAAACCACTG
>PVMK01132722.1_pt1 | contig 24860 bp, 22 predicted proteins | sample 1853481 | NCBI WGS metagenome assembly PVMK01 (sample SAMN08533507, study PRJNA380276) | Marine sediment metagenome, whole genome shotgun sequencing project.
CGTTTATCATCGGGCTACTAAAAGCCCTACCTTATACAGGCATAAAGCCGATGTTTGACCATAAACACAAACTTATTAGCCCGCCTCTTGCAGCAATCTACCCAGTATGTTTTCTGTAATTCGCTTAGCCTGTTTGGATTTCAGCTTACACTGATCGTACAACACATTGACAACTATTTGACCGTCATAACTGGCGGTAGTCATGCAGATGGGGTGTTGGGCCGGTGGTGACACCGCAAAGGACACCGTCTTTATACGCAAATCCTTACCCAATGGCATTACATCGACCCTCCCTATATTCGTCAACATTGAAGATGCTGGCGCCATTGCAACGACTTTTTGCAAGCGCTTCGCGCCACGCTTATTCGGTGTAAACAGGGCTGATTCGGGGTAGACGCTGTTAATGAGATTGGCATCACCACTGTTCATTACCCCCTTGAGCTGTTCGGGAATTTCTCGCGCCACACGCCAGAAATCCGCTTGTTCATCCAATAGATGAATCGTAGTCACGGTCGATATGTACAATCCAAGATCCTGTTCTGTCAGGTCTCCTTTCAGCTTGCTGCGTAGATCAACGAGAGAGTTCACCCCCAGATACCGGGATTTTTCTTCTCCGAATTCAGCGAAAATCGCAAATAGGAGAGCAGCTCCCAGCGCACCGTGTACTGTCGTCTTATTATCCCGGCATACCGCCAACAAGGCCTTACTCGTCTTTGACGATAGTGAAGAGGGTATTATTTTGATCTTTCTCGCGTTCCCCTCCTCCATATCATAACCGGGTAATTGCTCGCGAAACTTCAATGACTCCTTTCCTTTATCCAGCCAAAACTTAAGCTCTTTGAGTTTCCCTGCAACAAGTCCTTTGTCCTGAATCAAATCCAGTTGCTGGGAGGATGGCTGCGCCTCTTTCAGTTGAATCGATGGGTCCTGTCCCACGGCGCGTCGCAGCACGTCAAACAAAGCACATGCCCCGGATCTACCATCGGCAATCGAGTGGTGGAAGACCATCGCAACAACCGACTTTTTGCCCTTGCCCCGAAACCACAAAAAACGGGCTAGCGGCGCTTCCTCTTGTGTAAAGGGCGCCGCCAATTGAGACTCAATGGTCGCTCGCCAGTTGCGCAGCCCATGACGCTCCAATTTCAATGGCCGCTCATCTGCCGACACGGATTTAAAACAGGGCCGACCAGCCCGGTCAATGGTGATTTTCGTTCGCAGTGGCGGATTCTCCAGCTGAATAATTTCCAGCGCCAGTTGTAAATCTTCTTCACTCAAAGTTCCTTCAAGTTCAGCAAAGACCACGAAATTCAAACAGTAGAGCTGATCCAGGAGCCAATAGATATGTTCGGATCGCCCCAAACGCCGGTTTAAATAATTCTGTGCTTTCAATTTTTAAGACTCAGGAATCACAACGAGATCTCCAAAGCGGCGTAGTTCTTATTCAATATTGGGACGGAATACGACTGATACTGCGGCAACATCACGTGCAGGAAATACTCAAGCGTCTTGAGTTTATTGTCATAAAATCGGGCTCTCGAATTTTCAGTGAGAAAATCGGCCAGGCCGTCTTCATTCACCGCGCTCTTGGTTTTGAGCTCTTCCAACTTGTCGTAGGCCACCAGACCCTGTTGCAGCAAGAAATACCCGGCGGTCACGCCGGCCAACAGGAACATAAACGGTGTGGCGTATAATACTGCCCCCGACAGCCCTTTTTCCTTCGCCATCTCGGTAAAGGTCATACTGCAAACCGTCATCGTATCGTAGGCGCCTTTCCAGATCTCAAAATCCTGACCCAGTCGGGCATGCTCTTTGTTGGCCTCGTAGAGCTGGCCGAATTCGCCGAGGAGGGTCATGAAAAGTCTGCCCTTCTTCATGGTCATTTTACGACCCACAAGGTCCAGGGCCTGTATGGCGGTCGTGCCCTCGTAAATGGCAGAAATTCTGAGATCGCGATAATACTGCTCCATCGGAAAATCCTTGGTAAAACCGACGCCACCAAGAATCTGCATGCCGGTCCGGGTCACATCCAGTCCCGTCTCACACGCCCAGCCTTTGCACATCGGGGTCAGAATCTGAAAAATGTCGTCCAGTTTCTGCTTCTCCTTTTCGTCCTCCGTGATGTGCATTTTGTCCTCAATGAAGCACGCGCCATACAACAGCGCCCTGATTGCTTCCACTCGGGCTTTCATGCCGGTCAATGAATAGCGGATGTCGGGATGCTGGATAATGGGGACGCTCGGCGCATCGGGATCGGTGCCTATACTGTCGATGTGGGCTCCCTGGACTCTTTCCCGGGCGTAAGCGAGCGCGTTTTGATAGGCGGCACTGGCGACTCCAAGCCCCATGCCGGCCACTGCGATGCGCTCGGTGTTCATCATCTCAAACATCATTCGCATGCCCTCGCCCTGCTCTCCTAGCAGGTAGCCGAAACAGTTGTCCTGGTCGCCAAAGCTGAGCACGGCGGTGGCGCTCGCCTTGATCCCCATTTTGTCCTCGATCGATACGAGGGTCACATCGTTAGATTCGCCCAGGCTCCCATCCTCATTCGGATTGATTTTCGGAACGACGAATAGGCTCAATCCCCTGGTGCCCAGCGGATCGCCCTTTACCCGCGCCAGGACCAGGTGAATAACGTTCGAGCCCAGGTCGTTATCGCCGGAGGAAATCCAGCATTTGCTACCTTTGATTCTGTATTTCCCTCCCTCCACCAGTTCGGCCGAGGTCTTTGCCGCTCCCACATCGGAACCCGCCTGGGGTTCGCTTAAACACATCGTCCCCGTGTACTCCCCCGAGGTCATTTTTTCGCAATAAGTGCTCTTCAGGTCCTCGGTGCCGTAGGATTCAATTAGTTCCATCGCGCCCTGGGTCAGACCGAAATACATGCCGAGCGCGAGATTGCCCCCGAGAATCGCCTCCGAGAGGGCAAGGCCGATAGCTTCGGGTGCTCCCTGACCGCCGAATTCCTGGCTGGCCGTTATCGAGGCCCAACCCAGTTCGTACGCTTGCTTGTAGGCGTTATGCAGGCATTTGGGAACAATGGCCCTGCCGTCTACCACGGAGCAGCCCTCGCGGTCGGCTTCCATATTGGTTGGGGAAATCACTTCCCTGCAAAACTTCAGACCTTCTGTCACTAGAAGATTCAGGGTCTCGGCGTCAAAATCCTCATATTTCGGGAATTTTTGCAGTTGATCGATTTGCAGCCATTCAAAAAGACAAAAATCGATATCCTGGGTATCGACAACCAACTCGGTAGTGCTCATAAGATTCTCCTGCGATATAGGTTTACGCTGATCTACTTGGCGAATTCGACTCTCCGGTATAAATAATAGTCCATCACTTGGTCTTGCGTTTTGTTTTCTTCTTGCCGGCCACCGGTACCGCTGCGCACAAATCGCCGAAGGACTCAGCCAGACACTCTTCATAAAATTGTGGGTCCGGCATCATCTCCCGGCAGGCCTGGAAGGAGACTGCGATCATCCCGTTGTAACTGGTGACCGGGTGGATAATACCCATGTTGTCCATGCAGGGACCGGCGCCCAGGCTGCGCACCAGGCTCCGCTCCGGCGTCTCGCCCTTCGCCTCCAGGTATTTGTAAAGCGCGCCACCCACAATGGTCAGCATCACGTCGTTCACCGTGGCACCGGCTACAGCCGTCTTGACGCGGCGCACTTCCGCCAGGTCATAGGTCACCGCACCAAACACCCGGTGAGCCGATATTGTGGCGTTAAACCGGGTTCTTTCCTTCTCCCCCAGATTTCGGAATTGTTTTTCCTTTCTGCCGGTGCGCAGGCGTCCTATCGCGGGCACGCCCTTACCCGCTACCTTGGCTAGCCGGAAGGGGTGGCGCAAATTGGTGAGATAGGCGCGCCACAACAACGCGGCGTTGCCTGGCTTACTCTCTGAACGCCAGATATCGCCCGCCGGGAACGGCTCTTCGGTCGGCTCGGGGGCGCGATCGATCCAGCGGACGCGAGTGCAGCCGGGCAACCTGGATACAGAGTTGGCGCCAGTCGCCGGGCTGGGGCAGGGCGATATGGCGCACGTGGAATTCCAGGTCAAAGTCTTCGTCCTCGATCCAGTAGGGCTGGTCGAGGCTCAGTGGCACCGTTGCCAACTTGCGCCGGAACACCGTGGACCGCTCGAGACGATCCTCAAAGTTCTTCAGGATGTCCTTGAACCGGACAAAGCCGTCGGCCGCGGTGGAAACATCGTAGATAAACAGCGGCCCAATATGCATGTGCGTTGTACTGGTTTCGGCATGCAGGAATGAGGCGTCCATTCCGGTGAGTTGTTCCATAATTACTGCTCCTCTTTGTTAAAGCGTGCCGATTAGTGTAGTCGCGATACCCTCAAGCACAAACTCACAGAGATTATTACGAGAGTGGGGAAAAACGGGGGTAACGATGGAAGCGAAGACCTCTATTCGGAGTAAAACCTATTTAATTTCAGAATCTTATGCCCATATATTGATCTAACTTGTTTAGTCTGCCCCCGATTTGTCCCACTCTCATGGTGATGGCAATGAATGACCGAAAAATGACACGAGTGTATTTACAGAAAGGACAGGAACAACAATTACCCCAACCACCTCCCAAGCAATTCTGCCACCCGAACATCGTTCAGCAAACCGAGATGGCCCAGATCGTAAAAAATGCAGGTGTTGTCTTTCGCAAAGCCCAGATCGTGTTCGGGGTCTGTGTGCCGCCCCGTGGCGCTGGACGGATGTACCAGTCCATCGCCAAGCAATCTGCCGATTTTATCGCCGGACTGTTTCGATAGCGTTGCCGCAATGGCGAAATGTTCAATACCGCTTGCCAGCGGAACCGGATGGCGATGGTCGGAATCGCCGTCGTGTGGGTCGTAGCCCTGCCAATCGGCATCGAGAATATTGCCATGGCGTAGGTCGGTGATGCCGGTGCTACGCAGGCGACTCAGCGCGGTCAGAGGTGCCGTGTAGGGGCTGCGGGCGATTGATTGGTCGAGCCGGAAACCGCCGCGTTCCAGTGCGGCTCCGTGGTGCGGTGAACCCAGGTAAACTACTTTGTCGATCTTTTTCACCCAGTCCCGTTGTTCGGCCTGCGCCAGGTGCAATGCGCTGCGCGTCACAAGGCCGCCCATGCTGTGGCCGATTATGCTAATCGACTCTACAGGAATCGGCCATAATGCCAGTAGCTCTGCCAGTTGATCGGCGAACTCACGGCCATTATCGGAAATATGTTGGCCCGCGTTGTAAAGCAGGTAAACAGGCGTATAGCCAAAGTCCCTGGCCAGCATGTCGGCGTGATTATGTTGTTCGCGGTTCCACTGGCGGTCGTTCATGCACAGGCCGTGGACCATAATTAGCAGTCGATGGGTCGGCTGAAAATCCGCATCGGACAACGCCATCGGTGTCGGGAATATCTGGACCGGTCGTGGCTGTGGCTCTCGTTCTAACTCCGATTCCGATGCCGACGGGATCGACTGGTCTGGCGATCGCCGAGCCGGCGGATTACCCGGCTCGGGGGGCAGGAACACCCGCAACTGCATTGGTATCGCCAGTGGATTGTCGGTAACTACCAGGTGGTCCCCACAAACGCCATTCAAGGCGGAAATTACCGCTTCCCGTTGCGGTCCGGGTGGATGCAACTCGTCGATGTTTTCGGACAGTGGTTGCAGCGCCAGGTCCGAGACTTCGCGCAGGGCGCTGTTGACGCCGCGCACCGCCGCGTGAACCAGACCGGCGATACCTCTGGCGCGGCCTTCCGGCGCATCGCCAAAGGGTGCTGGCGCCGCGGCGATATTGCGGTACATACCTTCAACGATATTGGTGACACCCTCGACCGCGTCGAAGGCAAGGCGGGTGGTGCCGCGGAGGGTCTTTCCGGTTTTCATGTTCTTTTTCCTTGTAGCGGGGCTTGATCTCATTATGGTGGGGCTTTTATCTGACCTCAACAATCTTGGCCTCGCGGTAAGTTACGCTGGTATCGCTGAGAGGTTTGTCCGCGGTGGCAACGCCAGACGGAAGATTTTGGCCCAGACCGTCGACGACTGTCTCCACAGCGAGCCGGTGTTGTACGCCAAGCCATGTTTTTCGCAAACCTCGCGGACCTCAACAGACAATTCCGCGTAACGGTGCGCAGGAACGTCCGGGAACAAATGATGTTCGATTTGGTGCGAGAGATTTCCACTCATTATGTGGAACAGTTTGCCGCCGCTGATGTTGGCCGAGCCAAGTAGCTGACGGTAATACCAATGGCCCCGCGACTCGTTCTCGCATTCCTGTTCGCTAAAGGTCTGTACTCCCGCCGGAAAGTGTCCGCAGAAGATAATCGTGAAAGTCCAGATATTACGTATCATACAGGCCAGCAGATTGGCGGCGAACACCACCGGGAACAGCGGTCCGGCCAATAGCGGGAACAGGACGAAGTCCTTGCCCCAGACCTGGCGAGTCTTGAGGAGTACTTGCTTGAGCAACGGCCAGGCCTCTTTCCAACTGCGCTTTCCGGCCAGAACGCGATCCATTTCAACGTCGCTCAAGCCGATACCCAGGTCGAAGAACAGCATCAGCAAAAAGGCTTTGAGCGGATTCGCCATATGCGTTGGCTGCCAGCGCTGAGCTTCGTCCATGCGCAGGATGCCGTAGCCAATGTCGCGATCCTTGCCGAGTATGTTGGTGTAGGTGTGGTGCAGGTAGTTGTGCGAGTGCATCCACTGTTCGCTCGGACAGTTGGAGTCCCACTCGTAGTTCTTGGAGTGGAAACGCGGGTCGCCCATCCAGTCGTACTGACCGTGAATGATGTTGTGCCCGATCTCCATTGTGTCGAGGATTTTGGCGATCCCCAGTCCGAGCGTACCGATCGCCAATAAGCCCCAGAAAGCCGGCCAACTGGCCAGGCTCGATGGCAGTAGTGACATCAAGGGTAGGAAAGGCAACGCGGCGTAGATCGTTAGCCGCGAGACAATGGCCAAAACGCGTTGGATGCGCAGCATGCGACGGATATAATTGGCATCCCGCTTGCGGGCGCAGCCCGGCGGCCTCGGCCTGTTCCAACAGCGTGCGGCCATCGTTGGCGGCATAGCGCTCGTTGCGTGCAAAGAGGACATCCCCGTTGACGTCCTCGACATCGATAACAGTGGTGGACGAGGAGCTAAAGCGTTCCAGTATCAACTGCCGGGCTTGGCCGTTCTGCTCGTAATAGTCGCTTACGGCTGTCATAAGACCCTCGGGACCACAGACATAAGTCAGCGGCATGTTAGCATCCCGGGAGTGGGCCCTATGGCGGTCGGCGTCTTCCGCACCGATTGCCGAAAGGTGATTCGGGTTAAAAAGTCCTTGTAGCTCCCCGCTATCGTCGACCGCAAAGGCCCGGTATAGCCGAAAATTCGGATGCCGGTCCGCTAGCCGCAACAAGTTTCGATGAAAGATCGTATCGGTCGGGCTTTGGTTGTAGTACAGCAACGTGATGCGCCCGGTGTGGCCTTGCGCCAACAACGTTTCGATTATCGATGCCAGTGGCGTGATCCCGCTGCCGCCGCCGATCAAGAGCAGTTCGTCAGGCGTTTGGTTCGGCAACGTAAAGTCGCCTTGCGCTGGCGATAGTGTGAGTAAATCGCCGACCGTCAGCCGTTCATTGATATAGCGAGACACGAAACCGTCGGCCTGGCCTTTAACGGTGATCGTGGGTCGGCGGGCGCCCTCGGCGCTGCTTAATGAATAACAGCGCGTGTGCTGACGGCCTTCGAATTCGATACTGACCTGCGAAAACTGGCCGGCGAGGAATCCCGTCCACTCTCCACTCGGCTGCAATTCCACTGTGACGGCGTCGGGCGTTTCATGGCGGATATCTGTAACCCGCGCGCTCATGCGCTGCTTGTCCAGGCTCCACATCGGGTTGACGGCCTCCAGATAGCGGCCCATCCCATGCGGAGCAGCCAAGTCGCGAATCGGCGATGTGGCGCCAGGTGCGGCGCGAGGTTCGTGACGTTTTCATGAATGCTGTCTCCAATTGTTTGCTGCCGCTGGTCGGCGGACCACCGCAAGTCTGTTAGTGAACAGTTGTACACATTAAACGCTTCGAATTGTTATGTCAACACTCGTACACTAACTATCTGTTTTAGCCTATAAGGAGTTTTAAGCGGCATGAATGCCCACTATCACCACTTTTGTAGCAGTTTTTTAGGGTAAAGCAGGCAGAGGCTGGAAAGTTTGTTATACTTTAGTGAACGAGTGTTCACGCTTTTTCAGACAATAAACGCGAGTAACAAAATTATGAGCCGTCCCCAGAAACGCCATCGCAGCCGCGATAACAAGCTAGTCGATACTCGACAGGCGCTGCTCGATGCTGTGCTCGAGCTGATGAACCGGGACAAGAGCTTCGATGCAATCAGCTTGCGTAAGGTGACCAGCGAAGTCGGCATCAACCCCTCGGCTTTTTATCGTCACTTCCCGGACATGGATTCACTGGGGTTGGAATTGGTCGGCAGCTCGTTCAGGACCCTTCGCCAACTGCTCAAGACGGTGCGCGCCGCCCCTTCGTCCGACAAGATCGTTGTCCGCAGGTCGGTGGAGACTTTCGCCACTTACGTACGAGCTAACCGCCGGCAATTCCAATTCATCACGCGTGAACGCTTCGGTGGCGTGGCGGTAATCCGCGAAGAAATCGACCATGAACACAAGCTGCTGGTCAGCGAATTGGCTATTGACCTGGCTCGCTATTTCGACGTGGATAAGTGGACCAATGAGGACCTACAGATGCTCGCCAGCCTGATGATTGGCTCCATGACCCGCATTGTCGAACAACTGTTGATGGCGCGCCGCCGCGGAGAAGACGATGCCGAACTGATTGAAACGGGCGAAAAGCAACTGCGCTTGATCGTTCTCGGGGCGATGCAGTGGCGTAATAGTGGTTTATAGCGCTAACGGGTATTTACTGACATGGAGAGTGAGAGGAGAGCACCAAAATGTGTGGGGCCCCGCGAATTCTGCTTTTCCGGGGGCTGGGATAGGTAGATCCTCGAATTTCGTTCGTTTGAGCTATCATCCCAGTGAAAACCTACTCGATCAAAGTCGCACTCCGCGGCGTCAGCCCGATGATCTGGCGCAGGTTGCGGATCCAGTCGATCACAAATTCTAGCATTTAGGCTTAGAGTAACTCAGCAGACAAACCTTGCTATGTTCAACGCCGTATCGTGCCGGCTGAGGCTCTAGAGATTGACCCAGCTATTCAGGGCTCTCAGTCGAAACTGTGTGCCGCGATAACTCAGCACCACAGAGTCCGGCAGAATTTCATCCACTTTCACGCCGGCAGCCGGGCTGCCGCCCACCTTGAGCGACTTACCGTTGCACACAACCGACGACTGGGATTTGTCGTCTGAATAGTCGTGGCGTTCGTAAAAAATGGTGGGGATGCTGTCCTTGGTTTGCTGCGACAGGTCGGCGATAAATGGCGCGGAGTGCTCTTCCAGACGCGCGTTTTCCAATTCGTTGCGCGCCTTCAGTATCACCTGCTCGATATCTATAGGCTGCTCTTCGCGGCTGGCCTCGGCGACATCCACTACCGCGGGCCGCTCTGCTACTGCTGGCGCTACCCTGGACCGGGCAGTCGGCTCCGGTTCGGCCTGGACCGTCGGTTTTGCTGTAATGGGCTTCGGATCGGGGTGCTGTCGGTAAAGATCCGCCACGGCAGAATCATCTTGTGGCAATTGTGTTTGCGCCACAGTTTCTTCCTCGACTTTTTGCTCGACTACTTTTCCGGCTTCTGTCTCGGCCATTTCTTCGGCTTTTTCTTCGGCTTTTTCTTCGATAAGGGTTAGTTTTGTAACAGGCTGCGCCTGCACCGGGGGACTCTCTTGCGTCTTGATCGTGGTGGGGGCGGGTGTACGAACAATGGCCGCAGCCTGGGCTGTTTGTGCCTCCGGGGTCGGAGTCGGGATCGGAGTAATCGTCGCGGTATCCGCCACCGACGACGGCGGCGGCCTTCGATCAAGCACCAGCCAGCCTATAACCAGCAGGGACACCAGCAGGGCCAGCCACGGCAGATACTGCCGCCTGCGGCTACCGCCGGCACTATTTTCGACATAGTGTTGCGTCGCCAGGTCGGGCACCTCATCGGTGTTCGCTCTGGAGCGGTTCAACGCATCCAGTATCAGGGACATCCCCGCCCCCCTACTCTGGCTGCATAATGGCCGTTATGGTTCACCGCTGTACCATTTCACTAACGCTGTCTTGCAATTGGCTGCGGGCCCCGGCTGCAGTCGTGTCTATGCCCAGCTGTTCATTCAACCTGAGCAGAGTTTGTACGCCCACTACCCCATCGTCATCCAGTTTATGTTCGAGCTGAAACAGGCGCACCCTCTGCTGCAGGGCAACATTAAATTTTTTGTCGGCCAGGGCGCGTTGCTGCCCATCCAAACGGGCGAACAACTCTGCTACCTGCTCTACCACCGCACTATCGTCGCCCAGGGCCACGGGTCGTTCGAAGCCCTGCGGCGGGTGCCACAAAAAGCGGTAGCGGCCAGTCCACGCGGGGGCTAAACCGGCCAGGCTTACTTGTGATACACCCCGATCCGTCAACGCCCACGCACTGCGGCCGTTGAGTCCAAGCAACAATACGGCTGCAGAAAAACGCTCCGGGGTGACCATATCCAGTAGTAGTGGCCTGTCAAAACCGGCCAGTTCATCCCATGTACGGGCCTGGCCCTCTATGCAGACCACGCCCCCCTGCACCTCGTCTGAACAGGGGTTTTCAGGTACCGCCTGCTCGGAATACAAGCGCCAGAGTTGCGCCATGGATTCTCCGGGAGGCAACAACCAGCGCGAAACAACACCCGGTTCGACGGCAAGCGCAACGGCTGCCTCTGCCTCCAGTTCTAATACTGGCTCTGGCTCTGGTGTCGGTTCTGGAATCCGCTCAGGCGGCAGAGATGACACGATTGGCGCCGGCTCCTGCACAGGTGGCCTGGTCGCCTCCGGTGGCGCTGCACTGGGTAATACGGCAGTGCTCGCCACCGCCGGCTGCTTGCCGTACTCCTCCAGCAACCACCAGCCCCCCACTCCCAATGCTACCAGCAACACTGCAACAAGCGCTGCCGGCCAACGCCAGGCAGCGTTAGCCGGCGCCGGCTCGCCCATTACTTCTCGCGCCGCAAGATTCAGCATGGAGTGGTCTGCCCTGGTCTTGTTGCGACCGTATGCACCCAGCAATATGCGATCACACAGGACATTAATCAGACGTGGGATGCCCCGGGTGCGTTTGTAAATACCGCGAACCACGGACGCGGGAAACACGTCACGCCCGGGCGTCATACCCGCCACTTCCAGGCGATGACGAATATAGGCGCCAGTCTCATCCAGGTTCAGTGGCTCCAGGTTGTAGCGGGCGGTGATGCGCTGGTTGAGCTGGCGCAACTGGGGTTGGCCCAACATCTGGGCCAGTTCCGGCTGTCCAATAAGGATGATTTGCAGCAGCTTCTCGCTGTGAGTCTCCAGATTGGTAAGCAGCCTGATTTGCTCCAGCACATCGAAGTCCAGGTGTTGGGCCTCGTCTATCAACAATACTGTTTTGCGCCCCCTGTCGTAGTTATCCAGCAGGTAGGCGTGCAGGCTGTCAGTAAGCGTCTTCAGCGTATGCTTATCAACGTCATAGACAATACCCAGCTCATCGCAGACACTGGCCAGCAGTTCCATGGCGTTCAGGGCCGGATTGAGGATGATGGCGATATCGGTGTTGTCCGGCAGCTGTTCCAGCAGGCAGCGGTTGATGGTGGTCTTACCCGTACCCACCTCACCTGTCAGCAGGATAAAGCCGCCGCCTGCACCCACCCCATACAGCAGGTGCGCCAAAGCGTCCCGGTGACGGACGCTCATAAACAGATAGCGGGGATTCACCGCTATTGAAAAGGGGGCTTCAGTCAGCCCGAAATATTGGTAGTACATTCAGCTGCGAGCCGTTGGCCAGTGCGTAAACATCTGTCTCGCATTATGCCCAACGACCGGGTGCAAAGCTATGCCGGTTGGCACTTCCCAGTGCAGTCATGTTCTTAATTCTCCCGCCGTCGCTTACAATGTCCCCTTTTTCGGGTTCAAATCAATGGCAGCGGAACGGCATGCAGTGCGCCACGCGATCTATCTCTCCTTCCTGATGGTAGGCGTGGCCAGCACCGCGGCAGCCGCCGCAAAATTCGCTTCCGCGCATGCCTCCACCGCGGCCATAGTCTCCATACAATTCCTGGTATGCATGCTGCTGTGCCTACCCAGAATCCTGCGCCCGGGCCTGGCGAACCTGCGCACCCGGCGACTGGGCCTGCACCTGTTGCGCGGCGGGGTAGGAGTCTTCGGTTTCTACCTGTTCTATGCAGCGCTGGAGAACATTCCCTTGGTAGATGCCATGCTGCTGCGCCAGAGCGCGCCACTGACCGTACCCCTGGTCATGTGGGCCTGGGGGTCGTGAGAAGGTCCCGGCGGGCGCCTGGCTGCCCCTGATCATTGGCTTCGCCGGTATCGCCATCATCCTCCGGCCCAGCCCCGACGGGCTCAGTTGGTGGCATGCCGGGCGGGCTTTCTCTCGGCCCTGATGCTGTCCATCTCCATGGTGGCCACCCACAAGCTGGCCACCAGCGAGCCGGTATCACGCATTCTGTTCTACTACTTTGTGCTGTCTCTGGCCTGCATGGCGCCGTTCAGCCTGGGAGACTTCAACGGCCTTACAGCGCTGGACTGGCTGGCCATGCTCTATATAGGGGCGTCCATCTATCTGGCCCTGGAACTTTATACCCGGGCCTACGGTATGGCGCCCGCCTCCACTATCGCGCCGATCAGCTATTTCGGTGTGGTTCTGGGCGGGGACTGTGGGGCTGGCTGTTCTGGGACCAGATACCGGATCGCTGGTCGCTGCTGGGCAGTGGCCCTGGTAATTGTCGGTGGCATGCTGACCATTTACCTGGCACGCGGCACAACACAGGCCAGTGAGCTCAGCTCGGTGTAAACAGGCTTTCACACAACAGGCCCCGCCCCAGGTCAGTTGCCAGTTATCACTAGTCTTTGCTGTGGATCAAACGGTTCTGCTCCTTTTGATTTATGATTGGGACAAACGCCTTGTGAGCCACTCGCCCATGACCACAGCCACAGCCTTCGCCATTGCCTCAGAATCGCCCCATACCGTGCAGGCCGGTCGCCAGTTGGCTCAGATGGGGGGCAATGCGGTGGACATCGCCGTGGGCAGCGCGCTGGCCGCCACGGTGTCGGAAGCACTGATGTGTTCCCTGGGTGGCTCTGCATTTATCGCCATTAAAACACCCGGCGAGGAACCGGAGCTGATTGATGGGGCGGATGCCATGCCCCGAATACCGCAACAGGACCTGCATACTGGACAAAAAGCCTGGAAGCAGGCCAACATACCCTATGGCGACGGCATCACGGTCAACGTGGGCCACGCCTCCATCGCGGTGCCCGGCATGCTGCGCGCCCTGGAACTGGCCTGGCGGCGACACGGCTCCCTGCCCTGGCAGGAACTGCTGGACCCCGCAGTGGAACTGGCGAAATCCGGCGTCACGGCCAACCAGACCCTGGTAAAATGGCTGGGCATGGCGGGCAAAGCCGTGTTCTACCAGCAGCGGGAGAGCCGTGAGGCCTTTTTCCCGGACGGGGTAAACCCACTACAACACGGCGAGTTCTATAAAGCGCCGCACCTGGGCAGTTCGCTGGAACTCATCGCCCGGGAGGGGGCCGACGCACTTTACCGGGGTGACCTGGGTCGCGCCTTCGAACAGGAGATCACCGCCAATCACGGCTACGTCACCCTGGCGGACTTTTCCGCCTACGAAGCGAAGGTCAGAAAGCCCCTGGCACTGCAATCCCACGGTTTCACGCTCGCCCTCAATCCACCGCCCTCCATCGGCGGAGCCATGGCGGGTTCAATGGTACAGATGTTCGATTCGCTCTGGACCGGGGCTATGACTCCAGCTGAGAGCACCCTGGCTATTGCGCGCATCCAGCGGATGATGTTTTCCCTGCGCCAGCAGGAAGGCAGCGCCCATTGGGGACTAGAGCGGGCCGAGCTCATTCTGGAAAAGCCCTGGCTGCAGCGCTTCTTCGACAAAACTTTCTCTCCCAACACCATGCACATGAGCACCGCCACAGCGGACGGCACCGTGGTCGCTATCACCATGAGCAATGGCTACGGTTCCGGCATCTCCATCCCCGGCACGGGGATACCCACCAACAACAGCCTGGGCGAGCCGGAGCTGAACCCGGCGGGTTTCTTCCGTATACCACCAGGGGGACGGCTGGTGTCCAACATGTCGCCAACAGTGGCCTGGCACGAAGACGGCACCACGCTGGCCATGGGTTCACCCGGGGCCAGTCGCATCACCACCACCATATTCCAGAGCTGGCTGCGTTTCGCCTTTGAGAACATGAGTTTCGAAGACATGGTGCGGGCCCCCAGACTTCACGTGGAAAATATTGGCGGCGAGTTTATAGTGCAACATGAGCCCGGCATCGACGTGAGCATGGCCGGGCGACAGTTCAAACTGAGAGCCTTTGAAGAGAAGGACATGTACTTTGGCGCCATGAATGTGGCAGGCTGCGATAACCGGGGCAGGCTGCACGCACTGGCCGACAATCGGCGGCACGGGGCCCAATACGTTTCCGGGAACGGATGAATCGCGGGATGAACTGCTTTTAGAAACATTTGGGGAAACGGTTGTGGAATGGGTGAGGCAACAGCTGTGGCAGCAGTTGTGATAAAAAAGGCTGCCGGGAAAACCCGGCAGCCGTTGCCAAACACTTATTATTAGAGGGAGTTGGTAGTGTCCTTCTCGACCTGCTCAGGCTCATGTTGCTCCTGGGAGTGCCTGGTGACAGGCATACCCGCCGCATAAACCGCAGTAATAGACAGGATGGAAAGGATTACGAACACAATGGATTGGATAAACATATTCAAACCTCCTCTAAGTTTTGGTTTGAGCCCTTATTGGAGCAATAGGGTCTAGAATAAACATACTAATTTTTCCGGAATTTCGGTCGGGAAAACCGGTAGAATTCCGATATATTCAACAATATCAATATGTTAGCGTCATATTGCACAATCGGAACAGTGTGAATAATGCCGGCACGAGGGAAAAACGTCGCATGCTGAAAGGCAGATTCAGAGACATACCGCCATTTCCATCAGATTCGGGCATGGGCAAATGAGCGCCTGGTTGTCAGCCAACAGCAGCTATTTTCTGATCCCTTTTATCGCCGCAGCGGCCGGTTGGGCTACCAATTGGCTGGCCATAAAAATGACCTTCTACCCGCTGGAGTACGTGGGCAAGTTTCCCTTCGGCTGGCGGGGCGTGGTGCCGTCGCGTATCCGCAAGTTTGCCACCGGCATGGTGGACACCACCATCGGCCGCATCGGCGGCTTGCCCGCCATGGTGGATGCGATCAACATGGATGAGGTCAAGGCGTATTTTCTCGACTCCGCTACCCCCATGATCGCCGAGGCAGTGCACAGCCTGATGCGTGAGCAAAGACGGGTGATGTGGGAAAATCTGCCCGCCCCTTCCAAAAAGCTGGTATTCCAGATCGTGGAGATGGAAATGCGGGAGGGATTCGATAGCGTGGCACAAGACATCCACGATCATTTCGAACGCCTGCTGGACCTGCGCGAACTGGTGGTCAGGAAATGTGAGGAAAACCCGGATCTGCTGAACCGGATGGTGTTCGCCTGCGCGTCAAAGGAACTGTCCTTCCTGGTGTTATCCGGCGCCTTTTTCGGATTTGGATTCGGTGTTGTCCAGGCACTGGTGTGGTTCTTCGTGCCCCAGTGGTGGGTGCTGCCCTTCTTTGGCTTCCTGGTTGGCACGCTCACTAACTGGATCGCCATTCAGCTGATCTTCACACCAGTGGAGCCGAAGAAGTTTGGCCCCTTCGTATTCCAGGGCCTGTTTCTCAAACGACAGAAGGAAATTTCTAAGGAGTTTAGCCGCGTCTTCACTGAGGAGGTGCTTACCGCACAGGAAGTGGTCCACACACTGGTGCACGGAGAGCGCAGCGACCGGACCCTGTCCATGCTCAGAGCACACATCTCCGACATAATGGAACACAAGCTGATCGTACAACTGGTGACCCAGGCGGCGGTCGGGCCCGAAGGTTATGCCGATTTGAAAGATGCCGCGCTGGAAAAGGCCATACAGTACACGGAAGAACTGGCGGAAGACCGCAGCTTCAACAAGACCCAGGCCAGGGCAGTGCAGGAAATGCTCAACGAGCGTATCTCGGCCCAACCGCCAGCGGAGTTCCAGGATCTGGTGCGTCCCATCTTCCACGAGGATGAATGGATTCTGGTAGCTATTGGCGGTGCGCTCGGTGGGCTGGTGGGCTGGGGACAACTGGTATTAATGTTCGGTGAACGGCTGATCGCCAACGGCGTAATCCCGAATTGAGCACGGAAATCAAAAGAACCAAAGGGGTCAGAGAGCCTGCCCCGCTTTATCGGGTACTCGATTGATATTGGTCGCCAATTAGATTAGTAAAATCGCCATATCAGAAGAGGCCGATTAACATGAAGCCATTGGCAACACTGGCAACTCGCTACCCACAAAAGCGCGTGCTCATTACCGGCGTTACCGCCGGACTGGGAGAAGCACTCGCCCTGCAGTTTGCGTCCGCGGGATTTCGGGTCGCAGTGGCCAGCCGCAACCCAGAGAAAGTTGCCGCCACCTGTGCCAGGGTAAAGCGGGCTGGCGGCGAGCCTGATCAAGGCCATGGTGCGCCGCCGCCTGTACGACCTGCCCCAGCGAGACGCCAAGTTGCACTGGTGGTTGGCCCGGACGTTTCCCGAAACCTTTCGCAAACTCATACTCTATATGTACCGCCACAAGCTGTGGGTGTTCAATACCGGCAAGTAACTAGTTCACCAGGCGGGTGTGGTTATAGGCCGAAAACCAGCCGAACCAGAACGCGCGATGGGCGGGCAGGCGATGTAATATCCGGCCGTCCGTCGCCTTCAGCTGCGCCTCATCAAGCTGCCAACTCACCCCCTGCTCATCCTGTACCGTGTGCTTGCCATCCCACCGGGTAAAATTCAGATCCTGTGCCTGGTACACACGGTTGGCGCCTGAAGGATCAGTGAGTACCACAAAACGCAGTTCACCCACCCGATCCTGGTACAGGGGGTTCACCCCGAGATAATCTGCCGCGATGGCCAGAGGCTGTTCGGGATATTGGGGGAAAACGAGCCCGAGAATTTCATCCTTGTTCTTCAGGCGGGTATCCAGTTTCGGCACCTGGAACATCAATTCATCCGTGGCGAAATACTGCCGATAGGCGGCGCCCTCGGTGTAGTCCCTGTTGTGCCCGGTGCCCAGTGAGAGTACCTGGGTAGTGGGATGGCGACGATGCCACTCACCCCATGTGGTAGTGACTACACTCATACGTTGCAGAGAGAAATCCTGCTGCGCCAGTGGACCTATCACCGGCTTTCCCCACATCGTATTCCACAGGGACTGGGTGGCCTTGTCATACATTAACTTGTTCGAGCGGTACAGAAAGCCACTGGTCCCCAACTCGTGGTTAACACCTTCGAATTGTGTTTTGTACAGGATCATGGTGCCACACAGGGTGCAGTAAACACCGATGACCTGCTCGCCGCCCACCTCGTCAACAAACATTTCGTGCCAACCGAGAATACGCCTGGGGTAAGCCCGCACATCGCCGTTTATAGCCAGGCCGAAAACAACATTGTCATCGGCCAGGTAGTCGGCCTCGGAGGCGGGGATCATTTCTGGATTGCGCAGCGGCGGAATGCCATCCTGTTTCACACCACCCCATATGACCTCGTCCAGGCGGATTGTGGCGGCGCGGTCGGCACCAAAGTAATTTTCGAACTTCTCGTCTATCAAGCCATACAGGGCGCTCTTGAATTCAGCATACAGGGGATGAACCAGCGGTTCCTGGTTCCACAGCCACTGCTGCCACTGGTTGATATTGAAGCCGAAGGACCGACCCGTCTTATCCTCCAGCAATTGCACCAGCTGTGCGCCAAATGCCGGGTCCCTATTGAAGGTGAGTACTTCCAGCAACATGGGTGTAAACTCAGGCTGCCATTGGTCCTCGACAAAATCCAGGGCCTCCTTTTTGCCCTCACCTGTCCCCAGCAGCAACAATAAAAACTCACCCACCACTTGCCCGGAGTCGTCCTTGCTCTGTGCTGTAGTGAGCTGGACCCGTGACAGGAAAGCCAATAACAGCAGTAGCCACAGGATGGAAGTGAACCGTGATTGCCACGTCATATGAATTGCTCCTGCCGGGCCATACTGCTGGGTGTCACTCTTTGATGGCACTTGCATCAGCGAGTTCCCCCGCTTGCAAAAATGGAACAAGCTTCACAAAAACTCACTTTGTGCTGGTCACGCGCTCCGAAATCGGGTTAAGCTTTCTCATGAAAAGACCGGTCAGAATCGCGACCAAGCTGTCCGGCCACCCATCTTCCAGCTCTCTTTCCGGAGAGCTCAAAGCCTTTCGCTCCCCCAAAAAAACGCTTATAACTCTTTGAAATAAAAAGATTTTTCTCAGCACAAAACAGTGCAAGAAAAGTCCAATTAGACCGTATGTCCGGCGTGAAATTCCTGTATTCTTTTTTTGAGCCAAAAGGGGAATTCTTTGTCCAAAGAGACAGGGAGGAGTGAAACCATGACGATATTCAATCATTACCAGGACCGCTACGAATCCACACTTGAAGAAGAATTGAGCCTGGAGGAGTACCTGGGCCTGTGCAAAGAGGATCCCGGCGTCTACGCCTCCGCGGCGGAGCGCATGCTTCTGGCGATTGGTGATCCGGAGTTAGTGGATACTGCTCGCGACCAGCGCCTCAGTCGCATTTTTGGCAACAAGGTGATTAAACGCTACGAGACCTTCAATGAATTTTACGGTATGGAGGAGTGCATACAACAAATTGTGAGCTTCTACCGCCACGCCGCCCAGGGGCTGGAAGAACGCAAGCAAATTCTCTACCTGTTGGGCCCCGTCGGTGGCGGTAAATCGTCACTGGCGGAACGCCTCAAGCAACTGATGGAGAAGCAGCCGGTCTACGTCATCAAGGGCTCACCGGTATTCGAATCCCCGCTGGGACTTTTCAATGCCGATGAAGATGGCACGATACTGGAGGAGGAGTTCGGCATTCCCCAGCGCTACCTTAAATCGGTCATGTCTCCCTGGGCGGTGAAACGCCTGCACGAATTCAATGGGGATATCAGTCAGTTCCGGGTGATCAAGATATTTCCCTCCATCCTCGACCAGGTCTGCATATCGAAAACCGAACCGGGTGACGAGAACAACCAGGACATCTCCTCCCTGGTGGGCAAGATAGACATCCGCAAACTGGAGAGCTTCGCCCAGAACGATCCCGACGCCTACAGTTTCTCCGGCGGCCTGTGCCGGTCCAACCAGGGCCTGATGGAGTTCGTGGAGATGTTCAAGGCCCCGATCAAAGTACTGCACCCCCTGCTCACCGCTACCCAGGAAGGCAATTACAACGGCACCGAAAGCATAGGCGGTATTCCCTTTGAGGGCATGGTGCTGGCCCACTCCAATGAGTCCGAGTGGCAGTCGTTCAGGGCCAACAAAAACAACGAGGCCTTTATCGACCGGGTGTACATTGTCAAAATACCCTACTGCCTGCGGGTGACAGAGGAGGTGGAGATCTACCGCAAGTTGTTGCAGAACAGCTCCCTGAGCCATGCACCCTGCGCCCCGGACACCCTGGACATGCTGGCCCAGTTCAGCATCCTGTCACGCGTTGCCGAACCGGAAAACTCCAGCATTTACTCGAAAATACGCATCTACGACGGCGAGAGCCTGAAAGACCGGGACCCCAAAGCCAAATCCATCCAGGAGTACCGTGACAATGCCGGCGTCAACGAGGGCATGGAGGGCCTGTCCACCCGCTTTGCCTTCAAGACCCTGTCCAAGGTATTCAACTTCGATCCGGTGGAAGTGGCGGCCAATCCGGTACACCTGTTATATGTTCTGGAGAAGCAGATCGAGCAGGAGCAGTTCCCACAGGAGGTTCATGACCGCTACCTGGCCTTTATCAAGGAGTTCCTCGCCCCCAACTACGTGGAATTCATCGGCAAGGAAATCCAGACAGCCTATCTGGAGTCCTACTCGGAATACGGCCAGAACCTGTTCGACCGCTACGTGACCTACGCCGATTTCTGGGTGCAGGACCAGGAGTATCGCGACCCGGAAACCGGAGAAATTCTCAGCCGCTCGGCCCTCAACGACGAGCTGGAAAAAATCGAGAAGCCGGCGGGCATCAGCAACCCCAAGGACTTCCGCAGCGAAATCGTGAACTTCGTACTGCGCTCACGGGCCAACAGCGAGGGCAGGAACCCGAAATGGACCAGCTACGAAAAACTGCGCGGCGTTATCGAGAAAAAGATGTTCGCCAGCACCGAAGACTTGTTGCCGGTAATCTCATTCAATGCCAAGGCCTCAAGCGACGACCAGAAAAAACACTCGGATTTTGTGGCGCGCCTGGTAGAGCGCGGTTACACCGAGAAGCAGGTGCGATTACTGTCAGAGTGGTATCTACGGGTGAGGAAGTCACTGTAATGTCGGGATATTTATCACAGGCATTCTTCCAAAAAACCCAACTTCGTCACCCCCGCACAGGCGGTGACGGTTTGCACTGACCAGCGGAGAGCAGCGTGACGTTTCTAATAGATCGGCGCAGTAACCCCAAACAGAAAAGTGCGGTGAACCGGCAGCGCTTCCTGCGCCGCTATAGGGACCAGATAAAACAGTCGGTCACGGAAAGCTTGCGCGGCCGCCGGATCACCGAGGACGGCAAGGGCGAAAAGATCTCCATTCCCGCCAAAGACATCGGCGAACCGACATTCCGACACGGCCAGGGCGGCCAGATCACCCACGTGGTGCCCGGCAATGAGGAGTTTACCCGGGGTGACAAAATCCCCCGCCCCCCCCGGGGGCGCAGGCGGCAGCGGCCCGGGCCAGGCCAGTAACGAGGGCGAGGGCCTGGATGAATTTGTATTCCAGATCAACCAGCAGGAGTTTCTCGATGCGCTGTTTGACGACATGGAGCTGCCCAACCTGACCAAGCGCCAGCTTTCGGGCGTGGAAGAGTTCAAGCGGGTCAAGGGCGGCTTCGCCAGTGACGGCGCCCCCGCCAATCTCAGCGTCATCCGTTCCATGCGCGCGGCCACGGCGCGGCGCATCGCCCTGGGCGCCGGCAAACGCACCGAACTGCGCGCATTGGAGAAAGAGCTGGCAGCACTGCCGGACATCGAGGAGAACAGGGAACAGCGCACAGAACTGGAACAGCGCATCCAGACGCTGCGCGACCGACTGGCGCGCATTCCCTTTATCGATGATGTAGACATCCGCTACCACCGCCACATCAAAGAGCCGATACCCCACTCCAAGGCAGTCATGTTCTGCCTGATGGACGTCTCCGGCTCCATGGACCGGAACACCAAGGACCTGGCCAAACGCTTCTATATCCTGTTGTACCTGTTCCTGTCGCGCAATTACGACAAGACCGAGGTGGTGTTCATTCGTCACCACACTTCCGCCAAAGAGGTGGATGAAGAGGAGTTCTTCAACTCCCGGGAGACCGGCGGCACTGTTGTCTCCAGCGCACTGGAGCTGATGAAAACCATTGTCGAGGCCCGTTATCCCTCCAATGAATGGAACATCTACGGTGCTCAGGCCTCCGATGGCGACAACTGGCCAGACGACGCCTCGCGCAGCACCGATGTCATCAACCAGCTGCTACCCCTGTGCCAATACTACGCTTACGTGGAAATCACCGATGCCGGTGACAAACCCCTGTGGCAGACTTACAGCCCCCTGCGCGAGCACTGGCCGGAAACCTTCGCCATGGCGCACATCACCGGTCCGAAAGACATCTACCCGGTGTTTCACGACTTGTTCAGGAAGCAAAGCACATGAGCCAGAAGCCGCTCTCCACCGGCGCCGACTGGACCTTCGAACTGCTGGAGGATTATGAGCGGGAGATCGCCCGCATCGCCGGGAATTTCCAGCTGGACACCTACCCCAACCAGATCGAAATCATCAGTTCCGAGCAGATGATGGACGCCTACGCCTCCTCGGCCATGCCCATCAACTACCACCACTGGTCTTTCGGCAAGCACTTCCTCAGCGTACAAAACAGTTACCGCCGCGGTCATATGGGTCTGGCCTACGAGATCGTATTCAACTCCAACCCCTGCATCGCCTACCTGATGGAAGAGAACAACCTGACCATGCAGGCCCTGGTCATCGCGCACGCCAGCTACGGGCACAATTCATTTTTCAAGAACAACTACCTGTTCCAGACCTGGACCGATGCCGAATCCATTATCGACTACATGTTGTTCGCGCGAAAATTTATCGCCGAGTGTGAACAGCGCCATGGCCTGAACGAAGTCGAACGGGTGCTCGATGCCTGCCACGCCCTGATGAATCACGGCGTAGACCGCTATAAGCGTCCTTACCCCATTTCCATGCGCGAGGAAAAGCGCCGTCAGCTGGAACGCGAGGAGGCGCTACAGCAACAGGTCAACGAATTGTGGCGTACTATTCCCAACCGGGAGGCGAACACCGGGGAGCGGGAGGAATCGCGCTTTCCCGAGGAGCCCCAGGAAAATATCCTGTACTTCCTGGAAAAAAATGCCCCCCTGCTGGAACCCTGGCAGCGGGAGGTGATCCGCATTGTGCGTAAGATATCCCAGTATCTTTATCCCCAGCGCCAAACCAAGGTGATGAACGAGGGCTGGGCCTGCTTCTGGCACTTCCACATCCTGCACGAGTTGTATCGGGAGGAGCTGGTCACCGACGGCTTCATGCTGGAGTTCCTGCAGTACCACACGTCCGTGGTCTACCAACCGCCCTTCAACTCGCCCCATTACAACGGCATCAACCCCTACACCCTGGGCTACTCCATGATGCGAGACCTCAAACGCATCTGCGAGTCGCCCACTGAGGAGGACAATGAGTGGTTTCCGGATATTGCCGGCACACCCTGGCTGGAGACTCTGCACTTCGCCATGCGCGACTTCAAGGATGAGAGCTTCATCCTGCAGTTCCTGTCCCCCAGCTTGATCCGCGAACTCAGACTGTTCAGCGTGATGGATGACTCCAGCGCGGACCATCTGGAAGTCACCGCCATCCACGATGAGTGGGGATACCAGTCCGTCCGTGAATCCCTGTCGGCCAACTATGACCTGGGTAACCTGGAGCCCGATATCCAGGTTTACAACGTCAATGCGCGCGGCGACCGGGCCCTCACCCTGCGCCACGACATGCACCACGGCAGGCCACTGGAAAAGGATAATGCGGAGGAAGTGGTCAGGCACCTGCACCAGCTATGGGGTTTCGATGTTGTGCTGGAGTCCGTCATGGACGATAAGGTCAAGTCCAGTATTGCGCACTCGGAGCTGTCAAAAGAGGCCTAGCGTACACCGCATTGGCTGGGTCCAGCCGGCGGTTCTGATCAATCCCCTCTTAGTCGGCGCTGGCCGTGGGGTTGTTTTTGTATAGCTCCCGACGTTCTGCATTGTAATCATTGCCGGTCTTTCTGGTATCCCGCTGACTGTTCCATGTCTTTGACGAACCACGTCGGGCAGAGCGACTTCCGGAGTCCAGGTTTGTTGAACCGACACGAACTTCCTCTCGTGAAGCCGTTTTCTCACAGGCCTTATCGGTAAAGCTTGTCTTACCGGTCTCCGGATTCACACACATATAGACCCGCGCCGCCGCCAGTTGCGGAGCAAGTAACAGTATCAACAGCAGAATCTTCATATCCCCACGCCTCCGGCCTTTGAGTGCCGATTTTCAGTTCAAGGCCAGCTTAAAGTGCCCAGGTAGGGCAAATCTACATAAAACTGGACTTTTCTACAGATAGTCCCGTAAATATGGCCCCAATGAACTCCGGCAACTCTGAGCAGTCTACTGACTATCAAATCACCCAAAGGATACATCCCCATGCATCGATTTTTCCCACCCCTGGCCCTACTACTCAGCTTCATCCCCCCGGTGTTGGCGGACTCCACCACCGCCATTTTCGCCGGCGGCTGTTTCTGGTGCATGGAATCGGCGTATCAGGAGCACGAAGGCGTCAGCGCTGTTGTCTCGGGCTTTACCGGCGGTGCTGTAAAAAACCCCAGCTACTCTGGCAATCACCGGGGCCATTTCGAGGCGATCAAGGTAAGCTACGATCCGACTGTGGTCAGTTACCAGGAATTACTTGACCTGTTCTGGATCAACATCGACCCCTTCGACAACAGCGGCCAGTTCTGCGACAAGGGACCCAGCTACCGCAGCGCCATCTTCCCGGGCAATGCCAGTGAGCGGCAACTGGCGGAACAATCGAGTGCGAAGGTCGCCGTGCGTTTCCCGGACGAGACGGTTTATACTGAAATCAGGGACGCCAGTGAATTCTGGCCGGTAGAGGAAGGCCACCAGGATTACTATCGAAAGAATCCCGTGCGTTACAAGTACTACCGCTGGAACTGCGGGCGCGACCAGCGGCTGGAAGAAATCTGGGGCGTGCCGGCCGGCCACCAGTAAAGGCACTACCCCCGCCGACAGCGGCGGGCTCCTTTTATTCGCGCTCCGCTCTAACCCGGTCCACAAATGCCCTGCCCTAACAGCCTGCCCAACAAGCTTTACAGCTAGCCGGGTAACACCGATACTGTGCGACGTATAAATAAAGTATCGCCCCTGGAGCCCCCATGCGTATCCGCACTCTCACCCTGTCCTTACTCGTCATATCACTACTTGCCGCCTGTTCACAGACAGCACCGGAGCCCCGGCCTGTACGCAAACTGCGCACCATCGAGGTAGGCGACACCTCCGATATTCGCAATGCCCA
>PVMK01125834.1_pt1 | contig 24859 bp, 22 predicted proteins | sample 1853481 | NCBI WGS metagenome assembly PVMK01 (sample SAMN08533507, study PRJNA380276) | Marine sediment metagenome, whole genome shotgun sequencing project.
TTTAATATTTGTCTGTGTGGACTATGTGGTAAATCATATACACAAAGTGTCTTTGGCGCTTTCATTATGATTAAAGCTATTTTATTTGATTTTGGTCAAACCCTGGTGGATGCTGCCAATGGCTTCCGCAGGGCCGAAAAGGAGGCCCAAAAAAAGCTGTTTGCGAATATGAGCCTGACACTGCATGCAGATTTTATGGACAATTACCGGCGAATCCGTAAGGAGCTTCATGCAAGATCAAATTTTTCAAGGATTTTGCTCTGGCGGGAGGTGTATCATTACTATTGCCTGGAGTTCGATGACTCACTTCTTGAAACCTGGGAAACTGAGTACTGGGAAACCGTAAAAGCAAACTCGATCATATTCCCTGAAACCATTAAGGTTTTAAATCACTTATCTTCAAAATATCAGCTGGGTTTGATCACCAATACCCAGGGGCAGCAACGCTCCGGAACCCACCGTATCAGCCGGTTTCAGGAACTCGAAAGGTATTTTAAGGTCATCATCATTGCCGGTGAAAACGGTATCGCTCCAAAACCGGACCCCCGGCCATTTCGTCTGTGCCTGGAGGGATTGAATGTCAAGCCTACCGAGGCGGTATACGTGGGCGATGATTATCGCATCGATGTTTGCGGGGCCAGAGACGCCGGTTTGCATGCCGTCTGGCTAAAACATCATGCCGTGAGCCGGTCATGGCCGGATGTGGAGACTTCAGCCCCAATCATCACCCGCCTGGATCAACTGCTGGATCTTGAGCGCATGCTGAAGGTGTTATGAAGGAAAGAAATACCCGCAAAAAGGCAACCGTGAAAAGTACGACCGAAGTCTATAAAGGGCGCGTTTTTGACTTTGTGACCGAGAATATCGAACTTCCAAACGGCCGCGAAACCGACATGGCCTTTATCCGTCATCCCGGATCAACTGCCGTTGTGCCGTTACTGGACGATACCACCGTTGTAATGGAGTTGCAGTATCGGCATCCGGTGGGCGAATATTTGCTGGAAATCCCTGCCGGCACACTCGAGCCCGGCGAATCGCCTCTGGATTGCGCCAAAAGGGAACTGATAGAGGAGACCGGATTTCGTGCAGAGGAATTGATTAAGCTCGGCAAGATTCACATGATTCCGGCCTATTCAGATGAAGAGATCCATGTATTTATCGCTAAAGGACTAACGCCGGCCAAACAGAATCTTGACCCCGATGAGATTATTGAAGTGGTAAAATATCCACTCGAAAAAGTTTTACAAATGATCGAAAACGGTCGCATAACCGATGCGTTGACGATTCTTTCGATCCAGATGGCCTGGTTTTATATTAATGGCAGAAGCAGAGATAATATAAACACAGGTTAGCGCATAACATGCGGTCAGGGTAGTGGAGTGATATTGATTTTGGATTTTAGATTTTGGATTTTGGCCCGCGACGAGCTCGGCCGAGTCGATTGCGGATTGCGGATTTTATAAGGTGTATACTACTCTCCCATCCTTTATTTAAGCTCTTTAGAATACTGAGATGTCCATTCGAATACCATGTCCATCAAAAGCCGCAGGGACTCGGAGATGTATTTGTCTTTGTGATGAACCATAAAAAATTTGCGTTTCATTGCCGGGTGGACCAAATTAATCGCATTCATTCTTTTGGCGCGTATCTCTTCGTTGGCTACTTTCCTGGAAATAAGGGCAATCCCGATTCCTTCCTCCACGGCGCGTTTAATGGCGCGGTTGCTGGAAAGCTCTAATGGAATTTTTACAGAAATGCTGCTTTTGCGCATAAAGTCTTCAATGGCCCGCCGGGGAGCAGATCCTTTCTCATGCATGATAAACTGCTGCCCTTCCAGATCCTTAGGGGCCAAGCGCTTTTTAACCGCTAACGGGTGATGGCGTGGGGTAATGATGACCAGTTTATCTTCCAGAACCTCTTGTACGACCAGCTTTTTATGCTCGATGGGGTAAGAAATAAACCCCAGATCGCAATTCAGGCTGGCCGTATTTTCCACTACCAGTTCCGTAGGCAGAATGTTCATTGAAACCCGGATACGCGGATACGCTTTGCTAAATGGGATGATGATCCGCGGGAGGTAATAATCGCCGAAACTCTCACTCGAGAGAATTCGGATATGTCCTTTTTTCCTTTGTTGAAAATCACGGATGCTTTCCTCGGCCTGGTTTTCCAATTCAAAAATCTTTTCCGCAATTTGGTACAGCACTGCCCCTGCATCGGTCAGGATCAGCTTTTTCCCAACAAAGTCAACAAATTTGATTTCATAGTGTTCCTGCAGCCGTTGGATCCCTTTGGTTACCGCCGGTTGGGTAATGAACAGTTCTTGCGCGGCTACACTCAGGTTACTGTTCCTGGCGGCGTAATAGAAAATCTTCAGCTGGTTTAGATTCATTTGTTTATAACCTTTTATAATTAAAATATCGTAACTTATAATTTTGACTTATGATTAAAATAATTCTGTTTGTTAAACAAGGCTAAAATTACCCTTGACAGCGGGGTGACATCATATTAAAGAAATCAAGACCGACCGGTCTGTCTCGCCAACTTTTATAAGGATTCGCATGATGAACTTAAAAGAAAAAATTATCCACGAGTCCTTGAAACTCTTCTCCTTAAAAGGCCTTTTAAGCACATCGATTCACGATATATTAGAAGCTGCCGACACCTCCAAGGGCGGATTCTATAATCATTTCTCCAGCAAAGAGGACCTCTTCTTCGCGGTCCTCGATGAAGCTCGCCGAATCTGGCGTGAAAAGAATCTTGCAGGTCTGGATGCAGTAGAAAGTCCAACCCGTAAGATCACCACACTTCTGAACAATTATAAAGACCGCTACTTAAAAGATGCTGAAAATTTTCCGGGGGGTTGCGTTTTTATTACCCTTTCGGCCGAACTCAATAACCAACGCCCGCATTTATCAAAAGAAATTGAAAAGGGCTTTATCGGACTTAAGGGCCTGATCAAAAGACTATTAGAACAGGGAAAAGAATCCGGCGAATTAGGAAAGGGCGTCAACACCGACGCCGTCACCGAAATTTTATTTAACGGAATGCTGGGTGCCTCTTTATCATATGGCGTCAATAAATCCAAAGATAGCCTCGACAAATCCATCGAGTCACTCATTGAATATTTTGAACAGCTGCAAAAATAAACCACTAAACCCTGATTGAGTGATACTCAATCAGGAGTTATCTGTGATTCGTTATTGGTTATTCGTTTTGAGACCTCGATTATCGCGTCACCATCTCACGTCCGTTAATGGCGTATAAGAGCGAATGATATGCATTCGATTAACAAATAACAAATAACGATTAACTGCCCCATGGAGCGTTGTCGCTCAATGGGGGTTGAGGAAAGGAAGGTTACCCATGATTGATTTTACCTTTACCGAAGAACAGGAAATGTTCAGAAAAGCCGCACGCGAGTTTGCGGAAACCAGCGTGGCGCCCCACGTGGCTGAGATGGAAAAAACCGGCGAGGTCAGCGATGAAGTCGTCAAGGCCCTGGGTGAGGCCGAGATGATGGCGCTAACCATTCCGGAAGATTTTGGCGGCCTGGGGTTGGGGTATACGGCACGTATGATCGCCCTTGAGGAAATCAGCCGAATTTCGGTTGCCACGGCCATGATGCTCCAGGTCTTTGCACTGGGAATTGAGCCGATTGTGCAATTCGGAAGTGATGAACTCAAAAAGAAATATTTGTCCGCACTGGCCAAAGGCGAGCGACTGTCGACAACGGCGGTAACCGAGGCTACCGGGGGCTCCGATCCGACAGGAATCCGGACGTCCTATAAGAAAGATGGCGATGATTTTATCGTCAATGGCCGCAAATGTTTTATTACCAATTCCCACATTGCCGATACCCTTAATATTTTAGCAAAATCCGCAGATGACCCCAAACTATTTTGTGCCTTTACGATTGACAGGGATATGGACGGATGGCGGGCGACGCATAAAGAGCACAAAGTCGGTATGCGCGGCTGCAATACGGGAGAACTGGCGTTTGAAAACCTTCGGATTCCAAAGAGCCAGCTGCTTGGAGAGGAAGGCAAAGGCTTGCGGGTTTCAATGGCTGCGATTGGCGATGTCGGCAGGGGCGGCATGGTCGGCTGCGCCATAGGATTGCAGGCCGCCTGTCTGGAAGAGTCTGTAAAATTTGCCAATGAGAGAATTCTCTATGGCAAACCGATAAGCGCTTTGCCCGCAATCCAAAACAAACTGGCCGAGATGAAAATTGATCTGGAAGCCGGTCGTCTTCTGGCATACCGGGCAACAGCTATGCAGGACAAAGGTCAGCGGTCAAGCAATGAATTTGCCGTAGCAAAATACTTTACCTGTGAAGCCGCCCAAAAGGCCGCCAAGATGGCCGTTGATATTCATGGCGGCTATGGCTGTATGGAAGAATATGCGGTAACCCGGTTCTTGCGCGATTCGTTTGTTCTGGGGCCCTCAGCCGGCACTTCCGATATTATGAAAGTGATCATCGGCCGCTGGGTGCTCGCGTAAACCAAGCAGAAAATAAATTCGAACTTCGAATTTCGTGCTTCGGATTTCTCTTTTTTTCGGGTTAGTGGGATTAAGCTCCCAACTCATATTACACAGATTAAAAACAGGATTCATACAATGTTAAACATCGTAGTTTGCGTAAAGGCGGTTCCCGACCCCAAAGAGGCGTGCAACATCAAAATTGATCCGCACAGCAAAACCCTGATGCGCTGTGACGTTCCACTGGTGGTCAATCCGCTTGATAAGAATGCAATGGAAGCTGCGCTCCAGCTCAAAGAGCAGTTTGATGTTCACATCCTGGTGCTCAGCATGGGACCTCCTGAGGCGGGTAATATCGTTAAAGAGTGTTTGGCTCTGGGTGCCGATCAGGGATTTTTGCTTTGTGATCCGGCTTTTGGCGGTGCGGATGCCTATGCCACGGCCTTTACCCTTGCAAAAAGTATTGAAAAGATCGGCGCTTATGATGTGATCATTTGCGGAATGGCCAGCAGCGATGGGAGCACCGAATGGGTGGGTCCGGAAATTGCGGCGATTTTAAATATACCCGTCGTTACGATGGTAAAAGAAATTGTCGAATCCGATAGGGACTGGTGGAAGATAAAGGCGAGCCTTGAAAATGGATACCGCCTGATGCAGGTGAAACTTCCGGCTGTCTTTACGGTAACCCGAGATCTGAATACTCCCAGGACGCTTAGTTTTTCAGGAATAATCAAGGCCCGCACCAAAGAAATTACCCGGTGGACAATCAGCGACCTGGGGGTGCCGGCCGAAGCTGTGGGTTTGAAGGGTTCACCGACAATTGTTTCAGAACTCAGCAGCACGGAAAGTAAACGCGAAGCTGAAATAATTGCCGGCACCAGAGAGGAAAAAGCAGAGCTATTGGTCCAAAAACTTGCAGATGTAGGAGTTTTATAGTGGTTGTCAAAAAAACGTTCCGGTATTCAAACGTTTTTTTCTACAACCACTTATGCCGCACTTCCGAATTTCGGAACATTATTATGGAAAACGGTATATATAAAAAAAAATGGAAAATTCACAGGGTTCTGTCTGGGTCCTCGCCGAGCAGATTGACTGTCAAATTTTATCCGTGTCGTTTCAACTCATCGGTCAGGCGCGCAAACTGGCTGATGCGTTAGGGACTTCTGTAGAATCGGTCCTTTTGGGGGATCATATTCAGGAACAAGCCCGGCTGTTGATTGCTGCCGGTGCGGATAAGGTCTACCTGGGCAACAGCCCGGGACTGGAATTTTATCAACCGGAAATTTATTGCGAAATGATCGTTAATCTCGCCAGAGAGCTGCAACCGGCTATTATGCTTATCGGCTCCACCTTTATGGGAAGAGAGCTTGCGCCATTGGTGGCCGCCAGACTGCAAACCGGTTTGACGGCGCACTGCATCGATCTGGTGTTGGACGAAAATAAAATCCTGGAACAACAAATTCCGGCATATGGTGGTTTGCTTTCGATAATGTGTCCGCAAAAACGCCCTCAGATGGCCACCGTTACGCAGGGGGTTTTCCCCAAACCTGAACTGGATGAAACCCGGACGGGTGAGATTATCCCCCTAGACGTTCCTGCGGATATCCCGCGACGGATTGAAACTCTGGAAGTCGTCCGGGAGGCGATCGACAGCGTGCCGCTGGAATCCGCTCCCGTCATCGTGGCCGGCGGCGCCGGCGCCGGTGATCCGCAGGGATGGAGCCAAATTGCCGAACTGGCTCAAACTCTGAAAGCGGCCCTGGGGTGCACCCGGCCGGCTGTGGACGAAGGTTGGGCCGACCTGGAAACCATGATCGGACAGAGTGGCAAGGTGGTAAGCCCGGAACTCTATATCGGGATCGGGCTCTCCGGTGAACAGCAGCATATGGTCGGTATCACTAACGCCCGGGTTATGGTCGCGATTAACAACGATGCCAAATCACCCGTATTCGAACAGGTGGATTACGGCATTGTTGATGACTGCCGGGAGTTTGTTCCGGCATTAATTAAAAAAATCAAAGAATATCAGGAAAAAAAAGTAACCTGCTAAGGGATTAAGGAGGTTGTAATGGCAGATTTGAAAGAAGTCGAACAGGAATTAAATACCTATATCCGGCCGCTCACCTTCCCGCTGGCCATTAAGATGTTGAAATCCGAAAAGGAAATACCCGAAAAAACGCGTCGCCCCTTTCAGCAGATGAAGATAAAGGTCGCCATCTGCCAGGGGATCGGTATGGCCCGGAAATTAGGCTGGGCGGTGGCCATGGGTAAAGAGGACATGCAGTGCGCGTTGGGGGCTGCGCCCTTTGGTTTTTTCAAAGATATCGATTTTTTTAATGATGGCAATATCGCCGCGGGAATGTTCACCGCTTCGAAGGAGATCGGAAAAAGGGAAGAGGACCTCATCGATCGTTTTGAGCACGGGCTTTACAGTCACATCATGGTGGCCCCCTTGAAGCGTGCGGCTTTTGAGCCCGATCTGTTGATGGTCTATGGAAATCCAGCTCAAATTATGAGACTCATTCAAGGGGCGCTCTATAATGAAGGGGGCGCCGTTTCATCCTCATCCATGGGAAGGCTGGGATGTGCATCCATTATTACGGTGGTAAACAAGGATGAATGCCGCTATGTGATTCCCGGAAACGGTGACCGGGTCTTCGGCATGACCCAGGATTATGAGATGGCCTTTATGATTCCGGCCTCAAAAACAGATGCGGTTTTGGACGGATTGGCCAACACCCATAAAGTGGGTGTCCGTTATCCGATCACCAGTTTTTTTAATTTCCAGGCAACATTTCCCCCGTCCTATCAGGAGCAGATGAAAATCTGGCAGGAGAAGGGAGAATTATAGATGGAAGCATTTAGCGGGGCGCAGAGAATTTCAGCGGCTTTTAAAAAGACGTTTACGAATGAGAACCCTCAGATCGATCGAGTTCCGGCTTACCTCTTCACGGGTCAGTGCAACACTCAGCTTATCGGTGCATCCATCAGGGAATGGTTATTGGATCCCCAAATTTTTGTTAAGGCGCAGGTCGCGGCATATGAGCGCTACAAACCGGATATTCTTCTGATGATGTGGGATCTACTCACGGACGTAGAGGCCATAGGCAATGAGCTTAAATTCCCCGAAGACAGCCTTTGTATTTCCACGAAATTTGCACTTGCAGATAAGGGCAAACTGAGCAGCCTCAAACTTCCGGACCCGACAAAGGATGGACGCCTTCCCGCTTACCTAGAGGCTGTGGCCGAGACGAAAAAGATCCTTAGTGATGCGATTGTATCTGCGGTGATCGCAGGTCCCTGGACAATCGCCATCGGCCTCAGAGATGCTACTGAATTGATCAGGGATGCGATCAAAGATCCGGATTATGTCCATGAGCTGATGCAATTCTGCACACAAGCGTCTATTCGCTTTGCGGAAGCCATAATCTCACTGGGGGTGGGTCTCGGTTATTCCGAAGCCCCGGCATCCTGCAGCCTTATCTCGCCTAAAATGTACCGAAAGCTCGTCTTTCCTTATCACAGGCAGATTGTTGACCATTTCAAGGCCAAGAAGGTTGGCCTGGGGCTTCACATTTGTGGCTACGTTGATCCTATTTTAGAAGATATGGTCGATACCGGCGCGACCAATATCAGTATTGATGCGCCGACGGATCTGGCAAAAGCGGTGGAGGCAACCCGCGGAAAGGCGGTCCTCATCGGTAACCTGAATACCAATCTTTTCTTTTCCGGCAGCAGAGACCAGATGAAGCAGGCCATGATAAATTGTATTGATAGCGCCCCACGCGACAGTGGATATATTCTGGCGTCCGGCTGCGAAGTGCCGGCTATTGCCCCGCTGGAAAAGATTGACTGGTTTCAGGAACTGGTTGATGAGCTCGGTCAATACGATTAGCTCCCATTTTACGGGGTAATGGATGATCGAAGCCATGGAATTTTGATGACACTTATGAGAGAAATGAGGTGATGCTTTATGGAAGCATAATGCAGGAGTGGCGGTCATGAATCCGGTTTCGCTGACCGGGCATCCGGGTCAGAGATTTTTGTGAAATATAATCGGCCCGGGTTGGTGCCATGCTTACCGTTTGCAATTGAGAATTAGTGACTTTAATAAAATGAATACCATCCATTTGGTGATTTTATTTCATTTTTCCCTTGCATTTGCGGATCTGCGTATGGCATAAACATTTAATCGAAATTCTTTTGAATCATACGGGTTGCGATGCATCCCGGAAAGGAGTGATATTTTACCTGGCATACCGCTAACTTGAACCCACCCGAAACTTGTTTGCAACAAAGCCACGCAGAATAGCTGATCGTGATTTGTTTAATAAATATTTACCTGCTGGATATGTAAACAAACGAATCCGGCCTATGAAAGGAGGAGTTGAGTATGTCTACATTAAAAGAGCTAGAAAAATTGTTAACCCGAGGAAAAATTACCCGCCGCGAGTTTATCACCCGCGTGTCTGCCTTAGGCCTGATGGCGGCTGTTTCCCCGGCGCTGTTGGGTACATCGGCTGAGGCCGCAGGTCCCAAACGGGGTGGCCGCCTAAGACTCGGTTCGGCCGGAGGTTCGACCACCGATTCCCTGGATCCCGGGACGCTGTCCCACACCATGCCCCAGACGGTCAATCAATGTCTCCGCAACATGCTGGTTGAAGTCGACTATAAGGGCAATGCCGTTCCCGAACTGGCCGAAAGCTGGGAAGCCTCAGCCGATGCGTCGCAATGGACGTTCAAACTTCGTAAGGGCGTTGAATTTCACAACGGCAAAACCATGGACGCCGAGGATGTGATCTATTCATACAACCTGCATCGCGGGGAAACCAAATCGGCCGCCAAGGGTGTTGCCGAGCCCATCAAAGACCTCAAGGCCGACGGCAAGAACACGGTGGTTTTTACGCTGGCCGAGGGCAATGCCGACTTCCCCTATATCGCCAGTGACTATCACATCCCCATCATGCCCAAAGGAACCACCGGCAAAGAATTTGAAAAAGGCGTGGGCACCGGTCCTTTCAGCCTGCAGGCCTGGGAACCCGGTGTCCGGTTTTTGGGCAAACGTAATCCAAACTACTTCAGAGAGGGACGTCCCTATTTTGACGAAGTGGAACTTATCGGGATTGCGGACACCAATGCCCGAACCAATGCTCTGATGACCGGCCAGGTCGATGTGATAAACCGCTGTGAGCCCAAAACCTTCGATCGGCTGGAAAAAGCCCCCAACATTCAGGCCTTAAAGTTAGAGGGGTCCAGGCATTACACCATCCCCATGCTGACCACCATAAAGCCTTACGACAACAACGACGTCCGGCTGGGACTCAAATACGTCATTGACCGTGAGCAGATGATCAAACAGGTTCTGCGCGGTTACGGATATCTGGGCAATGATCACCCCATCCCGCGGAACAACAAATACTTTGCCAAGGATCTGCCCCAGAGAAGGTATGACCCGGACAAGGCCAAGTTTCATCTGAAAAAGGCCGGGATGCTGGGTCACACCTTCAAATTGCATGCGGCCGACGCCGCTTTTCCCGGTGCCGTGGATGCGTCTGTTCTGATCCAGGAATCGGCATCTAAGGCCGGGGTCAAGATCAAAGTCGTGCGCGAGCCGGACGACGGTTACTGGGAAAATGTCTGGATCAAGAAGGAATGGGTCCAATGCTACTGGAGCGGCCGACCGACCGCAGACTGGATGTTTTCGCTGGCCTATTCGGCCACGGCCAGCTGGAACGACACCAAATGGCAGCACGCAAAATTCAACCAGCTCCTCACGGCTGCTCGGGCCGAGCTTGACGAGAAAAAACGCCTTGAGCTATACGTGGAGTGCCAGCGCATTGTCAGCGATGATGGTGCCACAGCCGTTCCGGCCTTTGCCCTGCAGCTTTCGGCTGCCGGCAAAAAGTGCGGGTTCAAAAACCCGGCCGCCAACTGGGAATTTGACGGCTTCAGAGCGCCCGAGCGCTGGTGGTTCGCCTAATAATTCGCGAACAGGCCCTCACGGCTTAATCTGATGATCCCCTCACCCCGTTCTTTGCGGGGTGAGGGGATCTAGCACTAAATCATTAGCTCAAACCCCGAAAGAGAATGAAAAATGAGTGGACTTTCTGGATTGGTGATCAAACGTATCGGCATGGGCTTCCTGACGATGATCGTCATCTCGGTGCTTATTTTCGTGGGCGTGGAGGCGCTTCCGGGTGATCTGGCAACAGCTATCCTGGGGCAGGAGGCTACGCCGGAGACCGTGGCCCAATTTCGCAAGGAGCTGAAGTTAGACGAACCCCCGGTAAAACGCTATTTTTTATGGCTGGGAGATTTTATGCGAGGAGATCTCGGCAATTCTCTGGCCAACAAACGGCCGGTGGCCGAGTTAATCCTCTGGCGTTTTAAAAACACGATGTTTCTGGCGGCCTCAGCAGCCGTGATTGCGGTGCCGGTGGCGATTATCCTGGGGATATTGGCGGCGCTTTACCGTAACACCTTATTCGACCGTATCATTTCCATGGCTACGCTCAGCACGATCTCATTCCCGGAGTTCTTTGTGGCCTACATTTTAATCGCGCTGCTGTCGGTGCAGGTTATTATCTTTCCCAGTATTTCCAACATCAACGATGAGATGTCGTTCGGGCAAAAGATTTTTGCGATTATCCTTCCTTGTCTGACACTCACGATGGTTGTCGTGGCCCACATGATGCGCCAGACACGCGCAGCAATCATCAATATCCTGGCCAGTCCCTTTATCGAGATGGCCAGGCTAAAGGGTATCAAACGCATACGCGTCATCGTTTTGCATGCCTTTCCGAATGCGCTTTCGCCGGTGATCAATGTGGTGGCGCTGAACCTGGCGTATCTTGTTGTCGGCGTGGTGATCGTTGAGGTGGTATTTGTCTACCCGGGTTTGGGTCAGCTGCTGGTGGACTCGGTATCAAAGCGTGACATCCCGGTTGTTCAGGCCAGCGGCCTTATTTTTGCGTCGGTTTACATAACCCTTAATCTTCTCGCCGATGTGTTGTCAATTCTCACCAATCCCAGAATGCGAAATCCAAAATAAGGAGAGAAAGGCGGATGGCGGTTTTCAAATTACTGAGACAATCACCCTGGAGCGCCCGAGTCGGCATGGCAATGCTACTACTGAATTTCATTGCAGCTGCACTTACATTTACACCGTTTCTTCCCTACACGCAAACCGAAATCGTTGGCGATGTTTGGCTGCCTGCGAGCTGGGACAATCTGCTGGGGACCGATCACCTGGGACGGGATCTGTTCACCCGTATGATGTGGGGTGCCCGCAATACCATTTTTATAGCCTTAGTCACAACGGCCTTAGCATTCGTGTTCGGTATTATTTGCGGATTCTTTGCGGCCACACTTGGCGGTTGGACGGACCAGATTCTCAGCCGTATGATCGACATTTTGATGGCCTTTCCGACCCTTATTTTTGCCCTGATTGCGTTGTCGGTGGTTGGTACCTCCATGACCGCTTTAGTTGTGGTGATTGCACTGCTGGAATCTACCCGGGTGTACCGCCTGTCGCGGGCCGTGGCCATGAATATTGAAGTCATGGAATATGTTGAAGCCGCCCGGCTGCGCGGTGAAGGCGTCTGGTGGATTATGCGCCGGGAAATCTTACCGAATGCCATGCCGCCGCTGGTTGCCGAATTTGGCCTGCGGTTCTGTTTCGTATTTTTATTCATCGCCGCGCTAAGCTTTCTGGGCCTTGGTATTCAACCTCCTCTCGCGGATTGGGGAGGCATGGTACGGGAAAATGCCGGGGCGATTACCTTCGGTATTTTTATCCCGCTAGTTCCGGCCGGGGCGATTGCATTTCTAACAGTCGGCGTCAACTTAATTGTTGACTGGTTTCTGCACGTTGCCAGCGGGCTAAAAGATTGAAAATTTAAAATTGAATATTCAATTTTATTAAATAGGGATGACCTATGACTGAAATACTCAGAATGACAAACCTGAAGATAGAGGGATTCAGTGATGAGGAATGGGTGCCGATTGTCAAGGGCGTCGATGTAAGGCTGAACAAAGGTGAAGTCCTTGGTTTGATCGGGGAGTCCGGCGCGGGAAAATCGACCATCGGTCTGGCTTCCATGAATTACACCCGGATGGGCTGCCGCATCACAGGCGATTCGATCGTCTTTGACGGCATGGAACTGTTCGGTCAGTCGGAAGAGTTTCTCAGAAAGATCAGAGGCACGCGCATTGCCTATGTCGCCCAAAGTGCCGCAGGCTCATTTAATCCGGCTCATCGCCTCATCAAACAGTATGCCGAAGCACCGGTTCAGCACGGCATAATGAATCTTGCCGAAGCCGAAAAAAAAGCCGTAGACATTTACCGCCGTCTGCTGTTGCCGGATCCTGAACGGATCGGTTATCGCTACCCCCATCAGGTTTCCGGCGGACAACTGCAACGGGCCATGGTAGCCATGGCCATGGCGTGCACCCCGGATATTATCATATTTGACGAGCCCACCACGGCCCTGGATGTTACCACCCAAATCGAGGTTCTGGCGGCCATCAAGAAAATAACCCGGGAATTCAATACGGCGGCGCTTTATATTACCCATGACCTGGCGGTGGTGGCTCAAATAGCCGATCGCATCATGGTACTGAGATACGGCGAACTGGTCGAAGAAAATAATGCCAGGGAACTGATAGCCAATCCCAAAGAAGACTATACCAACGCACTGCTTTCGGTTCGCACCCTCGTAGAAGACAAGGATCTATCCGAATCGGAAAAGGATATTATTCTGGACGTTCAAGACGTGTCGGCAAGTTATTCCGGCAAGGAAACCGATCTGGTGCTCGAAGACATTAATCTTAAAATTAGACGCGGCCGCACCGTCGCACTGGTCGGCGAATCCGGCAGCGGTAAAAGCACGCTGGCCCGTGTAATTACCGGCTTGTTGCCGCCGCTTAAGGGAGCAGTCATTTACGAGGGTAAGGCCTTGCCGCCGGCCTTAAAAAATCGCACGCGCGAAATGCTCCGGCTGGCGCAAATGATTTATCAAATGCCGGATACGGCCCTCAATCCCCGACATAAAATCAGGAGTGTGCTTGGTCGCCCGCTTACTTTCTACTTTGGCATGCGGGGCCAGGAAAGAGAAAACCGCGTTTACGAACTTCTCGAGCAGATTGAGTTACCCAGAAAATTTATCGACCGGTTTCCCAATGAACTGTCCGGCGGGGAAAAACAGAGAGTATGCATTGCCCGTTCCCTGGCGGCCAAGCCGGAGCTGATTGTTTGCGATGAACCCACATCGGCCCTGGATCAACTGGTTGCCGAAGGCATATTGAAATTGCTGCAGGCTCTGCAAAAGGAACTGCGCGTATCCTATCTTTTTATTACCCATGATCTGGCAACCGTTAAGGCCGTTTCCGATGAGATGGTCGTCATGCTGCAAGGCCGCATCGTCGAACAGGGTCTCAAAGAAGATGTTCTGACACCGCCGTTTCATGAGTATACCGAACTTTTGCTCTCATCGGTACCGGAAATGGACCCGGATTGGCTAGACAATGTTCTGGAGGAACGGAAACGCAAAGGAATCAAGATGCAGGAATTTGTGGATGAATGATTGGGGCGGTATTCAGCAACTCGCAGTCCCCGCTTTTTTTCCACCCATGATGGAAGGTCGCCTTTCCTCAATTTAATACCATCAGCAAATCTCCCGGTAAATACTTTTATCTGCTTATCTGGAAAGTCCAAGTTCCATTAGACAAACCCTCTGTGGGAGCGGCTTCCAGCCGCGAAATCAACTGTCGCGGCTGGAAGCCGCTCCCACATTCAATACCACTTGTTCTTTCTGGATAACCAGGTACTTTTATACCCTAAATGGATAGCTTTATTCTCGGGTCGATAATTTGCGGGTCACTAGTAAACCGGGCATTAGAGGTTAAAAACAATGCCAGCTGCAAAGCAAAAATGGACGATGCGGGATCGGGTGACGGCAATTCTTCAAAACAAGAAACCGGACCGTCTGCCTTTCATTGATCGAATGGAGATCTGGTATAAGAGCAAGTCTCAAGACGGCACGCTACCGGTAAAATTTAAGGGAATGTCTCTGAATGAAATTCATAAAGCCGTCGGTATCGGCCGGCAAAAGTTCACGGCCCCTTATGCCTTTAAATTACGGGGTGTTGAGGTTATTTATACATTTGAAAATGAGATCATTTATCGCGAATCTGAGCCCGTAACCGAATATTTTCCAGCCCAATGGGCGCCTGAACGGGTACCGCGTGATAAAGCGGGTTCGACGATCATTGAGTACATCGCACCGCTTGGAAAGCTAAGCCTTAAATATGAAGTTGCCGAGAGCATGATCGCGTTAAGCGGTATCGAACCCTATCTGACGGAACATCTCATAAAAGAAGAAGGTGATTATCGAACTGCCGAATACATCATCGAGCACACTGAGATCGTCCCTCAATTCAATAAAATACGGGAGGATGAAGACGATTTGGGCGACAATGGATTTGTCGTGCCCTGCCTTCATCGCATACCTTTTCAGCAGGCACTTCTCGAATATATTGGTGAAATACCTTTGTTCACCGCATTGTACGATATGCCTCAACACCTCGATAGATTGATTCATGTTTTGGATCAACAGCTGATGGAGATTCTACACCGCCTAAAAAATCTTGAATCGATTTATGTTGAATTCGGCGACAATCTCGACGGCATGATGACCAACCCTAAACTTTTTAAAAAATACAGCTTGCCGTATTATCAAAAATATGCCGACATCCTTCACGGGCAGGGCAAGAAGGTCGGCAGCCATACGGATGGTAATATAAAACCGCTGCTCCGCATGCTGGCAGAATCCAATCTGGATGTGTGCGAATCCTTTTCTCCATCACCATTGACCGAATGTACCTTCGAAGAGGCCTGGCATGAATGGGAAAATGGGCCCACGATCTGGGGCGGAATTCCATCACCGATTCTTGAAGAACGAACCAGTGAAAGCGAGTTCAAGGAATACGTCCATCGTTTGTTGACAACCATCGGCAATCAAGCCATTATTATCGGTGTGGGCGACATGGTGTTGGGGAACAATTTGATCGAACGCGTCCGATACATTGCAGAGCAAGTTGAGAAACACACCCTAAACCCGGAATAAGATTCATCAAAACCTATTGCACCACGAAGGACACGAAGTTAACGAAGAGTCTTTAAAGCCGAGCATCGAACGTCATTCTTTGTGTTCTTCGTGATCTTCGTGGTTTTTTATGATAAGGGAGAACCAAATCGCCTCATGGAAATTCTAAATCATATACCCGTTCGATTACCCCTTGGTGAGATTAGACGACAACTGCACCTGGATAAAGACAAACGCTGGGAAGAAGTGCAAACACTGATCGAAGCCGCCCAACTGCTCATTACTCCTAAGGCAGCCTATAAGGTCAGCTATATCGATCAGAAACTAGAGCATGCGGTCGACATCGATGGGGTACGCTTTAGCAGTCGGGTGTTACGGAAAAATCTTGAGGAAGTTGAGCGCGTTTTTCCTTATGTCATTACCATCGGGAATAAACTCAAAGAAAAGGCCAGTGAAACTAAGGACTTGATCAAAGAATACTACTTTGATGTCATCGGCAATATCGCCCTGAGCGCTACACGTAAGTTTTTAGAAAAACAGTTGCAATCCAGATATGGCCTGGATGGCATGTCTTTTATGAGTCCCGGGTCTTTGGCCGACTGGCCGATCGAGGAGCAAAAGCCTTTGTTTTCTCTTTTTGGAGTTGAAGACGCCCCTGTTGGCGTGAAGCTCACCAAAAGTCTTCTGATGCTTCCGGCAAAATCAATATCCGGAATCTATTTTCCCACCGAGGTTTCATTTTTTAGCTGCCAGCTGTGCCCGCGGAATGATTGCCCTTCCAGGAAAGCTGCCTACGATAATAAACTTGCCGGAGAGTATGGTATTCTAAAATAATACGTTTGCAAGAAATGGTGTTGTTTTTCTTGCAACTTGGTTTCCGGAGTATTATGATTGTTAAGTTTTCAATCAAGGGTTATCTGTGGTTCAAGACCCCGGGTAGGTCTCTATTGTTGCGTCCTACAAGTAATTTACAAAATACGGTTTTATTTTAGGTGTCAGGTGTCGGGTGTCAGATAACAGATGACAGAAGTCAGATGACAGAAAACAGAAACAGTCTGCTCTTTGTCTTCTGTCATCTGTTTTCTGTGCTCTGTCCTCTGTATCTTCCTGACAGCTGAACACTGAAACTTGAAACTATCCTCATTGTGTTATTTGGTGCTTGGAATTTTCTCAACTAAAGAACGCAACTGGACTAAAATATACCGCACGACTTTTGTGGGACATGATACTATGATACATTATTAAATCCGTGGGAGGTCAAAATGAAGCTTATGGTTTGCTATGATGGATCAGACGAGGCCAAAGCAGCCTTAAAGGTGGCTCAAAATCACGCCAAAATCTGGAATGCAAAATTGGAGGTGGTCAATACAATTGTCCGTATAGAACCGCTAAAACATTCCCAGGTCGAAAAAGCGGAAAAAAAACTGGAAAAAGAAGTGAAGGACTTTTTAGGAGGTGATGATCCCCCTTATGAGACCCAACTGTTATTAACTGACCTGACCCCCGGAGAGCAACTTGTGAAATATGCAGAGGAAGATAAGGTTGATCAAATTTTCCTTGGGATCATAAAAAAGTCCAAAGTCGGAAAATTATTATTCGGATCAACGGCCCAATATGTCATTTTACATGCGCCATGTCCGGTCGTTACCATCCAAAAATAACCTGACCCGACGCGGCTAATCCTTATAAGACCACAAGTTAACGCTTACGGCTTTATGATGAGGGTATTAAAAAAAGGCCAAACACGATGTGTTTGGCCTTTTTTAGCATGTGTATTTTTGGAGCTATGACTCGTACCACCAGCGTTCCGCTGCTCGATGGCCGTCCATCTCCCAATTCCCCGCCGGTTGCACGAATCTTATCTTATTGTTAGCCGCCTCAATATAGTTTGCAAACATCGGAATGACAACACCGCCTTCATCTCTTACGATCTTCTGGCATTCTACGTACAATTCATGTCGTCTTTTTTCATTAAGCTCTGCGCGGGCTTCCTTGAGCAGTTTGTTGAAGCGCGTATGTTTCCAGAAGGTATCGTTCCAGTTGGCATCCGCTGCATAGGCTGTGGAAAACATCCAATCCGCAGTCGCACGACCGCTCCAATAGCACATGACCCAGGGCTTTTTCATCCAGACGTTACTCCAGTAACCGTCGTCCGGCTCGCGCACGACTTCTATCTTTATGCCGGCCTTGGCGGCATTCTCTTTATAGAGAACGGCTGCATCCACGGCACCACCAAAGGCAGCATCGGCCGCATGCAGCTTGAAGGTGTAATCCAGCATTCCGGCCTTTTTCAAATGAAACCTGGCTTTATCCGGATCATATGTTCGCTGAGGTAATTCAGAAGCGTAATATTTTTGGTTGGAAGCGATGGGATGATCGTTGCCGAGGCTGCCGAAACCGCGTAGAATCAGCTTCAGCATCTGTTCCCGGTCTATGGCGTATTTCATTGCCAGACGGACATCGTTGTTGTTAAACGGCTCCCTGTCGGTAAGCATGGGGATCGAGAAATGTCTGGTCCCGGTGACGTTTATAATCTGAATACCGCTTACGCGTTTCAGCAAATGAATAAGTTTCAGCTCAAATCGATTCATGGCGTCGATCTGTCCGGTGTTCAAGGCTGTCATTCGGGCAGTGACATCCGCAATACCAAGGGTTTCGATCTCATCAAAGTGAGCGCGCCCTTCCTTCCAGTAATTCGGATTTCGTTTGGTCAATGCCCTGAACCCCGGCTCCCATTCGATCAGTGTATAGCCGCCGGTGCCAAGGCCTTTATCCCAATCCGCACCGCGGGTGCCTGCCGGGACGATGGTTAGGTGCGGGTCACTCAAAATGTAGGGGAAGTCGGCGTTTCCTTCTTTCAAAGTAAACACCAAGGTGTAATCGCCGTCGATTTTGATGTCCGCGATGGGATCAACTATACCCTTGGCCGCCGACTTGGATTCTTTGCCTCGATGCCAGTTGATGGAAGCAATGACATCTTCGGCCTTCATGGTTTTGGCGTTGTGAAATTGCACACCCTGGCGCAGTTTGAAGACCCATTTTACGGCATCCGGTGAAGACTCCCAGCTCTCAGCCAGTTCGGGTATCGGGTTGCCCTTGTCGTCAACCTCGACCAGGCAGTTCCTTATCTGCCAGTTGATATTATACGCCATGGCGTCTGTCATCGTCGCGGGATCCAGTGAATCAGTGGTCGAACCTCCAGCCATGCCGAGTTTCAGCCGCCCGCCCTTTTGCGGCGTCGCGGCTTTTACAGGAGTTGCCAACAACGCCGGGGAAACCGCGGCCGTTAGGCCGAAGGCAGCCACGCGTGCTATAAACTCACGGCGAGTAATTTTTCCCTGGGTGAATAAATGCTCGAGTTGTTTCAGGCCTGGCATAATTCCTCCTCCTTTCTGCGACCCGGATATTTGCCTTTAATATCCTGTCGTTTAGGGTTGAGGGTTCAAAAGTACCAGTAAATAACGCAGATAAAAGGAGTTGTTTATTGATTTCCCCACAGACGTTTAAGGCGTGGCTTTAACAATCCGCTTGCTGTATGAGGTACAGGCTAGATAGTTCCAGAGCATTTGCTAGGTGGCACGAATTAAGTGCACCGGATTCCATATGATGAGATTGGACCACGCAGGCTTCTTATATCAGGTGCGGTAGGGGATAGTCAAATAAAACGAGAAGCTATCTCAAAAATGCATCTAACGCCCAATAGCTTCGAATGTGATCAAGCCTTGAAATTTTGTTCTTTATCTTTAATAAGCATGGATCCAAAGTGGCGTTTAAATTGGGTGGATGAGTACTTCTCCAGCTTCCATTCAGGAATTCGGCAAACCCCACACACGCCTTTGAACCATTTGTTTCTGAGCCAGCGGGCGGCCCGGCTGCTTCTGGAATCGTTGATGATGAATGTTTTATTGCAGTGAGTTGTAATTTGAGCCTGATCCCCCATTTTCTCTATGGTCTTGATGCCATGTAAGATGCCTTTTCTTGAGGGCCACAGTTTTATTTTTTCAATCAATCGAAACAGTTCAACCCGTTTGCGATAGAATCGTTTGGCAGGCTTTTTTGTTTTTTTCGGAGTCACCATTGCTGAATCTGAATTGATGCTATTTTAAATTTTTAATTTAGACCCCGGTTAAATGGACTTCGTCCCGGTTGAATAGGCGTTGCATTCAACTGGATAAATATTTAACTGGGCAAGCAGGATTTACCCGCCTTCGCTCTATCGAGCTACGGCGAGGCAGGCAGGATTTTACGGTTTGCGGCCTGCCCCGCCATAGCTGCTGTAAAGCAGCGACGGCGGGATGAAACCGTGAAAACATAATCCGCCTTGCGGCCAAAATTTCAAGTTAACTATTCCCAATATTTTGTATGTGGAATTTGAAAGCACTTATCACCATCGTTGCTACGCCGATCTGTAACCGATCGTGCAGCAATCGGTTGCCGATTTTTAACCGGGCTTCTTGATCCAGACCGAGCGGTACTCCGGGTGCACTGATATACGTGTCCGCCGTAATATGTCGGGTCTGGATAATAGCTGTCGCCGGCGAAGCATCGATGATGAATATGTGGCTTTTCAGTGCCAGGTCTAAATCTTTTATAATCTGTATTTTTACATTACATGTTTGTTTTAACGCTTCAGACAAATCAATGCTGCGAGCAGGATTGATATCATAAATCGAAACGCTTGCCTTCATGGCCACCAGTTCCTCGGTCACACTCCGCCCCACCGGACCACAGCCGATGACCAGGACATTTGTCTTATTTAAATCGCCGGCCATGAGGTGCATTCCGGCGACAAATCCTTTGCCGGTGGCAGCTGCATTTTCAATCAGTTGGCGGCCTGCGGCATGCAGGGCGATAAACCGATGGTCATCTGCCAGCATGATAATATCGGCTTTTTTTTCAAACGCCTCGGCCAATCCGGCCACATCGGTAGCTTGGGTTATAAACGTTTTGCAACCCATGTGTGAAACAATACCGGCGACCGCATCACAAAATCCGGCGATAACACCTTCTCCACCACTGATGGGTATCACACCGATGAGAGCGTTTTTTAAGCTATCTTTAATTTCCTCTTCCTGCACGCCGGCTGCCAGGCAGGCAACTCCTCTTAACGAATAGCCGGTTTTGGCAGTCAACTCCGAGTCATAATCGGCAAGTTCAGCCGGAATCGATTTGACATCGTCGGTTGCCAACCGGGTCACGGTCTTTTCTCCTTGATATCTACCATTGGGGCTAAATCATGGTATACTTCCAGTTCAAAATGTTGCCGAATGTCTGAAATCACGTTATTACGTCTCTGCCAGGCCATCTCACGGGTTTCCTCAGAAATGATCAACGTGGCGACCCATTCCTGACGATGAGGCCTATAGTTGGTGATGGCCTCATTCGCTCCGAAAAAATTTTCCCGAATTTGAAGCACGTCCGCCCCGGATATAAGATGTTCGCCGGCGACTTCCAAACGATTCGGCGTTACCTTGATATGCTCATAAACAACGCCCATTGGAGTATCCCTATCCCCTCTGTTGGGGATGCCGTTGTTTAAAAACAGGTCTGCGAGCATCTCCAATATATTGATGCCTGTGGACCAGAATACGGCGGTGGGTGTTTGGCTGGGTAATCTGGCATCTACCTCCAACACTTTCAGGGTATGATCATGTAAAATGACTTCGACATCCATCAGGCCCTTCAACGCTATTGTTGCGGCGATTGATCTGGAAATCTTTTCGAATTCTGAAATAAGGCGCGGTGTCAGATCGGTTGGAGCGAGAATCCCGTTTGCAATCATAATTTTCATCCATTTGAAGGTCGGTAACCTGAAGGGGTAAATAATTTCCGGGCCGGCCGACGACTTCGATGGAATAGGATGGGCCGGGCACAAACTCCTGTAGCACCCACTCTTCAGCGGATTGGTTTTGATGTGCGTGCAAATTTTCTGAATTGTCAAAGACGCTTACTTTCTGACTGCCGCTTCCCATGCTGGGTTTGGCCAATACCGGAAAATCGCATTCGGGCCAGGGCAGGGGGGTTGGCACACCTATTCGGGCAAAGAGTTGATCCGATTTTACTTTAGATGAAGATATGGAATAGGCGCCAGGATCAAATACGAACGGAATTTCTGAATTCAGCGACCAACGCTCCAAACAGGCCAGCGCATCATGGTTCTCCAAAGCTGGTATAACCAGGTCGACACCCTTGAGTGCGCGCTCTAAATCCTTTTGAGTTGTTATATTTACCCGGTTAAACCGATCACAAAGACCCGCTGCCGGAACAACCGCTTTGCGGTCGATCAGCAATACCTGCCATCCGGCTTTTTTTGCTAAATATGCGGCCTCAATACCTTGAAGGTTTCCGCCGACCACAGCTACTAGCACGCGATTTCCCTCCTCGAATCGTGCTTGCCGATGGCCTGCTGGCGGGATTTTATCCAGGTAAGATACTCGTCATTCGTTGCCGTTCTCAGTCCACAGGTCTTAAGGACTTTCAATACCGAGGCATGGGTTCGCTTGCCCTCTTCTATATCCAGTGAATGCTGGGCCACACCGGCAAGGCCTTGTCCCGGTTGTACGATGGATGTGACCACATTGGCACCGGCATCCAGGCGCTGTTTCAACCCGTCAATCCCATCGACATCCAACGAAGCCGGTATCAATCTGTCCGGGAAAACCAGCCGCATAACTGCACTGATCAACATTTCCCTTTGCGGCTCCGCTGGAATTCGACTCTCCATGGGGGTCCCCGGCTGAGGAACAAAGTTCATGACCCGGATCTGATCGGCATCCAGGGCCTGCATGGCTTCGATCGACTGCGCAATATCACGTGCGGTTTCACCGACCCCACAAAGTAAACCTTCCTCAATCAGCAGATTCAGGCGATGGGCTTTCAATTTAGTTTCCAGACGGTTATCATAGCCTTGTCCGGGTCTGAGCTGGTGAAACAGATTACGGTTATGGGTTTCCTGATAACAGGCATACCAGGTGACACCTGATTCTGATAGTCGACGCAATAAATCTTCGGGAATCACACCCGGTGAGACCATGATCGGCAAGCCGGTCACCTGACCAACAGATTCGGCCAGATCAACCAGGCGGTCGAATCCGGCGCCGGCGCTATTGAAAAGCGCCGGATCTTCTCCCATGGTAAGGTCAATCAAGTGGACACCGGAATCGGCCAACCGACGGGCAGTGGCGATAATTTCCGGTTTCGCTTTGCGATAGCGCTGACTGTCTGAGTTCGATCGGCGAAAAAAACAAAAGCTGCAATCATTGCGGCAATAGGTGCTGGCGTAAATAAAACCATATGTGAAAATTTTATTTCCGAAATATTTCAGGCGTAAGCTTTTTGCGGTTGCAAAAAGCTTATTGATTTGATCCGAACGATCCAGGCTGAGTAGAAAGACGATATCTTCAGTTGAAGGTGTCTCTCCCTGTTTGGCCTTAGAGAGGATAGGTTCCAGTTTATGTTGAGTTTTTTTCATTTCAAGGAGAGGGAGTAGGGCGGGTCTCTGTGCCCGCCTGATTGCGGTCGGCTCAGAGGCCGACCCTACTTATGTCGTCTGTCTCCTGACTTCTGTTTCTATATATTGAGCCTTATGCCATCCAGATATGTAATACTGCGTCCCAATTTCGCCAGGTTACGGGTATTTTCGGCCGTCATCAGCAGACGTTCCAGGCCGAATCCAATTCCCATCCAGGTCTCACTTATTTTCCATGGACGATCCAGGGGATGCGGACCCATGGCGGCAGATCCTATTTCGATATTATCCTTGCCGGCCACAATATCAATGGTATCTCCGTAAATTTCAGAAGTCACGGTTTCAAAGCGGTAATCGCTGACGCCGGCTGCTTCAGTAACCAAAGCACCTATTTCTCGGATTCGGTCCTCGCGACTTTCGGCCGGCAGTCCCATTTCCACCAGATTAAGCATGGTAAACTCGCTGGAATGCTGGGATCCATGAGACTCTTTACGAAAGCAGGGTCCCACCTCAAAAATTCGCACCGGTTTATCCCACAGGCGAAGCAGGTCCACCAGTACATAATACAAATGCGGCGCCAACATGGGGCGCAGGCATTTGTTTTTATCGAGCCAGTATATCTGTGAACTCAGAGGGTGCTGGGCATCAATCGACATCTTTTTCAGCAAACCTCTGGACATCATAATCGGTGTGGTCACCTGAGCAAAGCCCTGGTTGACCAGCACATCAACCAGTTTACTTTCCAATCGGCATAAGGCCGGCCGCATGTGAATTTCGCGAAATTCTTTTAATCGGCGTCGCTGCCGGGTGACCCGTTTCTTCTCCAATTGCTGGTAGGCTTGCTCGCGCGATGATTCATTTTCAAAAGTCTTGCCCAGCTCCGACTCGGAAGCATCGAGTTCCTTTAAACGCCGCGCCTGGGTTTCGGTCCAGGTAATGGTCAAATCAGCTCTCCTTGAAAGCCTTTTTATTTAATTAGCCACAGACCCACACAGACTTACACAGACCTTTTTCCCGAGCGACTTGCTCGGGCAAAAACCATCAATCGCTTCGCGATTATGACGGCTATTTTACCTCCTATTAAGGTAATCGGGTGATAATTAACCTGTCAGTGGATGTCCGTGTGTGTCTGTGGCTAAATATATTTTGGTGGCGGGGAGTACGGGAGTTGCACCCGTCTATGTGGATTTAGAGTCCACACGATCACATAGCGATCCACCCCCCGCGAAAACAAAAAATGCCTAAAATGCCTAAAGTGTAAAGTGCCTAAAATTAAGGCATGCTGTCTATTTTAAATCAATCATACCGAATTATCAAAGAGTGCATTATTTTATTGTTACAATACTCAAGCTTTTCTTATCGCAACGAAGGCTTAGGGTCAATTAACTTGTAATTTAGCGTTCAAGCTAAATTACAAGGATGCTTTTTGCTTGAATCGGTTTACACAATTGATATCAATGTCAAGCAGCGTTGCGATATTAAATTTGGCCTCCATGCATCTGGGGGAGCCTCCATGCGGGTGAAGCAATCCCAGGCTTAAATCTTCGCGTACTTCATTCATGATGATCGGATCCGTTAGATCCGTCACTGAAACCTCGAGTTTGTCGGCCACATGTTTTTTAGCTTGATCGATTTTCATGCCCCTGGCAATTTGCATGCGAGCTACCAGATCTCCGGCAGCCCTCATTCCGCCCATTCCCGAGGCAACCGCATGCGGAATGGCCATACCCAGCGGATCCCCAACACCCACCTACAGCCCGTCCAGGCGGCAAATTTCAACCATCGCTTTCGAGGCTTTGATGCA
>PVMK01121225.1_pt1 | contig 24857 bp, 24 predicted proteins | sample 1853481 | NCBI WGS metagenome assembly PVMK01 (sample SAMN08533507, study PRJNA380276) | Marine sediment metagenome, whole genome shotgun sequencing project.
GAATCGCCGGAACGGCGCGCCGTTCCGGCGATTCGTCGGATCGTAGAACAGCACTTCAGTGCTTCTGACAGACCCCAAACAGCACGAAGCCCGTTTCGTCGCCAGCGATGGCGACGGTCATGTCACCGGTCATCTGATCGATCACCATGCTCCAGGCCCTACCACTCTCTGCTCCCTGGAGGATCGTCTGCCCATCATTCACGCGAACGTTCTCGATGGCCGTACTCTCATCTTCACCATCGGAGTCCGTCCCGCTGAGCTTCTTCTTCTTGAAGTCGACAGCGATCCACCTGGGAATGTTGATCTCCTCCACCATTACACGCTTACACTCGCCCGCGCCCGAACACTCGGTCGCGTCTGTTGGAACACAGCGAAGCTTCTTCGAACCGTCGAAGTCGCCCGCGAGCGAAATGCCCAGAGGCGCGACGAGCAGCACAACCACCAAAGCCACGCATTTGCCTATCGATCGTATTGTTTTCATCACCGTACCGTGTACCCCTTGCCTTCGAGACAGGCGGACAGAGCGCGGTTGTACGAATCACGCCCCGCTTTCTGCTGGTTCGCCCACTGTTGATCGGCCGCCTTCTGATCGCGGCGCTGGTCGTTGCGGCGCATACCGCCCACCATTCCGCCGCCGGCCGCGCCAATCGCCGCCCCCTTACCGGCGTTGCCGGTAATGGCGCCGACGACGGCGCCCCCGGCTGCGCCGCGCATCGCACCGCGCCCGACGCCGCCCTTCGAAGCTTGACCCGACGACGGCGGAGCGCCGGGCGAAGCGGCGGGATCGAATCCGCTGTTGTCCACCGCCCAAACGTGGCAGGCACCGCGATCCTGATTCTGCTGTTCCTGACTCTGGTTATTGTTCGGAAAGATCATCATGTCCTGGGCCATCGCCGGCGCTGCAACCGCCGATGCGAGTAGGACCAGAACCCATAGGCTCGTAGAATTCATCGTCTAGCTCCCTCACATTGGGCCCTCACATCGAGCCCTAGATTCCTTGCTTTAGCCCTTACTTAGCCGCGCGAATCGGCACGTCGTGACTTGCCGGCCGCGAGGCAAATTACCACGCGCCACGGAGGCGATCAACCGGGACCTCCAACGGGAATCACACCGCAATGTCAGCGGTCGCTAGCCAGCGGCCTTGGTCGTAAACAGCGCTTCGCGGCCCTCGAAGCGCTGGTAGGCGGACTGCACGATCTCGTCCTTCACGTCCCAGACGACGTTCTCGGGCCCCACCGGGTCCTGCTTCATGCAGTCGGGCATCACGTCGTCTTCGCGCTTCCAGCCCGCGCGGCGGTTGAACTCCCACTCGTCCTGCATGCACTGCCAACCGATGTCCGCCACCTGCTCCCGCGTCACTTCCTCGCCGTAGAGCAGGCTGTAGAACTTGCGGATGTCGTCGAGGGTCGGCTGCAGGAACTGGCAGAAGCCCGACGAATCATTCGCGGCGTTGACGATCTGGTTCTCCTGGGACGCCTGCGCCCACTCTTGCTCGGACAGGCCCGGGTTCACGATCAGACCCGCCGTCTGGTCGGCGCCCATGGCGCTCGTGAGGTACGTGACGCCGGTGGCCTTGAGGGGCCGCGGGTCCCAGGCGGGGATCGCCTGGCCCCTTACCACCGGCACCCGGTGGTGTTTCTGCCGCTTACCGGTCGCTACGGCGCCATCGCCGATCGCTCGGCCGAGATCGGTACCCTCGGCGATCTCCTCGAGGATGCGCTTCGCGCCCTCGGCGTCGCCCCACTCGAGGTCGCCCGAATCCATGAGGATGGCCAGCGCGGCGCCCGTCTCGATGGTGTCGAGCCCGAGCTCGTCGCAGAGCCGGTCGAGATCCGCCACGTCCTCCCAGCTGGCAATCGCGCAGTTCGCGCCGAGCATCGTGAGGGTCTCGAACTCGAGGGCCGACGTCTTGTAGTTGCCGTCCTTGTCGTGCACCACGTTGCTGCACTTCACGATGCAGCCGGTCATGCAATTGTGCATGCCGCCACCGCGCTCCTCGAAACTCTCGATGATGCGCGCGCCGTCCAGGGTCGCGACATCGGGGGACGAGCCCTCCACCCGGTTCTTGTAGGGGAAGGTGTTCAGCATGTTCGCGATCGGCACCACCGAACTGGTGCCGGTCTTGAACATCTGCGGGCCAGCGCGGTACTCCTTCGTCCACTGCTTGCAGGCGGCCATGAACTCCTTGCGCTCGGCTGGCTGCCGCGCCGAGGTCTTGCCCGCATCGACGGCGATGAACTTGAGCCCCTTGCTGCCCATCACTGCGCCAAGGCCGCCGCGCGCGGCGTGACGCGCCGGGTGGCGCGCCTGCTCCTGGTCGGTGCACGCAATCGATGCGCCCAATAGGCGCAGCTCGCCCGCGGGTCCGATCGAAATGAACGAGGCCGTCTTGCTGTAACGCTCCGCCAGCTGCTCGATCAGCGCGTAGTTCCACATCCCCTTATAGGCGTCGGCCTCCACCACCTCGGCCGCGTCCGCAGTGATGTTCACCGCGTAGCGCTTTTCGGCATCGGCGGGTTGGCCCTTCACGACGACGCAGCGGAAGCCGAGCTTCATCAGGTCCTGGCCCGGGTTGCCGCCGGCGTTCGCTTCCTTGATGCCATGGGTGAGCGGGCTCTTGCCGCCCATCGAAATGCGCCCCGAGGTCGGCGCCGCCGTACCGGACACGACGCCTGGCGCCATCACGAGCACGTTGTCGGGGCCGAGCGGATCGCAGGTCGGGTCGCACTCGTCGAGCAGAATCCTGGCCGATAGCGCGCGGCCGCCGAGCAGCTTCCAGTCGTCGGGGTAAGCGGTGATCTCCGCGGTCTGGTGGGTCATGTCGACCCGGATCATCCGGTCACCGGTGGGTCCGCTCATGGTGCCTCCTGGGTGCGTCGTGAGTAGAACCGCCGAGCGTATCAGCCGCCGGCCACGGCGGCGAGAATCTCGATTCGGTCGCCCTCAGCGACGGCGTGGTCGCTGTCTCCGCGCTCGATCTCATCGCCGTTGAGAAAGACGCTGACGAACTTGTGGATCTTTCCCTGCCCGTCGAAGATCTGCTCCGCGAAGCCAGGGTGACGACGCCCGACGTCTTCGAGGCACTCGCGCACGCTCGTGCCCGCTGCGTCCAGTTCGGCTCGTCCCCCGGGTCGGACCACGGTACGGCGGGGGAACCACGACCTGCGGCATGGGAACTCCTCTGGGCAGATGAAAGTGTAGCGTGAGCGAGCGCGATGCGATCGTCTGAAAGCGAAACGCCTTCCGCGTAGGATTCGAGTAGCTCTTCTACGGAAGGCACCCCGCTCTGGGGTTGCACGCCCTGAAAGCCGCCAGTCCCTGGCCGATTGCCCCCAGCGAACGCGTTGCAGGCGGGGCAATCCATTCCGATTGGGCTCCACGAGGATGACCTTTTCCCGCCAACGAGTCGAGCGCGATCCGCTCACCGCGCGTGTTGAGCAATCGAAGATTCGGGTAGCGCTCCCCGACCCGGGGCGGCCAAATGTGATCGGGCGTCAGTCTGGCAGCGCATCGTATTTGCGCTTCAGTCGCTCGTCGCGGGTCTGGGCCGGATTGGATTCGAAGATCGAACGCTCCCAGCCTCCATAGATCGGATTGGGGATCAGGATCCACTTCGATCCCCACCAGTCGCGATAGCGATCCGCCAGCGCCATGCGCGCGGCGGGGTCGATGTCGGTTTCGCCGAGGAAGTCATTGAGGTCATCGCCGACGATCAGCACGATGCGATAGCGGCTCGCAATGGAGGCACGGCGTGCCGCCTTGTCGGAATCGGCGTCCCCACCCTCGCCCCGGGTGAGCACGTTCACACCGTCGGGATCCACCGGGAATCCCAGGTGTGCCAGGTTCCGCAGCGTGGCCTGCTCCACCTCGAAGCGCCGATTGGTCACGAAGAAGACGCGAACGCCGCGCTCGACGGCGTGCACGACGAAGTCGAGCGCGCCCGGGACCAGCTCCGCCTCCTCCTTCCGCACCCAGTCGTTCCACGATTCTGAGTCGAAGGGTCGGCCGCTGCGCACCATCTTCGATTGGAAGTGCGAAGTGTCGAGCACGCACTCGTCGATATCCAGCACGACCGCCGGCGGGAAGTTGGCGAACTCTCCCGTCTGCTCCAACGCGGCCGTCCAGGAGCGATTGCCCGGTGCGAGCGCGGCGTCGAGTTGGATCGTCGCCCAGTGGTAGGCCTGTTCGCTCGACGCGCGGAATTCCGCCGCGGTCGCATACCAGAGCACTGCGTCGAGGTCCTCGTGAGCCGGCCGATGCGCGGCACCCCCCGCCCCGCGACACCCCACCCAAGCGACCACCGCGACCGCTGCAATCCCGGCTCGTACCCTCACCACACCAGCGTAACCAACCCCGCGCAGAAAGGCGCCAAAGGGGACGTTGGTGTTTTGGAATTTCAGCCGGATCGGAGGTGAGCTTGACCAAATGCGTCTTGTCGGACACTTCCGAAGGCGCAGCTTTTCCTCGATGGTCCGAGATCATTCGTCTCGACAAGGCGTAGCGAGGGCTAACTCGATCGGCTTCCGAGCTGGCTGATCGCCAGGCCAGTCAGAATCAAAGCCATCCCGATCAAGACGGCCCCCACCAGATCTTCGTCCAGGACCACCGCACCCGCGACCAGGGCGACCACCGGGATCACGTAATTGATCAGAGATAGAAACGTCGGTCCCCGCCCTCTGGATGACTCGGAAATAGAGGATGGTGGCCAGAGCCGTTGCGAAAAGACCTAGCCACACGATTGAAGCGATCGATTCCCCCGACGGAGCGAGATTCCACGGCCGGTCCACCCACAGGGCAGCCGGGACCATGATCGCACTGGTGATCCACATGACCGTCGTGGCGGAAACAAAGGGGGATCCAACGTGGCCAACCGGCGCGCGATGATCGTGCTGATCGCGTAACAGATGGCGGCCGACGCAATCGCCACCTGGCTCAGCAGATCGCTCGCTTCGCCGCCAAACTCGAGCAGCGCTTCGGGCCCGAACAGGGCCACCAGACCGATGAAGCCGACTGCGAATCCGCCAACCATTCTCGGCGTCATCCGTTCGCCGGGTACGAAGAAGTGTGCGAGCAGCAGGGTCATCAACGGCATCACACCCATCAGGATTCCGGCGAGGCCGACGTCAGTCCTGATCTGACCCCAGGCAATCAGCGTAAACGGGACTGCGTTCCCGATCAGGCCCATCAGGAGATAGTGGCTCCAGACGCGTCGCGAAGTGGGCAACCGAAGACCTCTGGCACGGACGACCACGCTGAGCACGCTCGCCGCGATCACAAAACGGGCGGCCACCAACGTCATGGGAGTGACGTCTCTCACCGCGATCTTGACGAACAGGAAGGAGGTTCCCCACAGGCCGGCCAGCGCGAGGAGTACGAACCAGTCGATCAGCGGGCGCTGGCGTCGCATCGTCAGGCGAAGATACCGATGGACGACGCGCTGATCGATGCCCTACGCCCGATGGACCTATGACCCATGCCCTCTGATCGGCACCCTGTGACCTGCGCCCTAGTTACACGGGACTGCTTGGCACCGCGTCGCGCGGGCTTGCTTCGACATTCGACATTCATGATTCGATATTCGTGGTTCTCTTCTTTGTGCCTTCCTTCGAACCTTGCGATAACGAAGAGCCATAATGACGCTTGAAGTGGGTGGACGAATATTTAGCGAGTTTCCAGTCGGGAACACGGCAAACACTGCAAGCCCCCTTAAACCACTTATTTCGAAGCCAGCGGGCTGCCCGGCTGTTTCTGGAATTGGTGATGACAAAGGTCTTGTTACAATGGGTTGTCACCCTGGCCTGATCGCCGGTGACATCGACTGCCCTGATTCCATGTAACAGCCCGCGACGCGAAGGCCAGAGTTTGATCTTTTCAATTAATCTAAAAATCTCTACCCGTTTTCGATAGTAACGCCTGGCCGGCTGTTTAATTGTTTTCTCGTCACTCAAAATGCAAGAATTTCCCTTTCGGGAGGTGTCCCGCGTCTTGTGGCACTTTCAGGGCAGCCTTCCAATTTAACGAGCCGATCTCGAACACCGACCAGCCTATCACGATCCCACTCACGCGTCCGGGCGCATAGCGGGGGAAGCACCTGACTGCGGAATTCGTGCCCCGATTCCCTCAGACTCGGCGATCAACCTCCACCGCGATCGCTTTCGGAATGACGTCGCCCTCCGATCGCTCTCGCGGCGATTTGCGTGGTCAACTCGGATGGATACGCCATCTCACGTTTCTCACAGGACTCGGGACACATCTGATGCCCCAATTCGCCCCGCTGGGGACTCTGACTTGGGGCTCCATTCCCCAATTCCCCTGCCCATTTTCCTTTTGATTGCCCGGCTACTTATCGCCAAAATGAGTGTTAAAAAGCCTACCCGTTCACGCATCACATCACTAGAATCTATTTGTACTCGAGAAACTTGCTACTCGCGCATAGGAACACAAGGAGAGTGTGAATGACTAACGCGATAACCACTCGAATGGGAGACGGCGAGAGGATCCAGATCGATAAGGATGAACTCAAGCAAGAACTGCTCGACGGAACCCGGGACGCAGCCAAGAAAGGCAAGATTCCCGAGTTGGGCGAATCCGAACTCGACCAGCTCTTCGAGATTATCGCGGAACCCGGAAGAATCGTCAGTGTGCCGCATGGAGAAGAACTCATCGTCACGGACGACGGCATTGCCAACATCCTCGGCGCAAGTGAGGCCGATGGAGGGGCGGGGATTCCGATGGATTCTCTTTCCTGCGTTCTCGGCTATGAGCGTGGCACCGCAGCGGACACTGCGGGCGTCGGGCATGAAGATTACAGCTTCAAGCCGGTCAAAGCGATCATCGACAGTGAAATGCAGTCCTACTACACCTCGTCGATGTCGGTGACGATCCCGCTCATCTACGGCTCTCAGCCGAATCTGGGCCTCTATTTTCAGCCGGACGGACCCTTTCCGAACGCTTCGGAGTTGCTGCCGCTGGGCAAGATCGACGAAGCCAGGAAGGCGCAGGAAGATGCAGCAGTAGCAGCCAAAGAAGACATGGTCTTTGTCGGAAAGAAATTGAACGAAATGGGCTGCGAGGGCCTCAATTTCGATACCGCCGGCTCTTCGGGGGACGCCGATCTCTGCGCCACTCTCGAGGCAGTGCGGGAACTCAAGGAAAGCTGCCCGAACATGTATGTGATCGTAGGCATGTCGTCCGAGTTCGTGCTTGGGATGCACGGAAAGATAACCTTCGATGGACAGCGACTGGCCGGGATGTTCCCCAACAAACAAGTGAAGATCGTAGAGGCTGCGGGTGCCGACATATTCGGACTCGCAGTCAATACCAATACGTCCAAGACGGTGCCGTGGAACCTCTCGAAGGCAGTCACCTTCGTCAAGAATACGGTAGAGGAGGCGAGCATCCCCGTTCATCCCAATGTGGGTATGGGGGTGTGCGGGATTCCCATGATGGTCGAGACGCCGATCGACTGCGTGACCCGGACGGCAAAGGCCCTGAGACTGATCGGTAACGCCGACGGGTTGTAGATAGGCGTAGGAGATAATTTCGGCATGGCCGTCTCGCACATCATGGCCGCCGGTATGGGCGGCCTCCGGACTGCTGGAGATCTAGTAGCCTGGATGCAGATGTCAAAGAAGATGAAATTGCCGGACGCAAAAAAATATGTGGCAGAAAAACTGGGTGTATCGATCCTGGATCTGACGGATGAGGACGTCATGTATCCGCTTCGGGAAGAACTCGGCATTGGCGTTGTAACGGCAAAAGCCGGGGGGCCCAAGGGAATCGTGGCAAAAGCCAAAATCGCGCAGCTGTTGGGAATCGAGATCAACTCGGTGAACCTGTTCAAGAAACGGATGGAGGAACAGCTGGGAGAAAGGAGATGACTTCATGATCGACAAAGACCTGATTGACGAAGCCCAAGAGATGCTGATTGAGCGGAACAAGGAAAGAGTCATCGAGATTACCAAGAAAGCGATCGCTGACGGCCATAGTCCGCTGGAATTGATGGACCAAGCCTTCATCCCAGCGATCACTGAAGTCGGCGAACTCTTCGCCTGCGGTCAGATGTTTCTCCCTGAACTCATAGAAGCAGCAGAGGCAATGAAAGCGGCAACCGATGTCGTCAATGAAGCGCTCGAAAACAGCACTAGCGAAAAACAAGAGAAAATGACCGTTGTCTTGGCAAGTGTAGAGGGCGATGTACACGATATCGGCAAGTGCATCGTCGTTTCGCTCATGAAAGCAAACGGTTTCATCGTGCATGACCTCGGCCGCGACGTGAGTGCAGCGACCATTATCGAGAAAGCGGTTGGCGTAAATGCTGATGTCATCGGCACGAGTGCGCTTCTCACGACAACAATGAACCAGCAGAAAGTATTGGAAGATGCCTTGAGATCTGAAGGGGTACGTGATCGCTTCAAGACGATTATCGGGGGAGCTCCTGTAACGGCACGCTGGGCCACCAAGATCGGAGCAGATGCCTATGCAGAAAACGCTCCGGACGGTATTGCAAAAATAAGGGAGATGCTCGCTTAGATTTCAACTCGAAGGCGAGAAACGGGGCAAGATTCAAACGCGTTTAGGTGATCGCTTCACGACCGAGATGTCTGATCATCTGATTGCAGACGGTCCATCTTTGATCTCAAACCGCCTGACGATTTCTGCGATGCTGTGGTTTCGTTTTTTGCAGGCCTCATCTCTGTTCGCCGCGCAAAAGATCAGAGTCGCCACCCACGGGTCCTTATTGGGCTCAAAGTTGGTAATCGCTTCATCGGCTCCGAAAAAGTCTTCCAGCAAGTTGAGCGAGCCCCCTTCCGTCATGATGCGCTCGCCGCTGATCTTCAGTCGATCTCCGGATACGTGTATATGTTCATAGACGGCTCCGTGCAGGCCGGTTCCGGTCGGCGGAAAGTCGTCCTTCGGCGTGGCGTATAGACCCCCTAATAGCTCGACCATATTTTGGTTTGTCGACCAGTATACGGCGGTTGGTGTTTGACTGGGTAACCGCGCGTCTATCTCCAAAACTCTGAATTCTCCCCCTAGAGAAGACGACTTCTACATCCATAATACCGTGCAGGTTCAAAGCTCCGGCGATTGTCAGCGATAATTGCTCAAAGTCTGCGATCAAATTCAACGGCAAGTTGGATGGGGCGATGACCCGCTTACAGTCGAAAACTTGATCCACATATAGATCGGTCACCTGCAATACCCGGTAATTCCCGGGTCGCCCGACCACTTCTAGCGAATGCTCGCTGCCGTCGAGAAACTCTTCCAGTACCCAGTCCGAGGGTGGGAACTCCGGCCCGAACCAATTTTTCAACGAATCGAGATCCTGAAAGATGCGCACCCCTTTACTACCACTACCCTGGCTGGGTTTGCCCAACACGGGGAACTTGCAATGCGGCCACGCCACGGGAATTGGCAACCCGCTTTCCTTGAAAAGTTTTGCTGATTTCAATTTGGATGAGGATACAGCATAGGATTTCGGGTCAAACGCCAGAGGAACACCGGCATTACTGCTCCATCGCACCAGGCTCCTCAAGGCGTCGTCATCTTCAAGGGCCGGAATGATGAAGTCGACATCGCCTAATATGCCACCCAGATCTTTTTCGGAAGTCACATCAAACTGCACAAAGTCGTCGCCCAAATTCGACGCCGGAACACGGGGCGCCTTGTCAACGACTCTGGTTTCCCACCCTGCTTTACGTGCCAGATAGGCTGCTTCAACACCCTGCAGTTTTCCCCCGACAATGCCTACTAACAAGGGGCTTCGTCGCCTGATAAACTACATTTGATTTTCCGGCGGCGATCTTCAATCCAGGATAAATAATCTTCCAGGGATGCCGTTTGCAGGTCGAGTTTTTCCAACTCCGGCGCAATGCTGGCAATGGTTCGCCTGGCGTCTGCGATATCCAAAGAATTCTGGGCCACACCGGCCAGGCCGAAACCCGGCGGTACCAGAGATGTCACCACATTGGCGCCGGCTTCCAGTCTGCTTTGCAGCCCAGCCAATCCCTCAACATCCAAGGTTGCCGGTATCAATCTGTCCGGAAAGACCATGCGCAGAACTGCGAGCGTCAGTATCTCCCGCAGAGGGTCGGCCTTTTTCCACGATTGCAGGGGGGTTCCCTCCTGGGGAACAAAGCTCATGGCCCTCATTTGAGAAACTTCCAACGAGCGCATTGCCTCGATGGAATCTGCAATATCTCGAGCCGATTCTCCGACGCCGCAAAGCAGGCCTTCCTCGGTCAACAGCCCCAGCGGGCCGGCCCGCTCCTTATTCTCCAGGCGCGCATCATAGCTCTGCCCGGGTCTGAGTTTCTTAAACAGTTTCCGGTTGTGGGTTTCCTGGTAGCAGGCGTACCAGCTGACCCCGGCTCGGGCAAAATCAGGCAGGACTTCCGTAGGAACGACGCCGGGTGATACCATAATGGGTAGATCGGTTGTTTTGCGAACCGCTTCGATCAGCTGAATCAGTGGTTCAAAACCCTGATCTTCGAAATATTGCGGGTCTTCTCCGAGTGTCAAATCAATTAAATGAACACCTGATTCAGCCAGGCTTTGGGCAGCCTCAACAATTTCGGATTCCTCCCGGCGATAGCGCACGGGGAGCGAATTGGACTTTCGGAAATAACAAAAATTGCACTGGTTGCGACAAAACGTACTGAGATACACAAACCCGTACAAGAAAACCCGGTTCCCAAAATGCCGGGACCTCAATTCCCTGGCGGTTTCGAAAACGGCGTCAATCTGGTTCTGTTGCGTAAGGCCGAGCAAGAACGCAATTTCGCACCCATCAAGAATTTCTTCTTGATGCGCCTTTTCCAAGATATTCGTCAATCTATGATTAGAATCATCCATCGCACATCACCTGAAGTTTGGAACGGCTTCTAAATGTTTAGCCGGATGGCGTCGAGATATCCCAAACTCTTCCCCAGCCTCCCCATGCTCTTGATATTTTCGGCCACCATCAGCAAACGTTCGAGTCCAAAGCCAATCCCCACCCAGGCGTCAGTAATCTGCCAGGCTTGGTCAAGCACATGGGGGCCCATGGCAGACGAACCGATTTCCAGCCGGTTCTCTCCGGCCAAGATATCGATTGTTTCACCATACACGGTTGAATCGACCGGCTGAAAAACGAATTCCTCCACGCCAGCGGCTTCGGTGACCAATGCAGCCAGCTCTTCAAGTCTCTTCTGACGAACGTCGCTCTCCAAACCCATTTCCACCAAATTTAGCATCGTGAATTCATTGGCATGCTGGGCGCCCTGAGATTCTTTACGAAAGCAGGAGCCGATTTCAAATATACGTACGGGCTTCTCCCATAAGCGTAAGAGGTCTTTCAAAACAAAATACAGGTGAGGTGCCAGCATCGGTCGCAGGCATCGGTCCTTTTCCAACCAGAATATCTGGGACACCAGTGGGTGCTGGTCGTCAATTGACATTTTCGCCAGCAACCCTTTGGACATAATGGTTGGCGTCGTCACCTGGACAAAACCATTGGCATTCAAGACTTCCGTCAATCGGCTTTCTAGACGGCACAGCCTGGGGCGGCGATGACCGGCTCGAAGCTCATTTAGCTCCTGACGCCCTGATCGCACAAGTTTCTTCTCCAATATCTGAAAGGCTTTGTCGCGCTCCTCCTCTGGCCTAAATCCCCGACCGAGGTCTTCCTCACCTGCGCCTAATTCCTTCAACCGCACCAGCTGGGTTTCCGTCCACGAAATACTCAAAATTACGCCCCAGTACCCATTTTCCAGAGATGATGGCGGGAGGCCCCGGAGTTGCACCGAGCTACGTGGATTTAGAGTCCACGCGATCCCATTTCGATCCACCCCCCGCAACATTCACGAGCCATCTCAAAATTGGAGATCAATTCTAATTGTACGCCGTCAGATCTTCTCAGACACTTGGATCTAACCCGCACCCGATCCACGCCGTGACCCCGCGGGCGAGGCCCAGCGCCTCGATCGCGCCCTCTCGACCCGCATCGGGGCCTGGAATCCGGTTCCAGGCGGCCCTGGGCCGGGCTTGCGGCCTCCGAGCCCCTCGCGGCCACCCTCTAGCAAGCACTCGTACCAGGCGTAGAAGGTCGAGGGTGGTAGCTCGATTTCGACCAGGTTTGAGTGGCCGGTGTCATCAGCGGTGGAGAGAAAGATTCCAAGAACGTCCAAGTCATTTGGGTTAGATTTGAAATCGAATCATCGAGACCGCCCCACCTGCAACATCCAATGGAGAAACCGATGGCGAAAGAAATTATTACGCGCATGGGAGATGGCGAATTGGTGCGCATGTCTTCTGAGGAAATCAAAGAAGACATCATGGCCGCCACACAGGAGGCCGCCAAACGCGCTGAGATCCCGGAACTCACCGCAGGCGAAATCGAGCAGCTCTTTGAAATCACGGCTGAGCCGTCTCGGACCGTCAGCGTGGCTATGGGCGAGGAAGTCATCGTTACCGATGACGGTTGCTCGATGAGCTTTTACTCCGGGCAAGACGGTGGAGGTGTCGGCGTTCCCATGAGCCGCCTGCAGTCCGTTCTGACCTATGAACGGGCCTGCGCGGCCGATACCACATCCATGGGGCACAGCGATTACAGCTTCAAGCCGGTGAAGCCAATCATCAATTTTGAAATGAACGAGTATTACACCGCCTCCATGATGACTACCGCCCCGTTCCTTTACGGGGCGCAACCCAATATGGGGTCGTACTTTCAGCCCGATGGCCCGCACCCGAATCCTTCTGATCTCATGCCGCAAGGCAAGATCAAAGAAGCCCAGGAAGTGCAAGAAGCCGCTGCCGAGCAACTGCGCGAGGATCTGGTGTTTGTGGGCAAGAAACTCGACAGTATCGGCTGCGAGGGACTCAACTTCGATACCAGCGGTTCGGCCGGTGATGCCGATTACTGGGCCGCCCTGCAGGCTGTCAGCGATTTGAGGAAAGCCGCCCCCAACCTGCCCATCATCATGGGAGGATCAGGGGAATTCGTGTTGGGCATGCACGGGGGAATGACGTTCAACGACAAACAGCTGGCCGGAATGTTTCCCCATGAACAGGCCAAAATTGCCGAAGCCGCCGGTGCCAGCATCTACGGTGTAGCGGTGGGTACCAACACAAACAAAAGCGTGCCCTGGAACATTGCACGGTCCGTGACTTTCATGAAAGAAGCTGCGGCCGCGGTCGACATACCGGTGCATGCCAACGTCGGCATGGGGGTGGGTGGCGTCCCCATGATGGAAGCACCTCCCATAGATAGTGTCACGCGAGTTTCCAAATCACTGGTGCAGATCGGCGGACTCGACGGTTTGTAGATAGGCGTTGGCGACCCATTCGGGATGCAAATTGCTCATATTTTTGCTTCTGGCATGGGCGGCATCCGCACCTCCGGAGATCTGGTGGCCTGGATGCAGCTGATCAAGAAGATGAAACTAACCGAAGCCAAGAAATATGTAGCCAATAAGCTGAAAATCGAACTCTCGGACCTGACCAACGAAGAGGTGATGCGGCAACTCAGGGAGGACCTGGGTATTGGCACCACAACTTCCGTGTCCGGCAGTCCCAAGGGCATACGGGCGAAGCGCACGGTGGCAGAATTGCTGGACATCCCGATCAATTCGGTGGAATTGTTTAATTCCCAGATTGAAAAATAATGAACGGATTGAAAATGGCACAAGGCTTCATGAAGAGGCAATTGAAGCAATCGAAAACGGTGTCATAAAGAAAACGCGAAAGCCAGACGCGTGTGATCTGTCAGCCGAGATTGGACAGTTTCCGCCGATGGGCCACCGCATTAGGAGTTGGTCGTGCGAATTGGGCGACGGGCGTTTTTGTGGGGTGCTGCAGCGGCCACTTTGAGCTTGGGTGGCTATGGGGCGCTGCGTTTTGGTCGTCGTCGGAAGCTGATCCCAGTCGTCGAGTCGACACCCTCTGCTGACGGCTTTCGCATGCCGGGTGAGTTCGAACGCCAGGAGGCGGTTTGGCTCGTCTGGCCGGAAGCGCCCGATTGGCGGCTCGAGGGTGAACCCGCGCGGAAAGTCGTCGTCGAGTTGGCGGCGGCCATCGCGGGCGCTCTCCCGGTACGGTTGGCAGTGACGCCTGGCCAGGCCGCGAGAGCGCCGTCCATGCTGACGGGTTCCGTCGAGGTGGTGGAGATCACCGCTGGCACGGGCTGGATTCGTGACGACGGCCCTACGTTTGTGATCGATGACGACGGTGCCCGTCGCGGCGTCGATTGGGACTTCAACAACTGGGGTTACGCGGGCCAGAGTCGCTTCTCAAAGAATTTCACTTCCTATTTGATGAATGATTCGAATGAGGCGGCCCAGCGACTTCTCGAGCACGAGGGAGCCGAGTGTTACCGCGCACCACTGGTACTGGAGGGGGGCTCGATTCATACGGATGGTCTGGGAACCGTCATCACGACCGAGGAGTGCCTGCTCAACCCAAATCGGAACCCGCACCTCGATAAGGAAGAGATCGAGGGGTACCTGAAAAGCTATCTGGGAGCGAGGAAAATCATCTGGCTTCCCTTTGGCGTCTACAAAGACGTCACGAGCGGTCATGTCGACAACATGTGTTGCTTCGTGCGGCCCTCAGAGGTGATACTGACCTGGACGGACGATCCAAATGACGAGCAATACGAACGCTCCCACAGAGCGCTCGAAATTCTCGAGGCGAGTACCGACGCCAGCGGCGCCCAATTCACGGTCCACAAGCTGCATCAGCCGGGCCCCCTCTACTACACAGACGAAGAGTTCGACTCCTTCCCGTCGTGGTACAACGAAGAAATCGAACGGAACGAACGTCGACTGGCAGGTTCGTATGTGAACTACATCCTCACGAACCGCCGCGTCATCTTCCCTCTCCTAGACCCCGAATACGATCGCAGCGCCAGCGAGACACTGGCCCGCGCCTTTCCGAAACACGAGATTATCGGATTGGAGAGCCGCGAGATTCTGCTCAACGGCGGTGATCTGCACTGCATCAGCCAGCAGCTGCCCTCGCGGGCAGCGTAATCCGCTCCCACAAAAGCCGTCGGGATCTGACCTCGCCCGAAATTTCGGGCTCACATCTCAGGTTGGACTCGTACTACGTTCGATCTGGAACTGTGAAGCGCGATCAAGAAGCAGTTCTAGCCGGCATGCATGAGCGTCAACCGCTTCTCAGTTGACCAGCGGAACAGCGCGCGCGATGTCGAAGTCGATAATCGTGTCGATCTTGCCGTCAATCTGATAGAAGCGCGCCAGCTGCTTGCCAGAGAGGACCTTCTTGAACTTCTTCATGTACGACTTGCGAACCTTGACCCGCTCTTCCTGGAACTTGAAGTGCTCTTCGAGGAGGTCGGCAGCCTGCTCGTCCGTCAGCATCTCGAAATTCCGGGACAGCTCGATAAGAATCTTGAGACGCTTGTCGTTCACGGAACGCACCGCAGTCTCGAACTCGTTGTAGACCGGCCAAAACGCCTCGCTCTCCGCGTCGCTGAGGTTCATGTTCGTCGCCACGACAACCTTGCGCTCCGCCTCAATGATGACCCTGATCAGCTCGATCTCATCGGTTGCGCTCTGCGCGAAAGACGGTGCAGCTGTGGCGACGAGGGCCACGCCCGTCAGCAGTGCAGGAACGAGGGCAAATACTTTCGACATCCGGAAATCCTCCTGTTGATTGAGAGATCCTGCGTATAGCACCGGAACCGGGCGCCGCCCAGCGCGCCCCTCCGGCGCCCAGCACCGACCTTGCGAACGCGCCCAGCTCCGAAACATGGGAGAGGGCCTGGCTGCGTGGGCGCGATGGGCCTCGCTACTCGACCGCCTTGCGTAGGAGTTCGAAGCGCCGGCTCACGTCCTTGAGGACGCCGGCTTGGAGTATGCGTCGCTTCAGGCTCCCGACGTCCTCCTCGAAGAGCATCCGATCGGTGTACCCGAGGTAGGTCCGTTCCGGGTCCTCCGGGTCCGCGATTAGGAAGATGATTTGGAGCCGGGCATGGAAGTAGTGCGAGGAGTAGAGATTCTTGAGCGCAACCATGGGAACGCTCCCGGGCGGCTCGTAGATCACGGCGTGTACCAGGCCGGTGACGGGCGGGTAGCCGTAGTCGCGGACGTTCCAGAGGATCAGGTCCTCCGCACCGTCCACTGCGCCTCGTGGGTAGTCACGCAGGTGAGCGCGCAGGGTCTTCGCGACCTCGTTCGCCTCCTGCATATGACGCAGGAGCGCGTAGAAGCCCTCGCCGGGGGTCTGCGGCTCTTTCTTGTCCACGAAGGGAGCCTTCAACGCCTCGTGTCCGCTCTCCTGATAGCTGCGAACGAAATCGAGCAGTCTTTCGCGGGCCAAAGCGTCCGCGCGCTCGCGCGCGTCCGGCGCCGACCAGTCGATCTTGCCGAAAGCCTCGACGCCGAGGGCCCGCAGCCTGATCTTGCAGTCGCCGACCTCGCATTCGCTCAGTGCCTCGACATCGCCCTCGGGAAGTCGGTACTCCGCGACGTCCGTCGGCAGCGGCGGCACACTAAAAAGCCCCGCCTGTCGAATCGCGTCACTCCGGAGCAGTCCGTTCCGGCGCCGCAGGTCCTTCAGGATCGCGCCCGGTGACGCCGACAGCTTTACCAGGCCCGCGACTGTGAGACGTCGGGCACTGGATTCCTGTTCGACAACCCACACGACGGGTTCCTGTTCCACTTCGGCGATCTCGTCGGAGGAGACACCGCGTTTCCGGGCCGCATCAGCCAGCTCGGAGGGCATGACGGCTCCAACATTTGAGGCGTGGAGGGCACAGAGGAGAACCAATGCGATGGTATGGCGCACCGATCGATCAAGCATCAATCCCGGGTCCTTCGTCTATGGTGCTGGGGCCGCACGCGTGCGGCCGGGGAGCGACTCTAACATGGCCGTACTCGCGCGGACCATCGCCCAGCACCGGGCGTTGCTGGGCCCTCTCGCGCAAATAACGCGCTGGCGGATCCTGGCGCACGCCTGGAGCGGCGTGCGGCGGGAAGGCTCGAGAGATCGGGCTCCCCAACCGGTTGCAATCCAGTCGGAAAATGGTGACGGCGGGGATCGCGTTCAAGAAGTAGGGCCCACTACCCGAAATGACGATAGATGAGTGTAGCTCCGTCCGTGCTCATGTTGGATGACGGCGAACTCGATCACTTCCAGATCGCACTCCGCCGGCTCGGTGTGGACTTCGACCGCCGCGTGGCAGGGCGAAGCGGGGTGGCCGTCGAGATGCCCCGCGACATCCTCCTCACGACCTGGCGACGCGCGCTCAAGATGCCGCGCTTTCAAATGGCGCCCGGTGAGGTCGAGGAGCCGGTGCGCGTGTGCGTCCACGGTCAGGACTTCCTTCCGCTGCGAGAGCGCCTGCGAAACGAGGGCTTCCATTTTTTGGTGCACTCGCTGGTCCATCCGGAGTCCCTACGCCTCTTCCTTCTCCAGCTCCTGTACCGAGGCGTAGAGAGGCGCGGAGGCACGCGCCTGCCCATCGTTTGCGAGGCGACGTGCGAGGTGGGCTCGGAGCGCATGAAGGTGAACCTGATCGATCTGTCCGTGAGCGCGGCGAGACTGCTTTCGCCCTGCAATGTCCCGGCCGATCTGGAGATGACCCTCTACCTGCCGCCCCAGCTGAGTGGAGGCAAGCGCATCGGTATTCCGGGTCGATCGGTTCGCTGTGTTCCGTTCGATAGTGAAGGTTCGCTGTCGGGCTTCTGTTTCCTCGTCGAGTTCACCGACCTAGACGCCTCCACCCGTAGCCATCTCGAGGGGTGCCTCGCAGGGAGCCACCTCGGAAGCCAGTTCACGCCGCTCGAGTCGCTCCCGAATCGGGTGCGCGAGGGCGAACCGGGTCTTGCGACGAATGGCGGCGAGGACATGCGGCGTGACGTACGAGTCGAGTACGCGGAGGCGGTTCACACCCTGAGCTCAATCGGCAACAACGGGGCCGACGTCGTCCTGGGCAGCGACCTCTCGTTGCAGGGAATCCGCCTGAATCCTCACGAGGGGCTAACCGTCGGATCCCGCCTCACGCTGGCGCTTCACGGGAGCTCCCGCAGTACACCGCTGCTGCTCGAAGCGGACGTCGTTCGCGACGACGGTGACCGCGGTCTAGGGCTCCGTTTCGTATTGATCAGCCCCGCCGATAGGGATGAACTCGCAAAGCTCATCGCGAACCTCAAACCCATCGAGTCCCTACGGGACCGCGAAGGCGAGTCACTGGTGGTCTCCCAGGTCGTCTCCCGCAACGACTGAAATCCGTCGCAAAACGCAACGACCAGTTGCAGCCAAAGAGACCATTTGCAACCGAAGAGAACGTTGCAACCGAAGAGAACGTCCGGGGCGTGATCGAGGAGATTAGCTGTCGTCTCCGCGGTGGATACTCGCAGTGTTCCACCAGGCTCACAACAGACTCACAATCGGCCACTCCCAGCGGAACCGACTTGTCACCCAACCGAACAGGCGCGGGGTGCCTACCCGCGAGGGACCTCCTCTCGATGGCTGGACGAGCCCAGGGCGGCGTGGGCCGCAGCGAGCCGGGCAATCGGAACGCGAAATGGCGAGCAGGAGACGTAGTCCAGCCCCAACTCGTGGCAGAGCGCGATGCTCTTGGGATCTCCGCCGTGTTCCCCGCAGACTCCAATTTCCAGGTCGGGGCGCGTCTCGCGACCGAGCTTCACTGCGATCTCCATCAGCTTTCCGACACCGGCGGCGTCGAGCGTATGGAAGGGGTTCTCGGGAACGATTCTGTTGCCCACGTAGTGCATCAAGAAGCCCCGCTCGGCGTCATCTCGTGAGATGCCGAAGACAGTCTGAGTCAGGTCATTGGTGCCGAAGGAGAAGAACTCGGCGCAGCGAGCCATTTCGTCGGCTGTCAGCGCCGCGCGCGGAAGCTCGATCATCGTGCCCAACCGGTAGTTGATTTCGATGCCCTGCTCGGCCATGACGGCCTCGGCTTCCGATCGAATCACTGTCGCCTGCACTTCGAGTTCACGAGCGTGCATCGTGAGCGGAACCATGATCTCCGGGTGGACATCCACGCCCTCCTTCGCGCACGCGCAGGCCGCCTCGAGGGTGGCGCGAACCTGCATCTGTGTCAGTTCGGGAACCAGGATCCCCAGGCGAACCCCGCGCGTCCCCAGCATTGGATTGACCTCTCGCAGTGCTTTGACGCGTCGCAGGAAGTCCTGTTTGATTCGAATCTGATCGAGAGCCTCATCGACCTCACTCATGGTGTTGAAGTGCTGCAACCGCATCTTCAGGTCGGCCAGGTCCTGGACCAGCTCGTCATGAGAGGGCAAGAATTCGTGCAGCGGGGGATCGAGCAAGCGAATGATCACCGGATAGCCGGCCATCGCCCTGAAGAGTCCCGCGAAGTCGTTGCGTTGGAGCGGAAGGAGCTCGGCGATCGCTTCGTTTCGTTCGCTGTGGTATTTGGCCAGGATCATCCTCTGCACGATCGGTAGTCGATCCGTATCGAAGAACATATGTTCGGTTCGGCACAAGCCGATCCCCTCTGCTCCGTATTCGCGCGCGCGCTCCGCGTCTTGGGGGGAATCGGCGTTGGCCCTGACGCCGAGCGTGCGAATCCCGTCGGCCCAGCCCAGGATCTTCAACAGATATGGATTCTTGAAATCGGGCACCACCGTCGGCAGCTTGCCCAGGCGAATTTCACCGCGGGTGCCGTCGATCGAAATCCAATCGCCTTCCCGGATGACTTCGTCGCCGATCGTCATCTGGCGATCGTCGAAATCGATCAGCAGGGCCTCGACACCGATGACAGCCGGCTTTCCGAATTGCCGGGCAACGACCGCGGCGTGACTGGTGCGACCACCCCGGGCGGTGACGATGCCGTTGGCGGCGAGCAGGCCGTGTACGTCGTCGGGCTTCGTCTCGGGACGCACCATGATCACGTCCTTGCCCTCGTCGGCCCAGCGCCGGGTCGTGTCTGCGTCGAAGGCCACCATGCCCATGGCCGCTCCCGGGGATACGTCGAGCCCCTTTGCGATCGGCTTGTGGGCCTCGCTGCGGCGGGGTCCAGCTGCGGGTGGAAGAAGAAGTCGAGCTGCTCCGGCTGGACGCGTCGCACCGCCTCTTCCTTGGTGATCAGCGCTTCTTCCACCATGTCGGCCGCAATCCGCACCTCAGCCTGCGCGGTCCGCTTGCCGTCGCGCGTCTGGAGGATCCACAGCCTGCCGTGTTCGATGGTGAACTCCATGTCCTGCATGTTGCGATAGTGCGTCTCCAACTTGCGCGCGATCTCCACCAACTCCTCGTAGATGTCTGGCATCTCGCTATTCAGAGTGGTCAAGGGGTGGGTCTGACAGATGCCGGCCACGACATCCTCGCCCTGGGCGTTGAGGAGAAAGTCCCCCTCGAGTTCGTGCGCCCCGGTCGAAGCATTGCGGGACATGGCCACGCCGGTGCCCGAATCGGAGCCCAGGTTGCCAAACACCATCCTCTGAATGGTGACCGCGGTTCCCAGATCGTGAGGAATACCGGCCGCGTTGCGGTAGTCGGTGGCCCGCTTGCTGTTCCAGGACTTGAAGACGGCTGCGGTCGCCAGCTTCAGCTGCTCGTAGGGGTCGGACGGAAACTCGGTTCCCGTGTAGCTACGCACGATCCCCTTGAACTTCTCCGTCAGGATGCGCCAGTCATCGCCCGAGAGCTCCGTGTCGTTTTCCACGCCCGCCGCCTCGCGGTGTGCGAGGATCATGGCCCGGAAAACCTCGTCCGGAACGCCGAGCACGACGGTGCCGAACATCTGAACCAGCCGCCGATAGAGATCGTAGGCGAACCGCGAATCACCCGTATCGGCGACCATGCCCGCGGCGACCTCGTCGTTGAGACCGATGTTGAGGATGGTATCCATCATCCCGGGCATCGAGAACTTGGAGCCGGAGCGGCAGGCCACGAGCAGTGGATTGTCCGACGCGCCGAACTTCTTGCCGCTGACCTTCTCGATGGCTTCGATCTGTTCTAGTTCTTGCTCCCACATCTGCGCCGGGAACGCTTCGTCGCCCGACAGAAAGGCGTTGCAGGCCTCCGTCGTCACGATGAAGCCCGGTGGGACAGGCACCCCCAGTCGGGACATGTCCGCCAGATTTGCACCCTTGCCGCCGAGCAGCGCCCGGACGTTCTCCCACGCGCCGCCCGCGAGCGCTTCGGCCTGCTCCACCTCGCTGAACGGGTAGACCCACTTGACTGCTCGGGGCATCGGTGCTCCCTCAGCTCCCATCCGCCAGACTCTCTACTTTACCGAATCTTGGGCCCTCGGACGCGAGAACTTCGCCGCTTCAACCCTTTATCCTCGGCTGGTTCGCAGACCGAAATCGTGGTTCCAGAGACGCGAGATTCATGTCATCCGTACAGCGTGAAGACCGAACGCGGCCTGCGAGAGCATGTATGCTTTCGGGGTGAACCGCGATCGAGCCGACCCGACTGTCGCGCACCTCGGCGCTGCGCTCTCCGAGTCACTCGCGGTGATCACGCAGCTCTTTCTGCACGCGTCGATCCTCAAGGCTCGAGGGCACCCGCTCGCACCGCGCTACTACCAGGAGTGGGTCGAGACGATGCGCCGCTCCGACAATCTCCTCCAGGGCATCCTCGCCCTGGGTGGGCGGCCATCGTCGCGCGAACCGGCGCGCCTGGAGCTGGGTCGCGAGGCCTGGCGCATCCTCGAACTCGACGTCACCCTGGGCGAGCGCTGGGTCGCGACCCTCGGAGCGACCGCAGCGAACTGCGCGGCTGAGGGATCGGATGAAGCCGCTTCGATGCTGAGAGAGCTGCTCGACGCCGAGAATGCTTCGCTGGATTGGCGCCGCAGCCAGCAGGGCGAATGCGCAAACGGGGACGACGAATCCGCTCCCTCCCCTTCTGCCGACGGCGCCCTCGTCGATGCACTCAACGACGTGCTCCGCGCCGAGCTCTCGGCCATTACCCAGGCCTACTACCACGGACAGCTATTCGAGGCGTGGGGCGCCGAAAAGCTCGCTGAGTTCATGGCGAAAGAGACCTGGGAGAAGACGTGGCGCTCGCTCGATCTTACCAAGGGCTTGCTCGCCGCTGGGGGGCACCCGGCAGAAGACAGACACGGCCAGCTCCGCATCGGGCGCGACGTCGGCGAAATCCTCGACCGCGACCGCGAATTCGTGGATTCGCAGCTCGCGGCGCTCGACACCGCACTCGAGCGGTGTGATTCCGCGCGCAACCCGAAGATCCACGACCTGCTGTCGCGGATGCGGGCAGGCGAGCAACAGCACGCCGATTGGATCGCGACACAGATCGACGAGATCGCGAACCGCGGCACGAACAACTTCCGTGGATAGGTAATGCAAACCCCGTTTTCGCCGAGCTTCGGCTAGAGTGAGTCCCTTGGGTTTTTCGCCAGCGCCGAAGGAGGTGACAATGTCAGAATATTTTCGAACCGCGAGAATCGCGGTCTTTCTCATTGCGATCCTGGTGTTGGCTCCCCCGATCCTGGCTGCGCCCGGGAATCCGAGCAAGCCGAACATCATCCTCGTATTGATGGACAATTTCGGATACGGCGAAGTCGGCGTTTATGGCGGAGGCGTTTTGCGCGGAGCGGCGACGCCCAGAATCGACAGCCTCGCCGACGAAGGGGTGCGATTCACGAAGTACAACGTTGAAGCGGAATGCGTACCTTCGCGTGCGGCCCTGATGACCGGCCGTTACGGGATTCGCACCAGGCAGCGAAAAGACGGGCCTCCCCGAGACATTTGGTACGGCATCACGAAGTACGAAGTCACACTGGCGGAGATGCTGTCGGATTCCGGGTACGCGACGGGAATCTTTGGGAAATGGCATCTGGGAGACACCGAGGGCCGTTATCCCACGGACCAGGGTTTCGATGAGTGGTATGGAATCCCCAGGTCATCGGACCGGGCCCACTGGCCGGACAGTACGATCTTTGAAGCAGGTGTCCACCCGAGTGCGGTGTTCACCTACGTCATGACGGGAAAGCGAGGTCAAAAGCCCAAAGAAGGGGAAGTGTACGGCCGCGCCAAGCGCGCGACGATCGATCGCGAAATTACCGACCACGCCATTGATTTCATCCAGCGCAAAGCCAAAGCCAAGCAGCCCTTTTTCGCCTATCTCCCCTATACGCAAACCCATGATCCGGCCGACCCCCATCCCCGACTACAAGGGCAAGACCCAAAACGGCCCCGTTCGCCGACGTGTTGGCGCAAACGGATGCCTACGTGGGCGAGCTGCTGGATACCGTCGAAGAGTTAGGGGCTAAGAGATAACACCATCTTCATCTTCACATCGGATAATGGGCGCGAAGGCACACCGGGATCGGGTGGGTTCACCGGCCCCTGGCGAGCCAGCATGTTTTCTCCCTATGAAGGTTCCTTACGCGTACCTTTTATAATCCGCTGGCCCGGGAAAATCCCTGCGAAGCAAGTATCAAACGACATGGTCCACGTGGTGGATCTCTTCCCCACATTGGCGAGCTGGGCAGGCGGCAAAGTCCCGAAGGACCGAACCATGGATGGTGTTGACCAGTCTGATTTCCTGATGGGTAAATCGGAGAAATCCGCTCGAGAGTCCATCGTCATTTACGTCGTCAACGAACTCTTCGGTGTAAAGTGGCGCAACTGGAAGATGCTTCTCAAGGCAATCGATGAACCTAGTTATGCGATCAAGACGTTCGCCTACCCGACATTCTACAATCTGATAGTCGATCCAAAAGAAGAGCATCCCGGACGCAACTACAACGCGGATACCTGGGTAGACTATCCGCTGTATCAGGTTCTAGAAGACTTCGAGGAATCGCTCGAGGAAGATCCCGGCACTCCGGATCCCTAGGTTCCTCAGCGGCTCCCCGCTCGACGAGTTGGACTCGAGGCAAAGCGGGCGCTAGCACGCGCATTTTCTCGAGGCTGTCGCGACTGAAGCTTTGGATCACGACCGGCGCCATCTTGTCCACCGCTTCGGCTTCAGCTCCGCCACGAGCAATCGTCTGGCCGGGAGCGGACGGCTTGACCGAAGCGGGCGCCCGAAATTGCGATTCGTCGAGAAAACCGAAGCGTCTCAGCTCAGCGACCAGCTTCTCCTCCATACCCGGCATCTCGTCGGGGTGTTTGGTCTCGATGTAATAGCGAGTCGTGCGTCCGTATTTCGATAGCAGTTCGTCGAGTGTAATGATCGATTGCCCGCGGAAGGCGGCGCCGAACCACGATCCGAAATCGCAACTCCGAAGCTGGGTCAGGGTCTTTTCCCGCGCGCGCCCCGAGCAATCTGCTTCCGGGCCGCGGGCCGTGCGCTCGAGGGAATCGTCGTGAAGAATCACCAGCGCCCCATCGGCACTCATGTGCAGGTCTTGCTCGATGTAATCGGCACCGACCTCGATGGCGCGATCGTACGCCTCCCAGGTGTGCTCTGGAGCGAGACCCGAGAGCCCTCGATGGGCGATGACCAAGACCGGCGCGCCGCGTGGCTTGCGGTCTGTCGAAGGCGAGGCGCACGAAATCGACAGGAGCACCAGGGCACCGCAGATCGATCGGAAATGCAGAGCGGGCATACGATCCTCGCGTGGCAAACTACATCAGGATAGTGACCAGCCCCGGGTATTCTCGCGAAAAAGCCTGAACGATTCCAATAGCCAATGGAGGAGAGGCGGGAATCGCGAGCCAGCGAAGCTGGCGATGCCCATCGCGAACGACTGTGGCTAAACTAACAGGATACGCTGCGGGACGACGAGGGCGCGTGTGCATCGAGCCTTGCTAAAACCGAAACCGCAAGCAGAAGGACGAGGGTGATCACGCCCCATACGCTTAGAGCGGGGACGGCTGCTGCCACGAGCGTGATCGAGCCCAGCGAGGCATCGTCTTCGTCGTCGTAGACGTCGGCTTCGG
>PVMK01114362.1_pt1 | contig 24852 bp, 21 predicted proteins | sample 1853481 | NCBI WGS metagenome assembly PVMK01 (sample SAMN08533507, study PRJNA380276) | Marine sediment metagenome, whole genome shotgun sequencing project.
AAAAAGAAGAGACTAAAGCGCATTATTTTTACGTTTTTCGCGGCAACCTTCGTCGGTTAAACAATAAGACGATTCGCTATTCGGCCCGCAAAAAAAAGATTCTTCCATGCGCTCAAGATAACCATCCGTCACCAGGTTTTCCAAATCTTTTCTTTTTCCCAGATGGTTGCCCGGATAATATACCCCCCTTTTCATTTTAACTAAAATCTCTTCCTTCATCTGATTCCTCATCTGTGCCCGATAGGTCTGCTTCCCAAAAATTTTCGCGTCTAATTGTAATTTTGTTAGGCCCGAAAGAAGATAATCGGGCTTTTAGGTAGGCCAGCGGGTTGATTTCATAGCCGTTGGACAACAGCCGTATCTCAATCATATCGTCATGGCAGTGTCAAGTCATTATCAAATCAATTTTTTCGGTCTAGCGCTTCTAAATCAACGTTTCACAGGGATCGGCTTTTCTATATTGGCTGTATTTTCAAAGATTTTTCAACATGCGTGCCATCCCCGGTGAGCCGATTTCGGCTTCAAAATCAGGATGGCGTTTTTCGTCTATAATTTTAAAACCCTGTTTTTCGTAGGCGCGCTGCGCTGGCAGATTGCCGATGTATATGTTGATCTGGGCCCGTCGGAATCCTTCTTGGCGACCTTTTTCAAGGATAGTTGCAAGCAACCGGTCGACCAGTCCTTTGCGGCGGTGCTCCGGTACCGTGGCCACGCTGTCGATGATCCAGGCACCTTCAGTATCTTCGGGTATGCAGCAAAGCACGCGCTCAGCACGCTTATTGGTCTCCGGATCCGGACCGCTGTGCCCTAATTTTATAAAAACCTCAGGCATGGTTCGGCGTAACGTCTCATAGCCGAGTCTTTTAGGATCGTAACCGCCAAGCCCCGCTGCCGGCTTGCCATCTGATTCGGCTATCAGGTAGCAGGAATAATGAAACAGGTGCGGCCTGGCGGTCACGGCCAGCAGTTTAAGGAATTCAAGGCTGTCTTGCTCTGTTGCGCCAAGGATGACTTCCCAGATTCCCCTGGTGACGTGCGCCCTTCCGGCGGTGAGAATCAGCCAGGCCAGAAATTCGGCATCTTCGGGCCGGGCAGGTCTGATTTTAATATTCATTATTGATTTGCACCTTATCGGTTATCCGTGATTAAGTTCTAGGTGTCAGTGTTCAGCCCCGCCGCTGGCCGCCGACGCAGCCAGTTTGATCAAAAAAGAAACTTTGTAGTTTCATATAAGCTACATGGTATAGGGTAGAAGGTTGAGGACGCAGGGCGGATGCATGCGATCTAATCTGATTCTTTTTGTACTCGTCCTCGTCCTCGTGAATCAGAATTTTATAAGGGACGAGCGACGATGACGAAGGCGGTAGTTGCGCACTGTAGTTCAAAGAGCTAAAGCGGCTCATCTGACCTCTGCCATCTGCTTCTGTCGTCTGACACCTGACACCCGGTTTTACTGACCTGAACCTGGTAAGACCCGAAAGTTAAATCTAATAACAGCACTGATGAGCGCCACCACCCCGAAAGCCAGGATGACAACGCCGGAAATTTTGTTCACCAGTGCCAATTTGCCCTCACTGATTTTACTACGAAAAAGGCCTGTAGCACCGCTTAAAAGCAGCCACCAGGCAGCGGAGCCGGCAAATACGCCGATGACCATCAGACCGGCCGATGCATAATGGATGGATTCACTGACGATCCCCAGACCGGCAAATATGCCGGCAAAAAACAGGATCGTCATCGGGTTGGTAAGCGTTAGAAAAAAGGTGGTTCCATACGCGGAGAGATTGGTGCTGTTTGCCACCGAAACCGTCTGCTCCGGCGGCTTTTTTAAAAATGCCCGTACTCCCAAATAGCAAAGAAAAAGCCCTCCGATGAGTCGAAACCAGATGGATTGATCTACTAAAAAATTGGAAATAAAGGTTAAGCCAAAAGCGGCGATGAAGCCGTACAGGGCATCGGCGGTGGCCGCCCCCAGTCCGCTGACCAATCCTTGAAGATTGCCGCCCGACAATGTCCGCTGAATGCACAGGATACCAATGGGCCCCACCGGTGCCGCAATTGAGAAACCGATGATAAAGCCCTTAATAAACAAGCTCGATTCCATTTTCGGTCTGAATAACGGTTAAGGTGCTTCCGTCACCCTCGCCCCATATCAGCCGCTCGCCCGCGGTCGGTTTTAGTTTTTGATGTTTGCCCAGAAGCCGGCCGTCGGGCCCGAAGTATAAAAGCGTACAATACAGCGTGCCGGTGCTGCGCTCTGCATCGCGCTCGATAACGCCCATCGCCAGATAGACGTTTGCCTTTTTGGCGGCTTCTCCCAATTTCCGGGTAGCGGGGCCCGGGACCTCCACGGTGTTTTCCCAGTAGCGCTGCCAGATCCTTCGGCCGACCGGGCTGCGGCTTCCCACCACGGTGCCGAACGCCAGACCCCGCGGGTAGGCCGGAATAAATGCCTCCGGAAACAAAATAAGCTGAGCGCCCTGCTCAGCGGCCTGGCCGATTAAGTCACAGGCTTTTGCGATGGTTGCATCCTGGTTAAACAGAACCGGTGCTGCCTGAACAACGGCCACTTTTGTCTTCTGGTCATTTGCAGTCATTTTATCTCATTTCATTTTACAAACCATGTGATGCTGAAAGAAAGGCCCGTACAACAATTTTTCCAGCCACGTCATTTCCATTTCTTAATTCGGTGTTTAGCGGGTAAACACATCGATTACGCGGCCATCTTCGGTTTCACACAATCCATAGCCGCCGCCCCTGAATCCGATAATGGTATCAGAAAGCCTGAATTTGCATCTCATATTACCGCCCCTGTCGCCTTGCAAAAAAATCTCTGTATTTCCCGGGAATTCATAAACATTCGGGTATCCTTTACTCGTATCAACCGTCGGCTCATCAACGATCCTGCCCACAAAACGCTCCCCATCCGGCATGGTCACCTGGATTTCACCGGATCCAAATCTTTGATCCTCGTATGAAAAGTAAACCCGCTTGCCGCTGTATCGGTCGATTCCTTTCATTGTTCCCGGACAAGCCATGAGTGCAAAAACCAAAATTGGTAAGATGATTATCAGGATCTGCCTTTTCATTTTTCTGTCCTTTCTGCTCTGGGCCGAACCCTCGCGGAGGGCTATATATGATGGTAAAAGTGCCATTAAATTCAGGTTTTATATTGCTTATAGAGGATATACCCACCCCATACAAGAGCGAATATCTTCAAAACGGTTCCGAATTTAATAAAAAAAGCAGCGCCTTATGACGCTGCCTTTGGGTTGTTTTATACCGATGATACGCGGATGCGGCCTGTGATCAATCGAGGTAGAGTGTTTGTGATTTGGGTACGGCACTGTTTCTCAACGAGCGCGTATTTTTCTTTTCCATTTCTTTTGTTTTTTTGCGTTCCTTGATAATGATGATCAACATGACGACAATCACACCGATTTCCGCCAGCAATAATAAACTCTGAGAAATGAGTTCCTTCATTAAAATCTCCAGTAAGCTATATCGTGGTTGTCAAAAAAACGTTGCGGTATTAAAACGTTTTTTTCTACAACCGTACTAGCGTACAAGCGCTTATACCCCTATTCCGTATTTCGGAACGTTATAATGGAAAGCGGTATAAATATCATATCGGGAACAGTCGGCCAAACTTTAGAACTAACGTCCCGGAATTTCTACAATCGCAGAATTTGTTGCTTGACATGGCCTCTCACACAAACCACCCTACGGCAAAGCCACACGATGATATTAATAATTATATCAACTTGGTGGGGGCGGATGAACTGCTTGATTTACGGGTTAAGTGAACTTTACGCCGATTCCGTAGGTATGGCTGGACTCCTCATCAGCAACTTCTTTACACCACCTGACAACCGAGCTGTAAGTTTTTGGCGCGGATTTAAAGGGCTGGGTATCAAATTTGATGTTTATTTTTGTTCCCGGCTTGAAGGCCACTTCTGATTCCAATAACATGCCGTCATTGCTGAGATCTTTGGTTTGCGCATAGCTCCAGTATCCGGAATTCGCATCTTCAAGGATGACCGTGGCCCGATGTAAAAAACGTTTATTTTTTCTAAATCCGGTTGCGGCGCTCGATTGAGAAATTGAGGACTTTACGGAATCATCATCTTGAGGGACTGGAATTTTCCGCGGGCGAAGGGTTAATTTATGCATTCTTGATGCGCTTTTTCTACTGACATACCTGTTGCAATCCGGACAGCCCCAGCCGTTCATTCTGCTTTTGACCGTGGCTTGCCATTCATGACCTTCTTCACAAATCCACCACACTTTTTCATTAAAACCGGCAGGCAAATTCCTCAGGTTCAAACCGCTATTTTTGGTCAGATGCCATTCCTTTAGAAGATCGGTGTTCGTGATTAACGCTTCATTAGAATCGGTTGAGGTGGGCTTGTTGCAAACCGGGCAGCCGGTGCCCCGGCTTCTGCTATATATGGGTGCTTCCCATTCATGCCCGCTGATACATATCCACCACACTTTTTTACCTGAACCGGGTGTAACATTTCTGGGGTTTAAATCTCCGTTTCGGCTCGGGTGCCATTCTTTGGCAAGGCCCGGATTGATGACACCCAGATTATATTGATCGGTGGCTTTGGGCATATCTACTTCTCGTATGGTCATGCAAGATTCAGGTAATAAACGATCTGCGATCGTAAGCTGTGACAAAATCAGGGGGGGTAACGATATATCTGACGATAGAGTTCAGATAATATGAGATGGCTTTGAAAATATCAATCAGCTTTTTGATAATAATTATCAGGAACATAGAACCCGGATGTTTAATCTTGTTTATAACGCAAAGATATTGGGTCGTCATATCGATTCTGAGGCGGTGTCTACAAACCTCCAGCTGAAATGAGGGTTACGCCGCCAACGGCCAGTATAACCCCGATGAATTGTGCCGGCTGGGGCCGTTCGCGCAAAATGAGAATGGATAAAAGAACCGTTACGGCCGGATAAAGAGCACTCACAACCGCCACCAGCCCCAGCATCCCATGGGTGGTCGCCAGGGCATATAGCAAAACCCGCCAGGGCATCGAAGATCCCCAGTGCAATAATTGCCGGCATATGCACTCTGCCTACTTGAACAGCGGGCCGCCTCAGCAGGAAAATGATAGATGTTAAAAAAAGATCGGATCCAACAATTTAATTTTTGAATTTAGTCACCGCCTGTCAATTCGATTGATTTTGATAGGATAACGGTATCTCAATAATCAAGGAATGTTATAGGCCTGATATATTGGAGTTATCACCGGTTTTAGTGCCGCAAAGAAGTTTGGGATTTGCAGCAGATATTTGTATATTGACTAATCAGGCAACCCTGCTTTTCGTGCAGCCTCATAGTAGGATTCCTCACCATCCCGATCTTTATGAGGACTCGCTTTTCTTACTGCATTTACAGAGAAATCAGGGTCAATACTTAGGACCTGTGAAGCTGCTGCTCGCGCCTCATGATCACGGCCCATGAAAATGTATAGAACCGCCAAACCAAGATGGGCATATATATTACCTGGAGCAATCTCAACAGCCTTTTTATAAACTTCCAGTGCTTCTGCAAATCTTTCCAAGCCACGATAACAATGCCCTAAAATAAGATAATAATCACTTGGAGGCATAGGGTTAAGGCGGATAGCTTTTTTTAAATAATCTAAGGCTTCTTTAGGTTTACTCGAAAAGAAAAAAGCGATTCCTAATCCGAAATAAGCATCAGCCGCACTGGGATTAAGTGTAATGGCTTGTTTCGCTGCAGCAATTGCTTCTTCATGATCTCTTTTCATTGTGAGAAGATAACTTAATACGATAAAAGCATCTGAATTGTTGTTATCCAAAGTCATTGCTTTTTTTAAATTTTTGGAGGCTTGTGCAAAAGAAAACAAAGGCGACTCAGAGCCATACCATATATCATCTAAGTAGGTTAAAGCCATTATCAGGTAACTTTCTGGCTGTTGCGGGTCTGATTGAATGCTTTCTTTAATTAATTGCCGGGCATGAACATTATCTTCTTTGTTCGATTGTCTCCATAATTCAAGAGCTTTAAGTAGCTTAATAAACGCTTCAATATTTCCCGGTCTTTTCAGCCGAGTGCGAAATTGATTCCCCTCTGTCAGTTCGACAGCTAAGGCTCTAATTACTTGCATTGTGATTTCATCCTGTATTTCAAATATATCATTTAAATCCCTATCGTATTTTTCTGCCCACATGTGATGCCCGGCGACAGCATCGATTAATTGCACAGTAATTCGCAATCGATTTTCGGTCTTCTGAACACTGCCCTCAATCATATACCTGACACCCAGTTCTTTAGCAATTTGCTGAACATTCACCGATTTGCCTTTATAAAAAAAGCTTGAGTGTCGAGCGATAACAAAAAGCTTCGGATAACCTGAAAGACCGGTGATAATGTTTTCAGTTAAACCATCGCTTAAATAGTCCTGCTCCGGATCGCCACTCATATTGTCAAACGGCAAGACCGCAACTTTTGGCCCTTTTGGCAGATTGAACACTTTGTCTTCTGCAGCTACCATTTCTACATGAGGGAGATGGAAGTAATTTTCCCAAATAGCCACGGCTGCGATTGCCAAAATCATAATGACCGATAGGGCTATGGCAATTATACGCCATTTATGCCTTACAACTTTTTTCGCCTGAATCACCCTATGAGCAGCCGCACCCGGGTAGGACAGCACCCGGTAGACGCGTATGGGTGTGCTGATGTTTTTGACTTGATGTTCACCGAGATTTTCGTATTCCAACCCAAGCTTATTCGCAACCTGATCGTAAGCCCTGCCGGAAATACAGATACCTCCGGCTTCGGCCATACCTTCCATTCGGGCGGCTATGTTAACACCGTCTCCGTAAATTCGACCTTCCTCCTCGATTACATCACCGAGGTTGATACCGATGCGGAACGCCATCTTACGGTTATAAGGTAGCTCGGCATTTCGTTCCGCAAGCTCTCGTTGAATCTCAACGGCACAGTTTACGGCATCTACTACACTGATGAAATCTGCAAGGATATTATCTCCCGGAGTATCTACCACACGACCACGGAATTGTTGAACAAGGTCAGCTATAGCGGTGCGGTAAGAGGTAAGTGTGCGGACAGTTGCTTCCTCATCATCATCCATGAGGCGGCTGTAACCTTCAACGTCTGCGCTGAGGATGGCTGCGAGCTTACGTTTAAAACCCTCATCTGCCATAAGGTGCCCCAGTGTTAAGGTTTCAAACTAAAGGACTCAATATGGGGATCATTCAGAGAAACGCAGTATCGGATGAGCAGCAAGATTCGAATCAGCAAATAGAAAACCGCTTCAGGTCAGGTGGAGTGGTGCTACAGAAATTGTTAGTACTTATAAACAAATCGATGGGATTTAGTCAATCATTATTGAGGGTTCCGGCAGGTGGTGATACCTTACAATAAAACCAATTATCAGCCAACTAACGATATATAGAGAATATCACTAAAACGGGAAATCTGTGATATCATCTCTGATATTTCGAATATCACAACTTATTCATAGCATCAAAAACCTTTGATAAGTTGGAGCTGTAAAAGGTTTTAGAACTTCAAAAAAAACCTGTGATATCACCAATACCAGCAATCCAACCTAATTTGGCCTGACCACCAGATATTGTGGTAGGTCATCCATCATCAAATCCAGAGAATTATGATTTGACCTCGTGCAACTTGATGATATATACGACAATAAATGATCTGAACTTCCTATTCCACCTGAGCTGATGCGAAAATTCATTCGTTGAATCGAGCCAGGTCCTGCAGCTTCTCTCGCACTTCTCTGTTCTATCCACTTTCTGATATTTTAACCTTTTTTAGAACCCTTAAATGGGGGTGAAATCATGAGCGAAGAGCGTGATAAACGTAAACTCAGTGCGGTTTTAAGCGCTGATGTCAAAGGTTACAGTCGCTTAATGGGCGAGGATGAGTCTGGTACTATCCGTACATTAAAAGGATACCGTGAAATTATGGGTAAACTTATTCAACAGTATCGTGGTCGCGTGGTAGACTCACCCGGAGACAACTTGCTTGCTGAATTTTCCAGCGTAGTGGATGCTGTGGATGGTGCGGTTGAAATCCAGAAGCAACTTAAACTGAAAAATGATGCATTGCCTGAAAATCGTAGAATGGAGTTTCGGATCGGCGTCAACCTTGGAGATGTGGTTGAAGATGAGGAGAGGATTTACGGTGATGGAGTCAATATCGCTGCCAGAGTAGAAAGCTTGGCTGATGGTGGCGGCATCTGCATATCTGGTACTTCCTATGACCAAATAGGAAAGAAGCTCCCTTTTGGCTATGAGTATTTGGGGGAGCAAACAGTAAAGAATATCGAAAAACCAGTGCGAGTTTATCGCGTGCTAATGAAGCCTGAAGCTGCTGGCAAAGTGATCGGTGAAAAGAGGTTTTTAGGAAAGATTTCGCGCCGTGCAGCAATATCTGCAATTATAATTCTGGTTATAGTTGCTGGAGGATTGATAGGATGGAATATCTATCTTCATCAATCTAAAAAAATAGAACCTGCCTCTTTGGATAAAATGGCGTTCCCTCTGCCGGATAAACCATCCATTGCGGTGCTACCGTTTGACAATCTCACCGGCGATCCGGATCAAGAATATTTCAGTGACGGAATAACAGAGGAAATCATTACCGCTCTTTCCAAAATCCCCAAGTTGTTTGTCATCGCTCGCAACTCAACCTTCACCTACAAAGGCAAACCGGTAAAGGTGCAGCAGGTCAGTGAGGAGTTGGGAGTGCAGTACGTGGTTGAAGGGAGCGTCCGCAGGGCTGAAGACCGGGTGCGCATCACCGCCCAATTGATCGATGCTTTAACCGGTCATCATATTTGGGCAGAACGTTATGACCGGGAATTAAAAGACATATTTGCCATCCAGGATGATATTACAAAACAGATCATAACGGCGTTACAAGTAGTACTAACAGAGGGGGAGCATGCCCGCATTATGGCCACGGGAACAGATAATCTCGAGGCTTACCTTTTGTATCTTCAGGCGGTGGGACAGCATATGCACCTTACTAAGGACGCTACCGTCCGAAGCCGCCAATTGGCAGAAAAAGCTATTGCCCTGGATCCAAAGTTTGCTTCAGCTTATCGTGTCCTGGCTCTTTCATACTGGTTGGAGGTGCCGCTAAGGTTGACTGAGGATCCCAGGCAATCTATCTCGAAAGCCATGGAACTTGCCAAGAAGTCTCTCGCTTTGGATAAGTCATCAGGTGGGGTGCACAGTTTATTGGGTTATCTATATACAATGATGAGGCAACATAATAAAGGGATTTCCGAGTGTGAGCGTGGTGTTGCTCTCGAACCCAATTCGGCTTGGGCTCATTACTATTTGGGAACTGCTCTCAGGTATGCGGGCAGACATGAGGAAGCCATTACTATGTACAAAGACGCAATACGTCTCAATCCTATCCCTCCGAGTATTTACCACCAGGGCTTAATAAATTCGTATTGCTTAACGGGGCAGTATGAGGATGCGATCACAGAAGGCAAGAAAGCTATTCATCTCGAGCCCAATAATCAAATTGCCCACGCCTTCCTTGCCGCTGCTTATAGTCTTGGTGGTTGGGAAGAAGAAGCCCGTCTTGAAGCTAAAGAAGTCTTGAGGATAAACCCTAAGTTTTCGGTAGACTATTGGGCAAAGACGATACCTTACAAAAATCCTGGAGACAGAGAGCTCATAATTAGCGGTTTACTCAAGGCGGGCCTGAGGTGAGTTGAGGTGAGATGAACTATTGCATATTGTGGTGACTTCCTGAAAACAGAAGTAAAGATATCTTTCCAGAAAACCAAACATCAGCCAACTAACGATATATTGAGAATATCAAAGTTTTGGCAATTTTACAGATATGAAAAGGATATCTGCAGCCTATCGCATTTTTAAATCTGGTGTCAAACCGTAGGCCCGAAAAATGCGGCTCTGAGGCGATAAAAAGGGCAAATCCATAGGCTCGGATTCACCCTATCAACTTGTGATTAAAATCGAATATCACAGGTTTTTCAGGGGTTCAAAAGTATGGATATGTTGGAGAAAACAAAGATTTTTGCAATGCAAAAGGGGCCTGTGTTATATAACAGTTATCGGCAATCGCACTTCCTATGGTTTAGCATAATTTAACTGGCCGTATCTCATATTTTGTTTAAAACTGAATTTCTATTTTTCCCTTTTTTATAGAGCTGTCTTTCAATTGGTTTTTAAAATAATACACAAAGCTAAGTTTATCTGGCTTCGCATGTTGTGGAATTAAAAATACATATACAATTTTTGCGCCTTCGGTTACCACATAGCGCAAAGAATATTTAATGAAATTGATCCCGGTGGTTACCGACATAATAGACTTATAATTGTTAGGTTCTTCGCTAATTAAAATTGAGTCTTCAAGATTGACCACATGTACATTTTTTATCTTATTCACAGTAATAAGACAGAAAGCATATTTATATCCACTTTTCGGCTTTGGTAACTTTTTATCCGGGTGAACAATTTTTCTGATGTCAGCGGGATAATCATCTGCTATTTCCATTTTATCTAAGGTGATTTTAATTTTTTCGTCTTCCCGGGATTTTTCCTGTTCCACAGATGCAAGTTTTTTCCTAAAAACAAAATCACCACCTTCATGGCCGGAGTTTCTAATAATGTTGTATTCAGGTGTTTGCTCTGAACTGCCCGCAACCATTTCCTTAATATATTGAATGTAAAGCTCCTCAGCGGTAAATCCATCAAGATCCATATTTGTTAAACCAACTAAAAATGCCTTCGCAAATACCGAATTCCCCTCTCCACCAATATCTGATACCGGCTCATTTCCGCCGCTGGCCAACAGGGTTCTTGATTTTTTTGCCTGCATCTTCTTTAGATAGACTTTTCTTTTTTGAGCCGACTCAAGTTTGGCAAGAGAGCTTGTTCTGGTAAATGTACCTGAATAGCAACTGTCAGCTATGATGAGAACATGGTTGGATGAAATTCTCTTTATATTTGATGTGATGGTATCTACGATAATCCAGTTTTTGTCATTGTTTCTTTGCGCATCCACCGGCAGCCAATAAGCCTTGCCGGCTATTTTATCAAAACTTCCGTGGCCGGCATAATAAATGAGAAATTGGTCATCTTGTTTCAAGATTCTTCTAAAATTATTGATGGCGTCTAAGATGGCATCCCGGTCGGCATCCAGCAACAAATTAGTATCAAATCCATAGCGAAGCTTTAAAGTTTCAGCCACTTTTCTGGCATCATTTTGGGCAGTTTCCAACCTTCTTAAATACTTATAATTATTGTTTCCGATGACCAGCGCATAGTAGTTGCCAGCGGTCGCTTCAGCAATTTTTACTTTGGAAGGCCTCTTTGAAGCTATTCTTGTTATCGTAAATTCTTTGTTCGCCCGATTCTCGTATATATCCATGGCACTGACGACGATCCGGTTTTTACCCATTTTGAGATAAACATCTGTCTCGAAATTGCCCGCTTCATCAAAGGAGGCGTCTTTATTATTTACTGTGATTTCTACAATTCCATTCTCATCGTAGGCCTTGCCGCTGATCCTCACCTTTTTTTGATTCTGTATGGGTCTTATGCCACGCAAGGTGTCATGGGAGGTGATAACTATCTCTGGTGGGGTGGTATCTTTTTTAAGTTCTTGCGCGGGGGATATAGGCTTTTTTATTGCAGCTTTGTCTGCGGCGTGTTTTTTATCAATATGAGCCTTGACATCCTTCATCTTAGAAAAATCAAAGCGAAGTTTTCTAAGATAAGAGCCATAGGAGCACGGGACCCGATCATGAAAATAAAATCTGTTAATCCCGGTTCTAAGATGCTTTGTTTTAATAGCTATGAGGCTATCTTGATCGAATTTAATTCGGTAGGGGTCCCGATTAAAATTATTTATTATCAAATGGGGTCTACCTGGATTAGCCGTGTCCCCATCAATTCTGACTATTAGTAGAACACTTTCATAGTTTTTCAGAAAGTCGGGCAGAAGTACTTCAATTTGATTGGGCTTTGTCATACAGAATCGCTCTATTTTTCTCTTAAATGGTTGAGTAAAGTCTTCCCATTCATAGACCTTTGCTAAGCTATTTTGTGAAAGGATAACTAGTAAGAGGGTAGATACAATAAAGGCGAGGAAGAATTTAAGGAACTTACGTTTTGCAGCCATTCTCCATCCCTTTTTTAAAGGTATTTAAACATGAGATTCACATGTAAAATTGCCAAAAGCAGAGACTGGAAGTGTGGTGAGAATGTGCTAAATTCAGTTGGAATGTCGTTTCAAATTGATCGAAACAAATTATTATGAATTTATAATCGAAAATAGTATTCGGATCAAGAATTAAATCGCATAGTTCTTGCCAGAAAACCAAATATCGGCCAACTACAGATACATTGAGAATACATGCATTTTGGCAATTTTACAGATATGAAATGGCTATCACAATTTTTCAGGGATTCAAAAGTACCGTTTTGTTGGAGAAATCTGACATTTAATTTTTTTCTATTTCAATTGCCAGGTCAGTATTCGGCACCTCTACAAAAAATGGATTATCTTTGATCCATAATTTTTTAGCGATGCTTTTGTGAATACGGAAACTACATCTTACGGATGTCGATGATCGTTAACTCCTCGATCTTGGACAGCGCATCGGTTAGAATTTCGCGATCCACATTTCTGACTTTGAGGGTGATTCCTTTTTTAGCGGTATCCTCCAGGTTAAAGGTCCCACATGCGGATATATAACCGCCTTCATCCGCCACCGCTTTTGTAATCTTTGCTAATTCCCCGGCCTTGTTTGGGCCGTCCAGCGTGATTCGCAGGCCCTTTTCACGGGCGGCAAACAATTCCATGAATGTGCGGAAGATATCGCTTTCAGTGATGATGCCCACCAGCTTGTCATCTCGGATAACCGGCAGGCAACCGATTTTATTATCAAGCATCAAATGAGCCGCTTCCTCGATGGGGGTATCCTCTGTTGTTGTTATAACATCCTTTACCATCACTGCTTTCACTTTGACTTCCATCAGCAGATGATGAATCTCCCACACACTCAATGAGGTCGCACTGGAGGGTTCGGCTTTGAGCAGATCATCTTCAGCAATCAACCCAAGCATCTTTTCATCCGGCTTCACCACGGGCAAATGCCTTACTTTTTGCTCATCCATATAGTTATGGGCGTCTGAAAGGGACTCCTCCGGGCCAATCGTCAGGGGATATTTACTCATTCGGGATTTTACGAACATGATCTTTACCTCCTTCTGCAATTTGATTACTGCAAAAATCTGATTGAATTATAGTGGATATCATATTTTTTTACGATATCACAACAATTTTTAGGCTTTAAAAATCTGCAATTTGTTGGAGAAAACTGAAATCATAGCGCTGCCTTTCAGCGGGCAGCTTTACAGCATCGCTGAACTGATGGAGTAAGCATTTTTTTCACAGTGCGGGTTCAATTTACTTTAGGTTTTGTCCCGGTCGTCCATTTCACAGGGGGAAACATATAAAAGCGTCTACCCGAGGCTTGAATATTTTCCCAGCCAATATTTTAAATATTTTACTGCTCCATATCGATAACAGGAGGCAAGCGAGGTTAAAAACGGCAATAAATACACAAAATTTGGCAATAATCGAAGCAAGACTGGGCTGGATCGGAAGAATCTGATAATGGGCTAATACACCAAGTCCAGCGGCAGCTATTCCTATTATGATGAGATTGCGCAACACAACCGGTCCATCAATACCATAGTTAGCAGAGTTCATTGTTGATTGCTTATTCTTCATAATAATAACTTTGGTACCCTTTCGATCCTTTGGCCCCTCTATGGCTTGTTTTCTGTGTATGAGTTTAAATGTCTATCTAAGGACATTACCTTTTTGATGAAGGCTTTCTCTTTGATATTCCCACCACATTCGGCAGGGGCCAGGAAATCGCGCCTTCATTGTCATCATTTGAGCTTGTTTCATAGCTTCCGGTAAGGTCCAATTCTTTATGGCCTGAGTTTATGTATAGCTGGGCCTGGGGTCCGCCCTCGGTATACATGGCGCGTGAGATATTGAGGGGAAGCTTTTTGAGGATATTAATCAGATCATGTGTGCGGTACAAGGATCGCACATGAATGAATAAAATATTACCCTGTCTATCGATGCCGATGGCCGATGTACTCCAGCGGCGCGGTTGCGGCTTCCAGACATTTTTTCCTGTGCAGGAGATCATGCGGATGCTCTGTACCAGGGTCCCGTACTTTTGCTTCCAGAATTGGAAATCTTCACACTGGCGGTCAATAATTTTGGCTCGCGGGATATCGGGGCTCTGCCGGTCAAATGCCAGGATGGTCATATCTTTTGATAATCTGGGGTTATTGATGTGGCCTTTTGTGCGCATCAGCGACACGCTGGTTTTATAATCGGTCTGATACATGCTGGGATTGATGGCGGCCACCAGCCCGTTTTGTCGGCACCATTGTTTGGGTGTCAGCGGGACGCCGTTTTCAACCCGCGAAGCATTGAGCAGTCTCAATTGATAATATTTGGGATCGATTCGCAGCACCTTCACCCGTGAATCTCCCACTACAGCCGCTTGAGGCGCCAGAAATGTCCCCAGTTGAAGACCTTTGTCAAGCTGCTTCCAGCCGGGTTTCTGTCCGGGTTTTTGCTCTCCAGCCATGGGTTGAGTTTCAACGGTCACTGATATGGCCAGAAGATAAATCAGTATGAGTAGCGAGTTTTGTGCAAATTTCATATTCATTTCGGTTTGTTTATCGGCATAAGATTCGCGTTTTGAAACCGGCTCTAACAGCCGCAGCCGCAATCACAGCCGTGTTGATGCGATGCTATTTCGGACAGAGCTTTGACGACTTCAGTATTTTGGGGCTGTTCGATCCTTAAGATTTTTATTTTCAGATGAAGAGCGTCATGTTTTTGAAAAAGATTCAATACCGGTGGATTCAGGTGCTCAAACAGAAGATATGCCTCTTCCTTTTTCACCTGAATTCCAATCTCTTCGCCGGCGGCTTTATTGGCCAATTGATATTCAAAGGGGCACATGCCGTCGGGGCCGATTCCAAAAATGAATTCGAATTTTGAAGCGGCCGGGCTAAGATCCATATGGTCGGCGGTTGTACCGGCTTCCAGCCGGAGGGTTACTTTTTTTAAATTTTCTACTTTTTTCATTTTTTCCTTTAGACAGGGTTTTCAGGATTATTTTTTTCTGGATCACTTTCCGCCTGCCCGCCATCACGAGCTGCCACGTCCGCCATCGGCTGCGCCTCAGGCAATGCCGGGCGGGCTCGGGCGAGGCGGGCGGGGATAAATCCCGCCCCTACTTCTGATTTTCATCTGTCTTCTGAACTCTGCCTTCTGTCATCTGACCTCTGAGCCTCTGTGGGCTCTGTGAGATATTCTATTCTAAATGCTTCGGGGGTTTGCCGATTTTATCTCCCAGTGCTCTTTCGCGGTTTTTAACGATCTGGCTGCAGATTTCAGTGATCGCATTTTTAATCCACATAGACGTCTGGGAGCCTTTGGTATAATTGGCTTCCCCGAATGATTGGACGCGGTTTTGCTTTTGCAGGTTATTCACCTGCGAAAATTCCTTGCTGGAGCCGGGCTGATAAACGGCAAACGTTCTGCCGCCGAATCGGTTAATTAATGAGAAAACCGGTATATCGCTGGGACCGTCGGCTATATAAATCATGTTTTGAAAGGGTACCCGGCGATCCTCGTCCGGTATCATCGCGTTTACCTCAATATCCGGGATTTTGTTGCTGCCCTTATTGATTTCAAAGACAGCTCTGGTCTTGGTTGTATTATCAAGCGCATATGCAATCTGAGAGATTATTTTAGGATCTTCTGAGGCTGTTTTCTTGCCGGCGTCCAGAAAACCGGGTGGGGGCGTATCTTCTATAAATTCGCAGCCCCAGACGCCGTCTACATGCGGTGCAATCTTGCTGCCCAGGATCATTTGCCTCAAACCCGTTGAAACAATGTAATGTTCCACCTGGATTTCATGCTGTACATATTCCGGGTTTGTGGCTGCGAAGTGTTTTATTTTGTCAAAAAAATCAGGTAGCCCCTCGTAGAACTCAATTTTGCTGCCGAGCTTTCTCAATCCGGCATTATTAAGACCCTTAAATATGCCCTGCCGGGTGTAGGTTAATATGTGATTCAGGTACAGCGTGTCGGTTGCAATGAGGTCAAGGCCGTCTTTTTTGTAATAGTTGGGTAATTCTTCAACTTCTTTCCAGAATTTTTTGGGATCGACCTTGTACAATTCAAAAATAGGCGCCTGCATGTAGCCGGGGCTCAAAGTTTTGTCAAAGTCCCAGATGCAGGCGATGATATTCTGGAGAAAAAGCGGCTGGGTCATGTTTAATTTCCTTGCAATAGAATTGGCAACTTCATTACTTAATATAAAATCGGTTCCGAATCAAATTCTTATTGAACTTATCACAGGCGCACAGTGACAAGGTTTCAGGTTTCGGGTGTCAGGGAAAATGAGGACTGAGTGCTGAGGACTGGGGACTGAGCAAAAAAGCCTGCTTGGCGGCAGACCTTTTCAACATGACGTGTCGGTTCCCGTCATGAATCGTCCTCCTGGGACCATGAGTTGTCGTTTTCCGTCATGAGCCGGCATGGCCATTTTCGCCCTTTTCTATTTCGATATATCTCAGACCTCAGCACTCAGTCCTCAGTCCTATCTTTTCAGAGCTGACACCTTCAGTGGTGAGTGAAAGATGATTGCAGCTTAAACAGTAATTGGTATATACTAAGTACATACTTAACTGCGTCTAACATAGAAAGGTGAAGTTATGATCGAAAAAGTGATTATCATGGGAGCCGCCGGCAGGGATTTCCACAATTTCAATGTCTATTTCAAAGATAACAAGCGCTACAATGTCATCGCGTTTACCGCCGCTCAAATTCCGGATATTGCCGGTCGTCTTTATCCGCCGGAGCTTGCCGGCAAACTCTACCCCGAAGGCATTTCCATCCATCCTGAAGACCAACTCGCCGATCTGATTCGAAAACACCAGGTGGATCTGGTGGCTTTTTCGTACAGCGACGTCCCCCATGTGGAAGTCATGCACAAAGCATCGCTGGCGATGGCTGAGGGCGCAGATTTTATTCTTATCGGCGCGCCTTACACCATGCTCAAATCGAACAAACAAATCGTGGCGGTCTGTGCGGTGCGCACGGGTTGCGGCAAATCCCAAACGACCCGCAAAGTTTGTGAAATTATAAAAGGGTTCGGCAAAAAGGTCGTCGTCGTGCGCCACCCCATGCCTTACGGTGATCTTCGTAACCAGGTCGTACAGCGCTATTCGACATACGAGGATTTTGAAAAACATCAGTGCACCATTGAAGAACGGGAAGAATACGAGCCGCTGGTAGAGCAGGGTATTGTCGTATATGCCGGTATCGACTACGGTAAAATTTTAGCGGAAGCCGAAAAGGAAGCCGATGTCATTATCTGGGACGGCGGCAACAACGATACCCCTTTTTATAAACCGGATCTGCACATTGTGCTGTTTGATCCGCACCGCGCCGGTCACGAGTTGTTGTATTTTCCGGGAGAAACCAACATGATCATGGCGGATATCGCCGTCATCAACAAAGTGGATTCAGCGCCGGCGCAAAAGGTGTGGCAGGTCAGAAAAAATATTGAAAAATATGCACCCAAAGCAAAGATTGTTCTGGCGGAATCGTCCCTGGTGGTTAAAGAGCCGCAAAGGATTCAGGGCAAACGGGTTTTGGTGATTGAAGACGGCCCGACCCTGACCCACGGCGAAATGCCTTTCGGCGCCGGCATCGTTGCCGCCGAAACGTTTGAGGCCGCTGAGATTGTCGACCCGCGTCCTTTTGCCCAGGGCTCTTTAAAAGAGACTTACACGGTTTTCCCCCACATTGGCAACGTGATACCGGCCATGGGATACACACCGGATCAAATCAGCGACCTGGAAAATACCATCGATAAAACCGATTGCGATCTGGTCGTGTTTGCCACACCGATTCATCTGCCGCTGGTGTTGAATATTAAAAAGCCGACCCTGCGCGTGCGGTATGAATACCAGGACCACGGCAGCCCGACTCTTGAGGAGCTTATTTCAGCACGTCTCTGATCAGGTGTCAGTCACCCGGTTCAGAGGTTCAAAGGTCAAGAAAAATCGATTTGTTCCATTGGTTGGATTAGTTCAATTGGTTCAATTGGTTCGCTTTAACAAATACAACTAATTAGACCAATCAGACCAATTAAACAAAAAGATGATTTGCATTAAACCTAATATGCGAACGCTGAACCTCTGAACCCAGTGATTGTGGCGAATTTCTCTTAGAGAGACAGGAAGAAGTAACATGCAAGAAACCCAAAATCCGATCCTGTTGGTGGCCCTTGGCGGCAATGCGCTCATACGCAAGGGGGAAGAAGGCACCGTCGCCCAGCAGTTTAAAAACCTGGCCGTATCCATCCGGCAGATCGCCACACTGTCTCAGGATTATCGCATCATCATCACCCACGGCAACGGTCCGCAGGTCGGCAATCTCCTGCTTCAGCAGGAAAGCTGTCGGGAAGTACCCAAATTGCCCCTTGAGATTCTGGTCGCGCAAACCCAGGGGCAAATTGGGTACATGATCGAATCCACATTGGACAGTGAACTCATGGATCTGGGCATCCACGTCAAACCCTTGATCAGCCTGATTACCTATGTTGTCGTCGCCGAAAATGACTCCGCCTTTTCAAACCCGTCCAAACCGATCGGACCGGTATATAAACGCAAAAAAGACGCGCCGTCGGGTTATCCGGTAATCAAAACCGCTAAAGGCTTCAGGCGTGTGGTCGTGTCCCCGAAGCCGGTAACGATAATTGAAAAACGCGAAATTAAAAAACTGATCAATGCCGATTTTATCGTGATCTGTTGCGGCGGCGGCGGCATACCGGTGGTGCGCGAGGGCAGGGCCTTTCAGGGGGTGGATGCCGTAATCGATAAAGACCTGGCCAGCGCCAGACTGGCCGAAGAAGTGGGTGTTGATATCTTTTTGATTGCGACCGACGTGGCCGGCGTCGCGCTGAATTTCGGCATGCCCGCTGAAAAATTTTTACGCAAAATAAACATCAAAGCGGTAGAGAAATATATAACAGAAGGTCATTTCCCAGCCGGATCCATGGCTCCGAAGGTAGAAGCCGCTATTCAGTTTATCCGAAACAACGGTAAGCGCGCCGTCATCACTTCGATCGAAGAAATCGTTTCGGCGGTAAAAGGCGAAGCCGGAACGGAAATAGAATTATAAGGGCTAAATAAAACTGATCAATGTATGATTATAGAATTATCCGTAATATTGGATTGATTTTTAGGTTATGCTATATTAAAATTTTTTATAGGATGAGCAGCGAAGTATCCACAGATCCTAATCTGTGGCCGATCGAAGGTAAAAGATAAGAAGCGGAGAGTAACGAGGAGCACCGGATGACACATTGCATCTTGCTAAATGCAGATTTTACGTACCTAAATGTTGTGGATTGGAAACGGGCAATTTGTCTGCAGGCTAAAGGTAAAGTCGAGGTATTGAAGGATTCCGTAAAAATCGTGAGAAGTGCCAGCGGTGCGGTATTCAAGGTTCCGGCAGTGTTGCGCTTAATTAAGCTAATCCGAACTATTTACCGAACCGGTGTGGCCTTTTGCAAAAAAAATGTCTTTATCAGAGATGGATTTAAATGCGCTTATTGCGGCGCCCAAAGACTCCGGCTCACCATCGATCACATTATTCCAAAGTCCAGAGGAGGCAAATCCAATTTTGAGAATTGTGTTGCGGCCTGCAAGCCGTGCAATGTCAAAAAGGGCCGGCAGACACCCCGAGAAGCCAAAATGTTTCTCAAGGTGAGGCCCGTCCAGCCGACCATTTCCGAATTTTTAAGATTAAAACTCCAAAAACTCGGCATCAATGATCTTTTCCGGGATCTGGGTGTTTATTAGAATCTTAGTTGTTCTTTTTGTGCATTTTGTGGCAAAAAAATTGTATAGGAATATTTTCACTGTCTTGTAAAGATTGAATATTTTCGATTGAATATTGAATATTTAAGGAATTCTTTCCATTTTAAATAAGGACGGAGCGACACGCGGCGCAAGCGCCTGCGCTGCGCGAGCGACATCCACAAATATTCAATTTTCAATTCCGGCTTGTCCGGGTTAGGATGGGAGGTGCTTATGAAACTAATTGTTGCGGGAACCGGATATGTGGGACTTGTCCAGGCGGCTGTATGTTCGGAATACGGACATGAAGTCTATGCCTATGATGTTGATAAAGACAAAATCGACGCATTTTCAACCGGCCAGGCCGATGAAATCGAAAAATTTGTCATGGAACCCGGCTTGTCGAATATTATTCGTGAAACTCACGGCAAGTCCCTGTTTTTTTCCAACGATTTGAAGGCCATCATCGAAGGCACGGATGCCATTTTTCTATGTCTGCCGACACCGTCCAATTTGGACGGCTCGACGAATCTGACGTATTTCGATGCTGCCGCCGAAGAAATTGCTGAAATTATCGCCCGCAGAAAAGATAAACGCCGAATCGTTATGGTCTGCAAAAGTACGGTACCGATCGAGACCGCCCGGCGCCTGGAAGGCATTATGCAAAATCACAATGTGGAAAATTTCGGCGTCGCTTCCAATCCTGAATTTTTAGCGGAAGGCACGGCTGTGAACCAGGCCCGCAGACCCGATCGAGTGGTGGTAGGCTGCGACCATGAAGAAGATTTTAAAATACTTCGCCGGGTCTACTCCCAATTTGTGCATCACGTTCGCATTAAATATATTGAAACTACCCCCGAAACCGCCGAAGCCACCAAATACGTGGCCAATACGATGCTGTTGACCTATATTTCCTTCTGGAACGGGGTCGGAGCCAAGATCGGCGAGAAAATACCAAACGTGAATATTGACGACCTGCGGCTGGGCGTCACCGCGGACGACCGAATCAGCACCTGGGGCTCTTTTGTGAGCAATGGGGCCGGGGGAAGCTGCTTCGGCAAAGACATCGCATCTTTAATTTATCAGCTGCGGCGAGTGAATGTAAGCACCAAAATGCTGGAGGCTTCTTTTGAAGTCAACGAATATCAGAAAGTATATCTGGTTGATCGGGCTATCAATGAAGCCGGTTTCAAATTTAACAATACGACCATAGCGGTTTTAGGCCTAGCCTTTAAAAAACACACCAACGATATGCGCGATGCTTCGTCTATTAAAGTCGTTGAGACCTTGCTAGGCAAAGGCGTGTCACAAATCAACGCCTATGACCCGCTGGCAAATGAGTCCGCCCGGCAGGAGTTCGATCCTGCCAAAAACATCCTGTTTGAAAAGATTAAATACTTTGATTCCGCCAGGGAAGCCATCGAGGGCACACAGGCCCTTTTTATCTCATCCGACTGCGAGGAGTTCCGCGGTTTTTCACGAACCATTGAAGATACCGTAAAACCACCGTATCTGATCATGGACGGACGTCGCATGATTCCGGATTACAATGAATTAGTTGCCATGAATTATTCTTATCTTGCGGTCGGCTCTGTGGTCATAAAGCCGAAATAAGGGGTGCTCGGGGATATTGAAACGATTATGACGCATGATGATGCGAAAGCTACGTCCGCTGACGTGGATTTTTTTAAAAAGGACAGGGATCAGGCATGATGAAAGGAATTCTTTTAGCAGGGGGCTCCGGTTCCAGACTGTTTCCGATTACCCGGGGTGTCAGCAAACAGCTTTTACCGGTTTATGATAAACCCATGATTTATTATCCCCTATCGGTGTTGATGCTGGCCGGTATCAGAGAGATCCTTGTCATATCCACCCCGCAAGATTTGCCCATTTTTAAAAGAATTTTACAAGACGGCACCCAGCTTGGCCTTGCCTTTTCCTTTAAAGAGCAGCCCCGCCCGGAAGGTCTGGCCCAGGCGTTCATCATCGGAGAGGAATTTATCGGGAGTGACACCGTGGGCCTTATTCTTGGCGACAATATTTTTTACGGACCCAGCCTATCCAAGATATTGCAAAATGCGGTCAAGCTTAAGGAGGGCGGTTTAATTTTCGGTTATCTGGTAAAAGATCCTGAGCGCTATGGTGTTGTTGATTTTGATGACAGCGGTAAAGTTATCGGAATAGAGGAAAAGCCGAAAAAGCCCAAATCTAATTATGCGGTGCCCGGCCTGTATTTTTATGACAATAAGGTCATTGAAATTGCCAAAAGCCTCAAACCCTCTGAGCGCGGCGAGCTCGAGATAACCGATGTCAACATGGCGTATTTGCATCAGAAAAAACTCAAGGTAGAGCTTCTGGGGCGTGGATATGCCTGGCTGGATACCGGGACCCATGAAGCCCTGCAACAGGCGGCGAGTTACGTTCAGGCCATCCAGGAACGGCAAGGGTTAAAAATTGCCTGTGTCGAGGAGCTTGCCTATCGCCTGGGCTACATCACCAGAGATCAGCTGGCAAACCTTGCGGAAGACATGATGCAAAATGACTACGGGCGGTACTTGCTGGAAATCGCAAATGATGTTGAGAACCCCAAATAACAAAATATAAAATTCCAAGTTCCAAGCACCAAATTCCAAATAAATCTCAAATCTCAATTTTTAAATGACCAAAACAGGTTTGATATTTTGAATTTCGGTCATTGTGATTTGCCCTTCGACTTGGCTCAGGGTGGTGAGCTTGTCGAACCATTTGATATTTGTGTTTTGTAATTTGGGATTTAAGAATTTTGGTGCTTGGAATTTTCTCAATTCAAGCACACAACTGCACTAAAATATACCGCACGACTTTTGTAACCTATTTGTGAGACATGACAATCGACCCTGCTGAAACCGCCTCTCCTTGATCCATGGTATTTTCTTGACACAATCCGTCATTCCGAGTAAAAAATTCTGTTTATACTAAAAATCCAACTCTGGAGGAATGAATGGATTACAAAAAGACGCTTAACCTGCCAAAGACAAACTTTCCCATGAAGGCAAATCTTTCGAAGCGTGAACCTGAACAGCTCAAGAAGTGGGAAGAAATGCGTTTGTATGATCAGGTCAGGAATTCATCCAAAGGACGGGAGCCCTTTATTTTGCATGATGGACCTCCTTATGCCAACGGGAATATCCATATCGGTACCGCGCTGAATAAAATCCTGAAAGATATCATCGTTCGCTCCAAACAGATGGCGGGTTATGACGCGGTTTATGTGCCGGGCTGGGACTGTCACGGGCTTCCAATTGAGCATAATGTGGATATTGAAATCGGAGAGAAAAAGAAAGACCTTTCTTTAGCCGATATTCGACGGCTTTGCAGGCAGTATGCCGAAAAATTTATTGATATTCAGCGTGAAGAGTTTAAACGCCTGGGTGTTATGGGGGACTGGGACGACCCCTATTTGACAATGAATTATCAATATGAAGCCATCATCGCCCGGGAATGCGGCAAGTTTGCTAAAAATAAGAGCCTGTTTCGCAGTAAAAAACCGATCTACTGGTGCTTTAGCTGCCAGACAGCGCTGGCCGAAGCGGAGATTGAATATCACGACCAATCCGCCCTGTCGGTTTTCGTAAAATTTCGTGTGCAGGACGATCTCAGCAGCGGCTACCCGGAGCTGAAAGGGAAATCGGTCTACGCGGTAATCTGGACGACCACGCCTTGGACCCTTCCGGCGAATCTGGCCATCGCGCTGCATCCTGATTTTGAATATGTGGCGGTTGATGTGGGCAACAATGAAGTTTTTATACTGGCACGCGAGTTGATGGAATATGGCATGCAGACCTTCGGAATTTCAGATTACACAGTTATCGCCGATATCGATCCGAAATCTCTGGAACATAAGCGCTGCCGCCATCCGATGGTGGATCGGGATTCCATCATTATCCTGGGTGATCATGTTACGCTGGAAGCCGGTACCGGATGTGTTCACACGGCCCCCGGACACGGTCGCGAGGACTATGAAGTGGGCCTTGAATATGGCCTGGATGTATATTCACCGGTAGATGACAACGGGTGTTTTACCGATGACGTCGAGTTTTTCCGGGGACAATTTGTTTTCGATGCCAACGAAAATATTAATAAAAAGCTCAATGAAATCGGAGCGATGGTTGCCGAGGTCAGTATAGAGCATAGCTATCCGCATTGCTGGCGTTGTAAGCATCCGGTTATTTACCGGGCAACGCCGCAATGGTTCATTTCGATGGACAAAACCGGCCTGCGCCGGAATTCATTGGAGTCCATCGATACGGTCACCTGGATCCCGCAATGGGGCCGTGATCGGATTTACGGCATGATTGAAAATCGTCCGGACTGGTGTGTTTCCCGGCAACGGGCCTGGGGGGTTCCCATTACCGTTTTTTATTGCCGGGACTGTGAAGCAATTCTCCTGGATCAAATGATTATGGAGAAGGTCTACTCTGAATTTGAACAGCATGGAGCCGATATCTGGTTTGAAAAGGATATTTCTTATTTTCTTCCGGATGACGTTAAGTGTTCAGCTTGCGGCAGCAAAAACTTTGTCAAAGAGAGTGACATCCTTGACGTCTGGTTTGACTCAGGGGTGAGCCATGCTGCAGTGCTGGAGCCCAGAGAAAACCTGCGATGGCCGGCGGATCTATATCTGGAGGGCAGTGACCAGCACCGGGGCTGGTTTCACAGCGCACTTCTGACGGCGGTCGGTACCCGCAAGCGGGCGCCCTATAAAGCGGTGTTGACTCACGGTTTTGTTGTGGATGCCAATGGAAGAAAAATGTCTAAATCGCTGGGGAATGTCGCAGCTCCCCGTGAAGTGATCGACAAATACGGGGC
>PVMK01118897.1_pt1 | contig 24844 bp, 23 predicted proteins | sample 1853481 | NCBI WGS metagenome assembly PVMK01 (sample SAMN08533507, study PRJNA380276) | Marine sediment metagenome, whole genome shotgun sequencing project.
AGATTATGCGACGTCTTTTGGGGTTAGTGCTTGCATGGTGTGTGATGGGTGCCGGGTGCGGCGGCGACGGCTGCGGATCCAACGGATGTGGCACCGGTGGCGGACCGACCGACATCCGTCTCGAAGTCGATGACCTCATTTCAGGTCTGGACAAGCCTTGGGATATCGCCTGGCTGCCGAACGGGACCGTCTTGGTGACTGAAAGGCCGGGTCGTCTCAACGTGTACGTCGGTGGTACCGACCAAGAGCCGATCGTCATCCCGCTCACGGACGTAGTGGCGCGCGGCGAAGGCGGCGTGATGGGTCTCGAGGTCGACCCAAGCTTTTCGAGTAATGGCTACGTCTACGTCTGCACGACCTCGAGCGCAGGCACAGACACCGACGTGCGATTGGTGCGGCTGACCCTCCGCACGCCCAACGGCGACACTGTAGTCGACCGTCACGACATCCTCACTGGGATGCCATACAGCACGGGGCGGCACAGTGGCTGTCGGCCGCGCTTTGGACCCGATGGATTTCTGTGGGTGGGCACTGGCGACGCAGCGACTGGAACGACGCCGCAGGACGACAGCTCGCTGGGCGGCAAAGTGCTGCGGGTCGATCGAAACGGCGCGGCTGCTCCCGACAACCCCGGAGAGTTTCGTTGGTACTCGAAAGGGCATCGCAACATTCAGGGCATGGCATTTCGCTCCGACGGCATCGGCATGTCTGCGGAGCACGGCCCGACTGTCGACGATGAAGTCAACCTGCTCGTCCCCGGCAACTTCGGCTGGGATCCGGTGCCTGGCTACAACGAGTCGGTTCCGATGACCGATCTCGAGAAGTTCCCCGAGGCGATTGAGGCCGTTTGGTCGAGCGGCTCATCGACACTTGCGTTGGCTGGAGCGGACTTCATCGAAGGCAATGCATGGGGCGACTGGGACGGCGTGCTTGCCGTCGCGACTCTAAAGGCGAAGCACCTCCACATCTACTTCATCAATTCTGAAGGCCAAGTGACCGGTGAAGAACGCGTGATCGGGAATGAAGGACGCCTTCGGACGCCAAGACTCGGGCCGGACGGGCTTCTCTATATCACCAACGACGGTGGCGGCGGCGACGGCAAGGTGCTGCGGGTAACCCCGGTGCCGGCGACGCCCGAAACGGCATTTTGAGGCACGCGATGATTGCAGTGCGCCAGGTAAGACTTACTCTATCCTTGCGGTGATTCACTTTTGGCTACGGCTATCTGGCTTCCACGACGTCAACTCGCTCGACCAACTTCGGCTGGGATCCTGTGCCTGGCTACAACGAGTCGGTTCCGATGACCGATCTCCAGAAGTTCCCCGACGCGATCGAGGCCGTCTGGTCGAGCGGCTCATCGACTCTTGCGTTGGCCGGGGCAGACTTCATCGAAGGCAACGCATGGGGCAACTGGGACGGCGTGCTGGCTGTCGCGACTCTCAAGGCGAAGCACCTCCACATCTACTTCATCGATTCTGAAGGCGAAGTGACCGGCGAAGAACGCGTGATCGAGAATGAAGGACGCCTTCGGATCGCGATTGTCGAGCGAGTTGACGTCATGGAAGCCAGGTAGCCGCATCCAGAAGTGAATCATCGTAACGAGAGAGTACGCGATCCGAAGGTGCTCGAGCGTTTCGCGGACATTGCCGGGCCAATCCTCTGGAAGTGGTTTCGGCCTCGGGTCCGCGGTCTCGACAAAATCCCGGACGGCGGCGCGCTCTACGTCTGCAACCACAATGGTGGCTTCATGACGCCGGACACCTGGATCTTGGCGGTCGCTCTGACACGCGAGCGTGGAATTGACGACGTCCCCTACGCGCTTGCGCACCAAGTCGTCATGGAGGCCCCGCTCACGAACCGGATGCTACCAGCGATGGGGGCGATCGCCGCCAACCCCGAGAATGCACACCGCGTCTTTGCAGCCGGACGCAAGGTGCTGGTCTATCCGGGCGGCGACCTCGATGCGTTTCGGCCCTCGCGTGACCGGGGTCGCGTCGTGTTCGGTCCCCGCCGTGGTTACGTGCGGCTTGCACTGCACGAGGGCGTACCGATCATCCCCGTTGTCTCGGCCGGTTCTCACGATGTCTGGTGGGTGGTGAGCGACGGGCGCTGGTTGTCGCGCCTACTCCACACACATCGTTTCCTACGCACGGATGTCCTTCCGATCACGGTCTCGGTGCCCTGGGGGCTCACCGTGGGGGCGCCGCCCTTCCTCCCGTTGCCAGTGCTGATCTTCATCGAAGTCCTCGAGCCGATCTACTTCGAGCGGTCCGGGCCGGAGGCTGCAGATGACGCGAGCTACGTGGAGGAATGCCATCAGCGCGTGCTCGACACGATGCAACTCGCGCTCGACCGGCTCATGGAGGAGCGGCGCATCATCCGGCGAGACCGGCTCCACGCTGGGCTCCATCGTGCAACTCACTTCTTCTCACGGGCTCCTCATGGCTGACGACGATCCCATCGATCAGTCGCGCCGGAAATACGTTCGTGCCCCCCTCGAGCGAGAACATCTCGACGCAGATGCGATCGTGCAGTTCCAGCAATGGTTCGAAGAAGCCTGCAAACGTATTGCCGTCGAGCCCAACGCCATGACGCTGGCAACCGTCGATAGCAACGGGGCGCCGACCATGCGAACGGTGCTCCTGAAGCTCTTCGATCACGATGGGTTCGTATTTTTCACCAATCTCGAGAGCCGCAAAGCCATACACATCGAGAACAACAGAGAAGTGGCGCTGCTGTTCTGGTGGCCGGAGCTGGAACGGCAGATCGAGATCAACGGCGTCGCGGAGCGCATCTCCAGCGTCGAAGCAGCGAAGTACTTTGTGACCCGTCCGCGGGGCAGCCAGCTCGGAGCCTGGGTCTCCCAGCAATCCCATGTCCTCACCTCGCGCAAGGCACTCGAAATGAAGCTGGACGAAATGAAGCACAAGTTCGCCAACCGCGAGGTCCCGCTCCCGTCGTTCTGGGGCGGCTTCCGCGTGGTGCCGAGAGCCATCGAGTTCTGGCAGGGCCAGCCCGATCGCCTTCATGATCGCTTCCAATATGTCCGTGAAGGCAAAGGCTGGCGCATCCAGCGCCTCGCCCCGTGAACGGCAGCTCCGAAATGCTCCGGATCTCCGGTCGGATCGACGTCAGGGTCCCGTGACCTCGAAGGACGGGCTGTCGCTAGAGAAGTGCCGGGGGTGCCCGACTACTCTGCGGCAGCCGCTTCCACGGCCTGAAGTAAGCTCTTCGAGAACACGCGACCCGTCATCCGATCACGAACCTGCTTGGCCGCCGCCTCCCACTCGGCTTTGTACTTGCTGGTGTCCGTGACCACGATGCCTTTCTTGATCACGACGTCGTACGCTTTTTGGTCGTCGCGGCGAATCGTCCTGTTGAGCAGCGTCTCGACGCGCTTAGACGTCCGCAAGAACGCCTCTTTGAGGTCGGGCGGAAGCCCATCGATCTTCTCTTTGCGCATCACCATGCCCCCCGCGATGATCGAGGAGTTGTGACCGGTCATGTACTTGACGCGCGTGTACCACTGCAGGGCGACCGCCGTCAGCGCCGACGAAGTCACGACGTCGATCATGTTGGTCTGAAGCCCCGGGTACACCTCGGGCACGCCCAGGCGCACCCCATTTGCGCCGATGACATCGTAGAACTCGATGAAGATGAGATCGTCTTTCCACATCCACGGACGCATTGACTTGATGTCGGACGGCCGCTCGATCTTCTTCTTCGAGAAGAGTCTCGTCTTTCCGGCGTCTCCCCACGCGACCATCAGGAAGCCTTCGTCCTCGAACATCTTCTCGAACTGATCGGCCATCTTCAGGCGCACGCGGTCCAGCTTCTCGTACGTGTCGAGGAAGTCGGGCAGCACCAGGATCACCATCGGCCGGACCAGCAGGCTCATGCCCGACATCGTGACGACGCCGCCGTCGAGCTGTCCCACGCGCATCTTCCGAACGAAGTCGCGCTCGTCGCCCTGAGAGCCGCCGGGGTAGAAACGCAGCTTGAGCCGCCCCTCGGTTTCCTTTTCGAGGGTCGCCTTCCAGGCGTTGAGGACCTTCATCCACGACGAACCGGCCGGTGCCAGGGATGCGATGCGAAGCGTGACGGCCTCTTCTGCGCGAGTATTCGGTACGGTGCCAGGCAGTCCCACCAGGATCAGGGCCAACAGCAAGACAAACGGCAAATATCGGTTCACGAAAGGGGTATACCTGGAGCCGGCTACCGTCGTCCAGGGCTACGGCGCCGGGCCCGGCGCGTGACGGCCTTGAACACTCGCTGGAACACCGCGGCGTCTCGCGTGAGGGGTTCGCGCTGGTCTTTCTTGTCGCCTGATTCCGGGTACAGCTGATAGGCCGCGCTGAGGATGCGGTCGACGGCGCTCGGGGCGATGCCGTAGGCGAATTCAAATAGATTCCCTACTGGGGTAGCCACCCGCTTGGGCTGGTGGATGATGCCGTCCACAATCAGATCAGCTGCCTGCTCGGCGCTCCGCATCGGAAACGCATCGTAGATGGTCGTTGATTGCATCATCGGTGTCTTGACGAGCGGCATGTAGATCGTCGTGACCTTGACCCCGTCCTTCAGCGCCTCCACCGCAAGCACTCGACTGAATGCGTCGAGCGCAGCCTTGCTGGCGATGTAGGCGCCGTAACGCGGAACGTTCACCTGGACCCCGATGGTCGACACGTTGAGGATCTGCCCTTGCTTCTGGGCGCGCATCCCCGGAAGAAAACCCATGATGAGACGCACGGCGCCTAGGAAGTTGAGTGCGAGCGTCCGCTCGAAGTCGTGAACGCGATCGTACGACTTCTTGACGCTTCGGCGGATCGAGATGCCCGCGTTGTTGACGAGGACGTCAACTTGATCGTGCTCGGCAAGAACCGTCGCGATGAGACGCTGGGTGTCCTCAGCATTCGACAGGTCACCGGGATAAACGAACGCCGTGCCACCGCGGGCCTCGATGCCCCGCTTCATCTCCTCGAGCTTGTCGGCGGACCGGGCGACCAGCAGGACCTTGGCGCCCGCATCACCCAATCGGTTGGCGAGTGACTCTCCGATCCCGCTCGAAGCGCCGGTAATCACGACGGTGCGGCCTGAGACCCGTGTGCGCAGGGCGCTATCTTCAGTGCCAGTCACCGGCTACTCGTCGATCTCGCGGCTATACAGCGCTTGGACGTGCCGGGCGTTGTCGCCTTCCAGCACATTGATGCGCTGGATCTGGGCCGGCGAAGCCTCGACGATCTCCTTGGCGACCAGCCAATCGACGGACTCCGTGTACGGCCGCGTCGTGAGCGATCCGCGGTAGTGATAGTAGTGCATGCGGTCGAAGTCGACGCTGGACGGTGACACGTCGCGGAGGAACACATCGTGGAGCTTTACCACCTGACCTGGTTGCGTCGGAATCGCGTCGAGGAATTCCGCCAGGAACCGGTTTGACGCACCCATTCGGACGAGAAGCGCGATGACCACATAGGCGGGCGGATCTGAATCCGTCTTTCCCGGGCGTCGATGAACCAAGTGCACCTCCATCGGATACGTGATGCCGTCGATGAGATGCTCGGCCGGTGTATGAAAATGGAGCTGCAAGAGCTCGTAGGCCTTGCCGTCAAATTCCGTCGCGCTTCCCCGCCCGAAGCTGAGCTCCACCGTAGTGCCCAGATTCGTGACCTCTTCAGCCTCGTTGGCTCCCCCGAACTTGATGTGGTGCTTCCCCGCCTCGGTCTCCTGGGAAAGAATGTTCACAGGGGATTGGAGCAGGCCATGATCGAGGCCGGGAAGCGCGTAGTGGTGGCCAGATACCGGCTCGCCGTCCGAGCCCTTGGCCTCTTCGCAGGGCGGGCAAGGTTTGGACGTGCAGCCGAGGCCAGTCGTGACGACGATGCCGATCGCGAGGGTACGGACGAGGAAGCTTCGTGGGTCCATGCGAGGATACTTAGAGACGGAACCCTCTGCGGGTCAACCTGACTTCGAGCCGCGGTCCTTCAAGATCAATGCCTCGATCGCTCGCGTGGCATCGCTGGAAAGGACGCTGAATGCCGCGTCGTCGACCGAGTCGGCAAGCCACTGCATCCGAAGGACGTCGCCTTCTCGGTATTCGGGGAGGAGGCCGGCAAAGGAAAATCCCAGGGTACGGAGCTCCTCGGCGGCTACCGGTGTCGCCGAATCGGCGAGGGGAAGATCGACGTGCGCGACCAAGCCGCCGCGCTTCGCCGCTTCGCGCGTCTCGTCTTCAACCCTGACGGCTAAGTTGCTGCCTGCCCGTGTGACCATGAGCCGAAGAATCTGGCGCCGCTTGTCGTAGGCCTGCTCTAGCTCCGACTCGTGAACGCCGAGATCATCATCCGACTGCAGGACGGTGCGCGTGAGGTGTGCATCAGCGTACAACGCCTCGATCGGTTCCCGGTACCGTTCGGGTAGATACACGCTTCGCTCCGGGGCGAGGCCGAAGGGGAGCCATCGGATCAGGGAGCTCGTGCGCGCGCCGCGGGCCGGGGTCTCCATCTCCTGAAACACGACGTCGCCAGGCACGTTGGCCAGCATCAACCCGGTGTCGACCCCGAAGCCGGCGCCGATCCGTTGCGTCGCCGCGTGCACGGTTACCGGGTAGTCGTGAACGCCCACGAGCCCCAGCGCGATCGATTGCTGCGCAAGCCCCACCGCCACGCGGCGTGCGATCCCCCTACCCCGAAACTTGGGATCCACTAACGTCATACCGGCATCGGCGGTGATCCCGCCATGCGGGCGCAGGGTAATGCCCATGTGACCAACGAGCTGACCTGCCTCCGTAAATGCCCCGACCGAATGAAGCCGCCCAGTCGCCAGCAGCTCTCCCACCAGGGCCTCGCTATAAAAGGACGGATCGATGTAACTCTCGCCATAGCAGCGCCGAATCAGCGCAATCAGGAGCGCAGCTTCTTCTGGAGCAACGAGGCGAACGACGATGTCATCGCCCGAGCTCAAGGCAAGCGGCGTTCCTCGTCCGGGAGATCGAGCGCGAGGGTGCCGCCCGGATTGAGTATGTTCTTGGGATCGAAGTGGCGCTTGAGCGCGCGTAGCACTTCTAGCTCGTCCCGGCCGATCTGGCCTTCGAGCCAGGGCGCCGTCATTTTGCCAATGCCATGGTGGTGACTCATCGCCGCGCCGGAGGCTTGGATGGCATCGAGCAAGCCACGGTGGAAGTCCAGGAACTCTTGGTGGCCCATCTTCGCAATGAAGATGAAGTACAGATTGGCCCCTTGCGGGTAGCAGTGCGACATGTGCGTCATGCAGACGGTCTGTGGGCGGCTCTTCACGTACGCCCGCACCTCCTGGTGCACCTTCGGCAGGTCGTCCCAGCTCGTCGCGCACTCGAGAGTGTCGATGATAATGCCGTAGTCCTGTAGGTCCTCGCGCATGTATGGATCCGTAAACCGGCCGTGCTCCCACTTCTTGGTGATGAACCCCGTCGTGTACATCCCGCCGTGGGCACTGCAAACCTGGCGCATGCGGCGCTTGACCATCGCGGTGTAGGCGCTGTCTCCGTCGACCGTACCTAGCATCATGCAGCGCTCTCCCTTCTTGAAGCCTCGCAAGCTCACGAGCGTGTCGATCGGAGTTCCTTCGACACCGTAAAGCTTGAAAGCGACGTCTGTTTCCTCCGGATCCGACAATCGAAAGACGGACGGGAAACCGAACTCGGACTGCATGATGTCGCGCGCCGCGGCGATTGCACGGGACCAGTCCGGAAAGATGAAGCTGAAGCGGCGCGTGTTCTCGGGTTGGTAACGGAAGATCTTCAGGGTGACCGCAACCAAGATCCCATAGGACCCTTCGCTTCCGATCATGATCTGATCGATGTTGGGCCCGGTTGAGTAGGCAGGGATATCGACCGTCCTGATGGTGCCAACCGGCGTGATGTACTCCTGACTCAGCACGAGGTCCTCCGCCTTTCCGTAATAAGTCGAATTCTGACCCGCTCCGCGCGTCACGACCCAACCGCCAGCCGACGAGAACTCGAAGGACTGCGGGAAATGACCGCATGTATACGCACGGGGCGCATTGAAACGCTCGCGCGCTTGGTTGAGCGCGGCTTCGAGGTCCGGTCCCAAGATACCCGGCTCCACCGTGACGGTTTGATTGACCACATTGAGCGACAGGACGCGCTTCATGTGCGTGCCGAGGTGGATCGAGACCCCAGCTTTCATGCACTCTGTCCCACGGGTCACGCCCGACCCAGCCCCGTAGGTGTACAGAGGGATTTCTTGCTCGTGGCAGTAGCGAACGATCTTCTCGACATCATCGCGGTCGCGCGGATGGAGCACCAGGTCGGGCAGGTTCTCCACCTCGTGGTCTCGTAGACGAAGTGCGTCGATCATCGTCTTGCCGTAAGACACGCGGAGCCTGGAGTAGACGTCGTCGCTCACGTTCTCATCGCCCAGCAGGTCGCGAAAAAAACTCACCTGCTCCTGCGTCAGCGAGATCGTGGCATCGGTCGTCAGTTCCTCGAGGCCAAGCTTCTGCGGCTTCCTGAAATAGTCGTCGTCGAGATCGAAGGTCTCCTTCATCAACGCGTAGAGTCGCGGATTCGGATGCTTGAACCCGTCCGGCGCTCCCCACTTGAACGCCGATCGATAGGAACGCTCGGGCAGAACTCCCTCGAACCACTGCGGAGTGAATGAATCCTTGCGCGTCATGCTTTTTCTTTTTCCGTTGGTTTGACCGGCATGTCCCACGGGGTTCCCATCAACGCCAGCCTGAACCGCTGGAGTCTGGAAGGCTGGGCGCGGTCGGGACGAAGTGGAAGTTGGTGCTCCTCCATGAGCCCCGAATCGAGCCCGTCGATCAGCTCTAGCATTCCGTAGGGCCGGAGCAGGTCGTCGACGGCTTTGCGATTTGGCTCGCTCAGACTCCGATACTCGTTCTGCAGCACTTCGAGGCAATAAACGCGGTAGTGCACGACCTTGAGGTTCTGATAGGTCACGCCGTGCGCCTCGTGGTCGACGCGTGACTTACCCGAGGCCCACGCGCGGGCGGTTCGGAGAAGGCACGGCCAGTAGCCCTGCACGATGTCGCGAAGGAAGTACTCCCAGCCCGGGTGGGAAAAATCGCTGGGGATCGGTTCCCTACCGAGACGATGCGCGCGCGAATTCCAAACCCGGCCGACCCAGGCATAGACCGCGGGCGCGCGCTCCTCCATGACCCGGCCCGGCGTCGGGTCCTGGGCGTAGTGACGAAACATCGGACCGAACAAACCAATGTCGACCAGCGTCGGGTGACTACCGAGCAAGTACGGCTGGTCCTCGAGGAGCGCGTTCATGGCATCGAGGAGGTCGATGTAGTGCTGTTTGATCTGCGGCTCGGTTTCCGCGCTCAGGCCATCGCCGCTGAGATAGGTCGCCATCTGCCGGCGTCCGTAGTACCAACCGGCGAGCCATTTGGGCGCCGGGAAGTCAGCCAACACCTCGTGACCGATGCGCCTCATGAGCAACTTGCGCGACTCCACGGGCTGCCAACGCCAATAGAGCGCCGCCCGCCAACACCATTCGTCGGCGTAGTCCTCGACGAGCTTCGACATGAAGCGGAGGACGGGATCTTTCGGGATCACCGGCGGCTCCGGGTAGTGAGACTCGAACCAGTCGATCATCGGGGTCGTGTCTTTGAGCCACTGTCCGTTGGCAAGGCGCAGCACCGGCACCTTCATCAGCCCGGTCGCCGGGAGGATTTCGTCCCGCAAGACCTTCATGTCGACGACCCGTCGCTCGAACGGGATCTCTTTGTAGCGAAGATAAGCTTCCATCTTGCCGCTGAAATACGACATGTCCGCGACATAGGCGGTGATCGGCTCCCAGTCGGGATGTCGTGACTGCGCCATTGCGTTTCCTCCAACCTTTCTTGATCGAGATGAGGACTGTGCAAAGTACCATGTCACGGGAGCGGCTTCAGCTCACGTAGAGAAACGAACGGGCAAGGAGTCTCGGATGAGTGGAAGAGAAGTCGCCTTGATCACCGGTGCCTCGATGGGCATCGGCAAAGAGCTCGCGAAGATTTTCGCGGCGGACGGTCGCGACCTGGTGTTGGTCGCACGGAGTGAGGACAAGCTTCGGAGCCTCGGGCAAGAGCTCGAGAGCGCGCACGGCATCACGGCGCACGTCGTGCCTGCAGACCTGACGGATCCCGGCGCGCCGGCGAGCATCTTCGCGTCACTCGAGAGCAAGGGTCTGCAAATCGACTACCTGGTGAACAACGCGGGCTTTGGAACCACTGGTGCATTCGCCGAGGGCGTGTTGCAGCCACAGATGGACATGATCCAGGTCAACATCGATGCCCTCGTCGCCCTCACCCACCTGGCGCTGCAAGGCATGCTCGCGCGCAAGAAAGGGAGGGTTCTAAACATCGCTTCTACCGCCGGCTTTCAGCCCGGGCCCGACATGGCCATCTACTACGCGACCAAAGCGTTCGTGCTGATGTTCTCCGAAGGCATTGCCGAAGAAGTCAGGGATGCGGGCGTCACCGTGACCGCACACTGTCCCGGCGCCACGGTGACGAACTTCGCAGACACCGCGGGTAACGCCAAGAGCATCTTGTTCAGGCTCGGCGCAGCGCCGGCAGACAAGGTAGCCAGGCATGCCTACCGTTCGATGATGAGAGGCAAAGTCGTCGCCATCGAGGGCTTGATGAATTGGCTGACTGCGTTCAGTGTTCGCTTCAGCCCGCGGGCATTAGTCAGAAAGCTCGCCCGTTGGATGAACCAAACATCATGAACACGAACATTGGCGTACTCGCGGGGGTGCTGGCGCTCCTCGTCTCCACATCGATCGCCTCGGCGCAGGGTGCCTGGTCGGCTGAGCCGTATCAGACCTCACCATATTCGAGCCATCCGGTCGAACAGTATCCTCCTTCTTCAGCCGAGCAGCAGGCAATGCATCGCGGCTATCAGGGCTCATTCAACCTCGGCGTTCCTGTTTGGTTAGACGTCGACAGCGACGTGGTGCGGCCCGGAGCGGATCTCAATTTCTTTGGCGGCATGGATATCGGCTATGCGGTGTTCGGGCTTGCGCTCGGCGCTATGTGGACCCCTATCAACTTCGACAACATTCAGGGGGTATCGGGCGAAGGCCGAAGCCCGATGACCCGCCTCTACTTTGCTCCGGAGGTTCGGATTCAGGTGCCGAACAACAGTCCGATCTTGCCGTACCTGGGCATCACGTTCGACGCGAACTGGTGGCGCGTGAAGGCGACCGACATCGTCTGCGGCGTATACTACTGCAGGCGCGTCGCGGTCTTCCGCTTCACGCCCGGAATGACCGCGAAGCTGGGAGTGGCCTTCAAGGTGTCGCACGGGTCCTACCTCGACATCGGTATCAAATACTCACTGTCGGGAACCGGCAACTTCTTCTTCCGGCGAGAACAATGGCTCACGCCGTACCTCGGCATCCTCTTCCGCTGACGCTACGCGTATTTCTTGAGCTCTAGACGCGCGACCATGCCGCGGTGCACTTCGTCCGGGCCATCCGCGATCCGGAGCGCCCGCGCCATGGCGAGCAGACGGGTGAGCTCGAGGTCGGCCATGCCTTCGCCCCCGTGGATCTGGATCGCCGCGTCGACTACCGATTGCAGCACGTTGGGGGCGATGACCTTGATCGCGGAAATGTCCACCAGGGCGCCAAAGGTGCCGAGCGTGTCGAGCGCCCAGGCAGCCTTCATCGTCAAAAGACGGGCTTGATCGATGGCCATGCGGGAGTTGGCAATGATGTCGCGGTTGCCCCCGAGGTTCGCCAAGGGCTTGCCGAATGCAACGCGCAGCACCGCTCGCTGGCACAGGCGCTCGAGGGCTCGCTCCGCCGCACCGACCGCGCGCATGCAGTGATGAATGCGTCCCGGGCCCAGACGACCCTGCGCGATTTCGAAGCCACGGCCGGGCCCCGCGATGATGCTGCTCACTGGCAGCCGCACATTTTCGAAGAGCACCTCCGCGTGGCCGTGCGGCTCATCGAGATGACCGAACACCGGCAACATGCGTAGGATCTTCGCACCCGGGGCGTCCGCCGGCACGAGCACCATCGAATGCCGTTCGTGTCGCCCCGCGTTTGGATCGGTGACGCCCATGAAGATGTAAAAACCACAACGCGGATCGCCGGCGCCGCTGGTCCACCACTTCTGGCCGTTGAGCACGACCTCGTCGCCGACGACCTCGCATGTCGCCTGCATGTTGGTCGCGTCACTCGATGCGACGGCAGGTTCGGTCATGGCGAAGCAAGAACGGATCTCTCCGGCTAGCAGGGGCTCGAGCCACTGCTTCTTCTGCTCGGCGGACCCGTACTTCACCAAGACTTCGGCGTTACCAGTGTCGGGCGCGCTGCAGTTGAACACCTCCGGCGCCAAGAAGCTACGGCCCGTGATCTCGGCGACGGGCGCGTAGTCACGATTGTCCATCCCGGCCCCGTACTCTTCGTCGGGCAAGAAAAGATTCCAAAGCCCAAGCTCCTTGGCCTCCGCCTTCAGCTCCTCGAGGATCGGAGGAATCTTCCATTCGCGCCAATCGTTGCTGCCGACCAGCTGATCGAGATAGGTCTGCTCATTGGGCACGACGCGCTCGCGTACGAAACGCTCTGCCTGCGCCATCACGTTTCGCGCCCGCTCCGAATGCTCGAAATCCATAGATCGCGGTGATACCGCATGCGTCGGGACAAATCACGCGGGAAGTACGCAGATCTGGTGCTACGTTTCGCCGGGCGCAGGCAAACCAAGAGCATGACAACACAAAGCAACCCCTTGATCGACGATAGCCTCGTCGATTTCCTCCTTTACTCCGTTCTGGACGCAGAATCGCTCTGCGAGCTCGGGGCTTATCAGCAGCACTCGAAGGAGACGTTTGACCTGTACATCGACAGCGTCCGGCGATTCGCGCGGCAAGACTTGTTGCCAACGTACAAGCCGATGGACGAGGAGCCTCCGGTGTTTCGCGACGGCCGCGTCCACACCCATCCTGCATTGCCTGCCCTGTTCGAACAGATGGTCGACCTCGGGGTGCTGACAGCAACGCGTCCCGAGTCGGTCGGAGGCCAGCAGATGCCAATGCTCGTGCACACGATGGCAAGCGCGTACCTCATGGCGGCAAACCCCGGCGCATACGGCTTCATCGGCCTCACCCTCGGTGCCGGGAATCTGATCGAAGCGTTCGGAACCGATGAGCTCAAGGAACGGTTCATGACGAGGATGTATGCAGGCGAGTGGACGGGCACGATGGCTCTCACCGAGCCTCAGGCCGGAAGCAGCCTGGGCGATATCACGACCTCCGCCATGCCAACCGACCACGGCTACTACCTGATCAAGGGAAGCAAGATCTTCATCTCCGGCGCAGACCACGGCATCACCGAGAACGTCGTCAATCTCGCGCTGGCGCGAATCGACGGGGCGCCCGACGGAACCAAGGGTATCTCCTTGTTCGCCATCCCGAGACTCCGCGAAGAAGGCGGAAAGTTGGTGTCGAACGACGTCACCGTCGCAGGCATGATCCACAAGATCGGCTGGCGGGCGATCCCGAGCCTGGCGCTCGAGTTTGGGGACGAGGGTGACTGCCGTGGCTGGATCGTCGGCGAGCCGAATCAGGGACTTCGCTACATGTTCCAATTGATGAACGAGGCGCGCATCATGGTCGGTGTCAACGCCACCGCAACGGCCTCGGCTGCGTATCACGAATCGCGCGCATACGCGGTAGACCGTAAGCAGGGTCGGAAGCTCGGCGCGCGAGGCGGCGAGCAGGTTTCCATCATCGAGCATGCGGACGTCCGGCGGATGCTGCTTCGGCAAAAGGCGATCATCGAAGGTAGCCTAGCCCTACTCGGAACGGTCGCACGGTACGCCGACGTCGCAGAGCATGGGGCATCGGACGAGGAGCGAGAGCGCGCGGGGCTGCTGCTGAACCTGCTCACCCCGGTCGCCAAGACGTTCCCCGCCGAGCGTGGCTTCGAAGCCAACACGCTCGCCATCCAAATCCATGGCGGCTACGGCTACACGAGCGAATACCTGCCCGAAGCGTACATGCGGGACCAGAAGCTCAACACGCTTCACGAAGGCACCAATGGGATTCAGAGCATGGATCTACTGGGCCGCCAGGTGATGTCCAAAGGCGGTGCCCCACTCCGTGCATTGGCGGAAGAGATTGGCGGCACCATCGCACGCGCGAGGGAAGCAGGTTGCGACCCTCAGCTTTGTGCAGCGCTCGAAGAAGCTGTCGCGACCGTTGCCTCCACCACCATGGAGCTCGGTCAGCGCGGGATGGCGGGCGACACGGACGGCATGCTCGGCCACAGTTGGGACTACCTCGACATGTTCGCCACCCTCGTCATCGGATGGCAGTGGCTCAACATGGCCGTGGCGGCGCGGACCGCACCCATTTCAGAAGAGCGGAAGAAAGCGACGGAGGCCGCGACTCAATATTGGATCCGCACCGAGATCCCCCGAATCCCCCACCTGGCCAACCTGTGCCGAACGAACGAGGACTCATACATCAAGGCCGAGCCGGAGTGGTTCTGAGTGCCCGGCAAGCGATTTCAAGCCCGTCTGTGCGGCCTTTCCGTATGCATAGATGACTTACGCAAAGCGACTGCGCTTGACGTATACGTAAACCTGGCCTAGGAAACTCGCAAAAGCCCTCGAACGTGGAGAACGCAGATGGATAAGGCGATCATCACCTGCGCGCTGAACGGCGTGCTCACCAACCCGAAGCAGCACCCCGTCCCGGTCACTCCGGAGGAGATGGCGGCGTCGGCCCGCGATGCCTACAACGCCGGCGCGTCGATCGTGCACATCCATTTCCGCCGTCAAGAGTCTGGCATGGGGCACTTTCCGTCTTGGGATCCTGACGTGGCTGCAGCTGCGAGCGATGCGATTCGTGAGGCGTGTCCGGGCATCATCATCAATCAGACCACGGGTGTGATGGACGAGGACGTCTCGGGGCCGGTTGCATGCCTGCACCGCATCAAGCCGGAGATCGCGGCGTGCAATGCGGGCAGCCTCAACTACCTCAAGCTGAAGAAGGACAACAGCTGGGCATGGCCTCCCATGGTGTTCCTCAATAGCGTCGAGAAGGTACAGAAGATGCTGGACGCGATGGCAGAGACCCACACCATCCCAGAGATGGAGTGCTTCGACGTGGGCATCGTCCGCTCGGTCGGCCTCTACCTTCGAGCCGGAATGGCCAAGGAGATGCACTACAACTTCGTGATGGGCGTTGCGTCGGGCATGCCGTGCGATCCCGAGCTGCTCGAGCTCCTCATGAAGTACAAGAGCGGCGACACGCACTGGCAGGCGACGCTCATCGGCCGCCAAGAAATCTGGGAGACCCACCAGCGAGCAGCCGACCTCGGCGGGATGCTTCGGACGGGAGTCGAGGACACGTTCTATCTGCCGAACGGAGACAAAACGACCGGCAACGGGCAGTTGATTGAAGCGCTCGTTCAGTGTGCGCGCAACGCCGGCCGCGAGGTCGCCTCACCTGCGGATGCCAGAGAGATGCTGGGCTTCAACTGAATCTGGAGGCAAAGAAAAACCATGGCCAACAAAGTATATCCTGATGCATCCGCGGCCCTCGAGGGATTGCTGAGCGACGGCATGACGTTGATGTCCGGCGGCTTTGGTTTGTGCGGAATTCCCGAAGCACTGATCGAGGCGGTTGCGACGTCGGGCGTGAAAGAGCTGACCGTCATCTCGAACAATGCGGGCGTCGATGGAATTGGCCTCGGTGTGATGTTGGAGACACGCCAGATCAGCAAGATGGTTTCGTCGTACGTCGGTGAAAACAAACTTTTCGCGCAGCAGTATCTCAACGGCGACATCGTGGTGGAGTTCACGCCGCAGGGAACCTTGGCGGAGCGGATTCGCGCTGGCGGTGCAGGCATCCCGGCCTTCTTCACGAAGACAGGCGTCGGGACGACGGTCGCCGATGGGAAAGAGGTTCGCGAGTTCGACGGCGCGCAGTATGTGATGGAGCGTGGGCTCTTTGCTGACGTGGCGATCGTTCACGCCTGGAAGGGCGACACCGAAGGCAACCTGATTTACCGCAAGACGGCTCAGAACTTCAATCCCATGATGGCTACCGCCGCAGAGGTCACGGTCGCCGAGGTCGAGCATCTCGTCGAACCAGGTGAGCTGGATCCGGACCAGATCATGACCCCAGGAATCTTCGTAGATCGCATCGTTCACTACGCAACCGCCTCGAAGCACATCGAGCAACGAACCACGCGTCCGCGTGAGGCCTGAGGAGAAGACCATGGCTTGGACTCGTGAGCAAATGGCGGCACGCGCGGCGAAAGAGCTCCGCGACGGCTTCTACGTGAACCTCGGTATCGGCATTCCGACGCTGGTTTCCAACCACATCCCCGAGGGCATGAGCGTTCAGCTGCAGAGCGAAAACGGCATGCTCGGGATGGGCCCCTTCCCCTACGAGGGCGAAGAGGACGCCGACCTGATCAACGCCGGAAAGCAGACCGTGACCGAGCTCCCCACGACGAGCTTCTTCTCGAGCGCGGACTCTTTCGCAATGATTCGCGGCGGGCACATCAATCTTTCGATTCTTGGCGCCATGCAAGTCGCCGAGAACGGCGACCTCGCGAACTGGATGATTCCCGGCAAGATGGTCAAAGGGATGGGTGGCGCCATGGACCTGGTGGCAGGCGTGAAACGCGTCGTCGTCGTCATGGAGCACACGGCGAAGGGCAAGCCCAAGCTGTTGAAGGCTTGCACCTTGCCCCTGACAGGCACTCGGGTGGTCGACTTGCTGAGCACCGACCTCGGTGTGTTCGAGATCGACAAGGCTGGCGACGGCGGGATGACGCTGGTCGAGATGGCCGAGGGCGTGACACTCGAACAGATCGCCGAAAACACCGAAGCGACCTACAGCGTGGCTTCGGGCCTCTAGCCGAATAGCAATAAGATCACGCCGACGTAGAGGCCCATTTCAATGGCGAGGATCGCGGTGTAACCCGCGATCTGGCGGGCTTTGAGGCCGGTGATCGCGAGGAGCGGCAACGCCCAGAAGGGCTGGAGCAAGTTGGTCCATTCGTCGCCGAATGCAAAGGCCATGACGCTGCGCCCCGAATCGAGGTCGAGCGTGGCGGCTGTCGTTAGTACGACATCGCTTTGGAGAGCCCACTGGCCGCCGCCGGAGGGCACGAAGAAATTCACCAGGCCCGCGCTGAGGAAGGTCAGGAGTGGGAAGGTCGTGGGGGAGGCAATAGACGCCATCGCGGAGGAGAGGCGCTCGATCATTCCGCTTGCCTGCATGACGCCCAGGATGCCGAAGTAGAGGGGGAACTGAATGATGATCGCGCCCGCGCCGCGAGCGCCTTCGGACACCGAATCGAGGAAGCTGCGGATTGAGCCATGTGCGGCCAGAGCCAGCGCCAGGAAGAAGAGGTTCACCGAGTTGAGGTTGAACGCCACGTCGCCATGGAACCAACTGAAGATGACGAGAAGCGTCGTTGCGCCGCCAACGAGGAGGCCAAGAATCGACCGCTTCGTTCTCTGCGGCGCAGCTGCCCTGGGGGAGAGGATCTCCGGGACGGAAGCTTCCTTGGGCGCGAGTGCAACACACATCAGTGGCAACAGGACGAGCAAGCCACCGCTAACGACGAGGTTGAGCGAGGAGAAGAGGGTCTCGCTCACGGAGATCGCTTGCGTTGCGCCCTGAGTGAACTGCGCCGATTCGGCTGCCTTCAACGGAGCAGAGCCGCTCAGCCCGCCGTGCCAAACCGCAAGTCCCGTATACGCAGCGGCGCCGAGCACGGGAATGTCCATCGGCCTCCCTTCCTCCGCGGCGCTGTGAGCGATCTCGCGAACCACGAACGCGGCGACGACCGCGCCGAGGCCCCACTGAATGAGTCCGGTCACGCAGGCGATGAGCGCGACCAAGCCGGCAGCTGCAGGGGTCCGCTTGGGCAAGCGCGCGACCGCGCGAACGATCCGTTGAATGGGCGGGCTCGAAGCTAGCGCCTGACCGGTCACCAGGATCAGACACATCTGCAGCGCAAAAGCGAGCAGCGGTGTGCTCGAAAAGCCGCCGTACCAACCCTGAAGGACGGCACCCACAGACCCGGAGAGCGCGAACCCCCCGAGGAGCGTGATCAGCGTCAGTACGAGCGCCAGCACGAACGGATCGGGAACCCACCGTTCGGCCCACCGGCTGAAAACCTCGCCAAGCCGAGCCAGCATGGCGCGGACCATACCACCAAGTGCTACAACCTTGGGCATGCATCATCGCCGTCTCTGGCTGAGCCTGCTTGCCGTCGTGCTGCTCGCAATCGTGGGGCCCTACTGCGCTCTCGATCGCGAGGCACAGACCCTCGACGCGCCGACGCGGGAAGCGCTGGGCGGAAACTACGTCACACTACCCGGCGGCATCACGCACTACGAGCTGAGTGGCCCTGCGGACGGCCCGCTGGTCGTGTTGATCCACGGCGGCACGATCCCGTTCTTCACGTGGGACGCCCAGATACCTGCGCTTCGCGACGCTGGATTCCATGTCCTGCGTTACGACCACTTTGGCCGAGGCTCCTCCGACCGCCCGCAGGTCGATTACGATCGGGCGTTCTATCAGAAGCAACTCGAAGATCTGCTTGTGGCGCTCGGTATCGGGGGTCCCGTCAACCTAGTGGGCGTGTCGTTCGGAGGCGGTGTCGCCGCGACCTATGCGGAGGCTCACCCGGAGCGAGTCGCGAAGCTGGTCCTCATCGCGCCGGTGGTCGACTACGCCGAAGGCAAAGCACTATTCGGCCTGGCTCAAGTGCCCATCCTCAGCGACTGGTACGCCCGCGTCTTCTCGGTACGCGCAACTGTGGACCGAGCAAACGGTTTCTTTCAGGAATCCGGCGCCGACCCGAGCTACGCAGAACGCTTCGACGAGCAGACCCGCTTCGAAGGTTACGAGCAAGCGCTCCTGTCGATGTCCCGCACCGACGCGCTCACCAGCTATCGCGACACGTACGCGGCGCTCGGCGATCAGCCGACCCTGCTCCTATGGGGATCGGCAGACTCCGAGATCCCACGCGAGCACATGGAGTTCTTGCGGAAGAATCTAGGCAACGTGTCGCTGGTCGAGATCGAAGGAGCCGGCCACGGCGTCACCATCCAACGCCAAGAAGAGGTCAACCGCCAACTCATCGAGTTCCTCACCAATCCCCAACCCTCACGGAATTAGCCCTTTTAAAAGGGCCAATTCATTTGGCTTGAATGTCGCGGGCGGAAGGGGTTCGGTCGAACATCGAGGTGGTGAAAGGGCAATCTGACCTGATTCGGGTTCCGGATTCACGGGCCCAGGCGACCATGCCGTCGAAGAAACGGCGGCCGCCCTGCTTTCCGCGGAGGGAGCTGTCGACCTCGGTGTGTTCGATGATGATCAAGTCCTCGCTCTCGCGACTGAACCTCATCTCGCCGAGTACGTCACCAGCTTCGTGGACGAGCTTGAACCGGCCTCGGGGCGGGTCTTCCTCGACTTCGACCCTCAGCTCGGTCGCTGGTGTTTCGTCAGTCATCACGGTTTCTCGAGTGCTTACAATCCGAACGCTTCTTGGACCCGCGCTTCATCGCCCCGGACGAGCCCATCGGGACTGAGGCCGTCGAGCAAGACGGTCGTTTCGCCATACTGCAGAAGCCACTGGGTGACGCCCATGAACGTCAGCTCGGCCTGCGTAACCTGCGCGCCACCGTTACCGCTGCTCGAACAGCTCGCACAAAGAGCACACAGAACGCCGAACAAGAACTTGCGCGCGCTCAGAACGTCTTGCGGATCGCCTTGAGGAGCGCAACCCCTTCAGGGCCCATCTCTTTGGCGACGCGATCGGGAACGTCTTTTTGTGCCGCCTTGAACGGCGCCAGCTCTTCCGGCGTCGGGTCGTAAATCTCGTATCCATAGCGCTTCAGGTTCTTGAGCAACACGGGCTCGATTTTCCGGACCTGATCTCGGCCCCAAACGGTCAGGTCGTGGGGCATGGTCGTGAGGATTTCCTGGATGTCCTTGGGCAGTGTCTCGAACCATTTCTTCGAATAGACGAGGAGCGCGGGCTGGTAGCAGTGCCGACTCAGGAAGATGTGGCGCTGTCCCTCCTTGAGCCCCTGGTACCAGCTTGCCGCCATCGCGAAGAGCGGCGTGTTGTCGAACCCGTCGACGACTCCGGTCTGCACGCTCATCAGCGTGTTGCCGTTGTCGATGGGAACCGGGGTCGCACCGAAGGCCTCGTACGTTTTCACATGCACCATCGACTCCTGGGAACGGAAGCGAATACCCTTCATGTCGCTCGGCTTACGGATCTTCTGGCTACTGAAGTACGAGCGGTATCCGTTCTCCGCCCAGATTCCGAAAATCAGCCCGCGCTTCGCAAGGACCTTCTTGACCTGCGCGGTGACCTCCGGAGTGTCGAGCGCCTTATCCGCCTTCTCGAAGCTCTCGAACACGTACGGGGCCTCGATGACATTGACCTCTCGCACGATCGAGCTCATGCCCCCGACGGAGCCGGCAAACGCCTGCATGCTGCCCATCTGAACGCGACGCGCCAACGAGCGCTCGTTCCCGCGTCCGAGCCTGAGCTTCACTTTCAAGCGGCCGCCGGATTTTTCCTGAGCCTCAGCCTTGAACCGCTGGAGTTGCTCTGCCCACGGGCTCCCGTTGGGGGCCACGGTGCCGACTTCCATGAGGAACTCCGGGTCCTCCGCAATTGCGGGGCCGACGATTGCCAAGGATAGAGCGAGCAACGCTCCGAGGAAGAAAATAGAGTTTCGCATACAGAGTCCTTTTAGTCAGTTGGGCGAGGAAAATAAAGTGTCAAAGGCATCACGGGCGGGGTTGCGGGGGCTCCGAGGGTCGGGCGGTCCCAGACGCATACATGCCGTCGATGATCGCCTTGTACTTCTCGTTGATGATGTTCCGCTTGACCTTCATGGTCGGTGTGAGCTCACCGCCTTCAACACTCAGCATGTGGGGGAGTACCTCGAATTTCTTGATCGTTTGATAGCGGGCGACTTTGCTGTTGCAGTCCGACTCGACGCGATCGGCCAAAAAGGCACGAACCTTCTCGTTACTGGCGATCTCGGCCAGAGGCGCGACCGGCACGCCGGCAAGCTGGCACAGGTCAGGGAGTGCCTCTTTTTCGAGGGCCAAGATCGCGCAGAGGTAGGGCTGCCGATCGCCCACTACGACGGCCTGGCCGATACCTGGAATGCCCTGGAGGTGGTTCTCCATTTCGGCAGGTGCGACGTTCTTACCCCCCGCGGTAATCAAAAGGTCCTTCTTTCGCCCGGTGATGCTGAGAAACCCATCACTGTCGAGTGCGCCTAGATCCCCCGTGCGCATCCAGCCGTCATCCGTGTGTAGCGCAGCGCTCTCCTCTGGCATGTACAGATAGCCGGAAACCATGTTGGGCCCCCGGAGCAGGATCTCGCCGTCATCCGCGATGCGAATTTCGACACCTGGAAGCGCCTGGCCCACCGACCCAAACCGAGCCCGGCCCAGTGGATTCGCTGTTGCCATGCCGGTGGTCTCAGTCATGCCGAAGCCCTCGTGGATGAGGACTCCGATAGACGCGAAGAACTCGAGGGTCGAAAGCGCTGCCGGAGCCGCACCGGAACCCGCGCCAATGAGCTCGTCGAGACCGATGGCGCCCTTGATCTTCGAGATCACGAGCTTGTTCGCGAGCCGGCGTTGGAGAGTGTTGACCTCTTTACCCGTCTCCATAGACCGCTTGGCGCTTTCAAGCTCGACGCGTCGCGCCCAGGTAGCGAGCCTTGCCTTGACGCCGGTGGCAGCCGAGAGGTTTGCGCCTAGCGCTGCCTCGAATTTCTCCCACACGCGCGGGACGGCGAAAAAGAGATGCGGACGTGCCGCGACCAAATGGTCTTTGATCTTCGTCAGGTCGGCGCAGAAGTAGACTTCCGTGGCCGCCCGCAAGCCGAGAAAATTGGTGAACACCTGGTCGGCCACGTGACACAACGGCAGGTAGCTGACGTAGCGGTTCGGATCGACTTCGAGGGTCTGCGGATACGTGTCGATGAAAGCCTGCCCCATCGCGTCGATCCCGCGGTGCGTGCACATGGCGCCCTTCGGAACGCCGGTCGTTCCGGATGTATAGATGAGGAGCGCGAGGTCATCGGGCGCGACCGCAGCCATGCGCCGCTCGATCTCGTCATCAGGCTCCGAGCCGCCGCGAGCGATGACGTCTGCAAGTGAGGTCACCATGGCGCGCTCGCTGTCGACCGCATCCATCGTGATGATCTGGTCGAGCTCAATCAAGCCACGGTCGAGCGCCGTGAGATACTTGTGGAGCTGTTCTTGATTGTCGCAGATCGCAACCTTGGCGCGGCAGTGTTTGACGATGTACGCCACCTGCTCGACGGTGTTGGTCACGTAGATCGGCGCGGGGACAGCCGCAGCGGCGCTGATACCCATCTGGGAGATCACCCAGTCGCGCCGGTTCTTGCCGATGAGTGCGACGCCATCGCCCGGTTGCACGCCTAGTGAGATCAGACCCTTCGCAAGGTGGCGTAGAGCCTGCCAGTACTCACCCCAGGTAGTAGAAACCCAGTCGCCATCCGGGCCCATCTCGACGAGCGCCTTGCGGTCTGGCCTCTCGATCGCCAGTCGCGCGATTCGTCCTGGTAGGGTCCACGTCTCGGTCATGGCTGAAGACGCTGACCCTACCCGAATTTACCGGGCCCGTCTCCGGCGAAAAATCGCTGGCAGCGAATCTCGAAATCAACGGGACGATTCCGCAATCCTAGGATACTCTCGCGCTCGAATGTTTGTTGGAGGTATGGTCATGCGGGGACTGAGCGTTGGATTGTTGGTATTGGCGCTTGCTTGCGACTCACCGGACGCCCAGCCCATCGACCCGCTGGCGGTCGCGTACTGTGCGGCGTGTTCCGAGTTGGCGAGCTGCGAGCGAGTGGTCGACGAGACACTGAACGGCGTCTGCCCCGACGAAAACCACGCCTGGTATGCCTGCGTGACCGATAACGCGTGCGATGAGACGGCGTGCGACGCCGAGTGGACGGCACGAGAGATCTGCATCGGAACCGCGCCCAAGGACAAGGTGTGGACGCGCATCAGGCTCCTCGCTCCTTCTGCGAACCTCGGGCACCGGGGCACGGGGCTGACGCGAGAGGGCCATCCCTATCCGGAGAACTCGATTTCTTCTTTCCTGGCGGCCATGGAGCAGGGCGCGGATGGCATCGAGCTCGACGTGGAGATCACGCAGGACGGCGAGTTGATCGTGATGCACGACGACACGCTCGATCGCACGACCAACTGCACCGGTTGTGTCAGCGCAATGACATTCGACGAGATCCGGGCGTGCCGGTTACTCGACGGCGCGGGGGATCCCACGGAAGAGCGACCACCCACATTGCTGGAGGTCTACAGCGCGCTCGATGGTAACGCGCTCATCAACGTCGAGCTGAAAGTGTTTGGGCGGTCATGCTTGACGGACACGACCGGGCCTGAGGACCTCGTGCCGCTCGCTCTCGAGGAGGTGACTCGAATCGGCGGCGAGAACCGAACGGTTTTCTCGTCGTTCGATGAGATAGCGGCCGGGCTCGTCAAAACGGAGCGACCCGGATACTACTCCGCCTTCATATCGCTGCTGTCCCAACCGGAAGACGTCGAAAAGGCGGTAGGGTTGAACCAGGACGCCCTTCATCCATCCGCCGTGGTCTCCGCCGAAACCGTCCAAGCCGCCCTCGATGCCGGCCTACAGGTCAACGTGTGGATGCTAGGTACCACCGAGCTGACAGACGAGCAGATCGCGGACCTGATGCAGGAGCAGATCGACAAGGGTTCCACGGCAATCATCACCAACGAGCCAGCCATCCTCGCTGACCTGCTCGCGCTCTAGTGACCTGCTCGCTCGCGCTCTAGGCTACCCCACGAGACTCGGCCAAGGCGCGGCCGCTTCAATTTCGAGTGCGAGCTCGAGGAGCGTTCGCTCGTCACCGAGCGGCGACGCAAACTGCACCCCGAGCGGCAGCCCCTCTTTGCTTTGGCCTAACGGAAGCGATATGGCTGGACCCCCCGACACGTTCTGGATCGGCGTGAACGGGACGAACCACTTCGAGCGCTCCAACGCGGTCTCGAAGGAAACGTCGGGTCCAAGGTAACCGTGCTCCGGCGGCGGCATGCCCACGGTGGGATTCATGAGGACGTCATAGTCATCGAAGCCCCGGGCGTACCGATGCGCGAATTTCCTCAGACGCCAAACGGCCATGGGAACGCTGCGCACGTTCTCCTTGAAGTAGCGTGCGAGCCCCTCGGTGAACTCCTCGACCTTCGTCCTGTCGAAGTCGGGGTGGACGATCCGCGTGCCGAACCGAGTGACCGCGAAGGCTAACGTCGCCCACAACAGAAAGAAGTCCTCATGGAAAGCCTCGTCGAATGGAGGCGGCACTTGTTCGACCGAATGACCAAGGCTCTCGCAGAGCTTCGCGGCCTCAACGACAGCCGCGACGCATTCCGGATGCGCGAGGGCGTCCTCACCGAACTCCGTGAAAAAACCGATTCGCAGACGCCTCCCCGGGCGCGTCACCAAACCGATCTCGGGCAGCTTTGGATTCCGATAGTACCGCTCCGCTGCGTGGAAGAAGACCGCCGTGTCACGGACCGAGCGGCTCAACATCCCTTGGTGTAGGATCTTCACTGGAAGAAGCTCCGACCCTTCGGTCTCCACGACTCGGCCGCGCGACGGTTTGAGCCCCACCAACCCACAACAAGACGCAGGAATCCGAATCGACCCTCCCCCGTCGTTCGCGTGCGCGATCGGCACTACACCCGCCGCGACCAGCGCAGCAGAGCCGCCCGAGGACCCGCCCGGAGAGAACCCCAGCTTCC
>PVMK01141099.1_pt1 | contig 24844 bp, 30 predicted proteins | sample 1853481 | NCBI WGS metagenome assembly PVMK01 (sample SAMN08533507, study PRJNA380276) | Marine sediment metagenome, whole genome shotgun sequencing project.
AACGCCAAAATTATTGATATCAGGCGAAACCCGATGGCGAGTGGCTGGAGCTTATATAAACATTTCTTTTCGGATAGCTTTCTGTTTTCCTATGATCTGGAAACCATCGGTAAGTATTACAACGACTATATTGAGTTGATGGATCATTGGCACACAGTACTGCCAGGGCAAATATTGACCATTCAATATGAAGATCTGGTTAATGACTTGCCCGGCACTGTAAACAGCATGCTGCAGTATTGTGGCCTGGTATTTGAAGATGCTTGTCTCGACTTCCATTTGAATAAACGCGCCGTGGCAACACCAAGTTCAGAGCAGGTTCGTCAGCCACTTTATTCCGATGCAATCGAACACTGGAAAAACTACGAGGAGTTTCTCACGCCGCTAAAAGATGCTATTGGAAAATAATGAGTAAAAAAAATCGCAAGGTCAAAAAGAAATTTCAAGTATCTGCCAGACCTAAACGTGCCATGTCCAGCCAGCAGAATATCCGTCTGCAACAAGCCATTCATGCCCACTCAACTGGTAACCTGGGGCTTGCTGAAGCAGAGTATCGCGCGCTGATCGCCGACAAGGCTGGAACGCCTCAGCTCTATTGTAACCTGGCTCAAATCTGTGCCCAGTCAGCCCGCATTGATGAGGCTATTGGTCTTTGGAAAAAAGCACTTGCCGTTGACCCCAGGTTTCTTGAAGCGCGAATGAACCTGGCTGACAGCTACCAGCAGGCAGGAAAAATAGAGCAGGCCATCAAGCACTACCAACGGGTAATGTCTGATCACCGGGACTTTGTCGATGCAAAATATCTGCTCGCTAACCTGCTTAAATCGCAAGGGAAATTCAAGCAAGCTACTGATTATTATCAGCAAATCATGACCCGGCAACCGCTCTACACACAGGTGCATTCTACTTATTCCGGCATCCATAAATATAAGACTGAAACTGATCCCCACATCGGTTTGATGCTTGAGTTGTTTCAAAAAACGGCTCTTACTGCCGAAAACAGGATTCATCTCGCATTTGCCCTGGCTAAAGCCTTTGAAGATATCGGGGGTTACCCGCAGGCATTTAAATACTTGGCTATAGGCAATGATCTCAGGTACAAAGAGTTTAATTATCACATCGAGAGTGATGAAAACTTAATTCAAAATATCATTAAGACTTTTACCCAGGGGGCTTTGTCACACGTAAAGGTGAATGCTGAAAACTCGGCCAAACCCATTTTTATTGTTGGTATGCCCCGTTCCGGAACATCATTGGTGGAAAAAATCATCTCCAGTCATTCCGATGTTTACGCTGCAGGCGAGTTGGATTATATGTTTGCTTTGGGTTCAGGTCTTTTTCTAAGCCAGTCAGAAAACTACCAGTTCAAGCCTCTGAGTTCCTATGCGAGCAGCACGTTTGAAAAGGTGGGGAAAATCTATCTTGAAAAAATTAATTTGCTAGATAACCAGGCTGAACGCATCACAGACAAAATGCCATTTAACATGATGATGATCGGGCTGATTAAAATCGCATTACCCAACGCTAAAATCATTCATTGTGTCAGGGATGCGAGAGACACTTGCCTGTCTATTTACAAACAGAATTTCACCACGGGAAATTACCGTTTTGGCTATCACTTGAAAACCGTGGCTCAATTCCATAATCAATACCGGATGTTGATGAAACACTGGCATGAGGTCATGCCCGGTGAAATTTACGATATCAGCTACGAAGCACTCACTCAAAACCCGGAGCATGAAATACGAAACCTGTTGGCAGTCTGCGATTTGGAATGGCAGGAAAGTTGTTTGAAATTTGATAAAAGTGAAAGCATCGTAAAAACAGCAAGTTCTTTCCAGGTCCGTCAGCCAATGTATACCAGCTCGGTCATGCTATGGGAAAAGTATCAGGAGTTCCTGGGGCCACTACTCGACGAGTTACACGAAACCTAGTTCAAAAACTGTAAGGCTTCCGTCAAGGCCGCCGAATCCGGTTGCTCATGCGACATACCCGGGATCACCATGAGCTTGCTTTGTTGAGCCCCCGCTTTGATATATCGCCGATAAATACGTTTGGTTTCATCACGATTGAAATCCCGGGAACCGGTCAGAAATACAAATTTGTTTTGGAGCAAGCGAACAACTTTTGGTGTTTGGTCCTTCTTCCAGTAATCCACACCGCAAATGTAGAGAGCGCCTGTAAAGACTTCCGGATACTGGCTGGCCAGCTTACTGGCCACCCTGCCACCACCTGAGAAACCGGCAACAATGATGTGGTCGGTGGCAAATGAGTGCTGTTGTGCCAGTGCTTTAATCGCCATGACTGCCAGGACCATTCTGCGATTGACCGGTATCCTGTTACCCGAATCGTTGGCCGCAATATAAATCATATTCTGCTGGTCCATGACACTACGCCAGCGAGAGTCGATTTGTCCGGACTCGCGTGGACTGATGTATACCATAACCCCCGATTTTACGGTTGAGTTAGTGTTGGGAAGATAAACATACCAGCTGATTGGGTCATCCGGTGATAAAATCTTTTGATAACGGGCCGCTTGATCCTCTCCAAGAAGTTGGCCTAGTGTTTGTTGTAACTGAAAACTATCTCCCGTCGGCTTGTCCTGGGCAACAGTATTTCCTGGCAGTAGTAACACGCAGCACAGGAAGATTATTGCCAGCGAAATTCCTGGTTGAGAATAAGCCCGTGAAACACCGTCATTGGAAATAATCATGGTTAAACAGATAGAAATAAACCCCATTCATGATCTGGATGTGCTTGGAAGTTGACCCTGCTTATATATTGAGCGCTCCGGTCAGTTCAGGTTGAAGTGTGGGTTCCAGGGTTTTTATTAACCATCCACCTGAGAACATGATCCAGTTCGCTCGCCGTAAAAATTCTCCAGCCTTTGATAGGTTTCTTTGCGTTTTTGCACACTGAACTTTTCTCCAATGATTTTTGCATCATGGAAACGGCTATCGCTTGTTACGATGTCGTTTATTTGTTCGGCGGATATACCCAAATCCATAAATTGACTGGCTGACCGGAGAGTCTCCAGGGGATTGTTAATCAACCTTTCACCGTACAGCGAGGCCATTCTGTTATTTGGTGAGAAATCCCGAAGAGCCATTTCTGCCTGCTCGATTTGAAGCCTCCACAGGGTCACTATGATATTAATATCGGTCATATGAAGCATGGCTGACAAGCTGAGGTTTGATAAATGCGGGAAATCACAACGTAATAAATCAAACATCGCTCTTATCGTATGCCGCCCTTCTTCGCCTTTTTTTAGTGTGGAAAGAAGGAAGTTTCTGGCATCTGTATAGAGCAACAGAGACTTTCCGGAACCCGTAATTTGCAATAACTCAGGAATGATATTGTTGACTGAATTAATGGGTTTGATGATCAGCTTTTCAGACTGTGTAGCGTGTTTTTGCAATAGCATTAATGCCAGCTTTGGCAAATGACTATAATCCAGGCTGGTTGACTGTGATCGCCACTGCAGTCGTTTTGCATTGGCCGCATCAAGAAGAAGTTGCGGTTCACGAAGACTGATGCTGACCCCATCAACATCCAGACACCGGGATAAAAATGTGGATGCGCAATAGGCAGTATGAAAAATAAATCGGGGTGGATTTTCCGTCAGGGACTGACCAGGAGAATCCAACAATGGGGCAAGTTCAGCAAGGGGGACGTGCGATAAGTTTTCGAGTCGGGATCGATAAACTCATGTTTAAGCGCACTGACTTTACGTATTTCGTCGCGGCTTACCGGTAAAAACTCCACGTTTTCCGTGTTGAAATTAAATTTATACGCAAGATAATCCGGATTGTTTATCAGGTCTTTCACAGTAGCCCTTTCATTTTTCAGGTTACTTACCCGGAGGACTCTGCTGCCAGACTTCATCACGGCTGGCCATATCATAGAGATACTCCGCGTACTGAATCAGTTTGTCGGTGTAGGCTTCCATGTGCTCTTCAGTATTCTCAACGGGCTGACGGTTCTTTGCCAATACCAGTAATCGATCTGCGTCCATTTGCCACTTTAATGAAAAGTGCCTGGCCGCATCTCTGGGTGTTGTGGCCACATTGCCTGCAACATGATCCGTAATCACAGCCTCACCTGAAATTGTCCAGATAAAGTTACTTTTTTGACTGGCTTCCCAGACCTTGGCAATCAAAACTTTATAAGGTGATATCCAGACTGGCCTCGCCTCTGCTGCAGTTCCGGAAACTGCTCCAATCTTGATCATTTCCCGCACTACGGCATAAAGCAACTTCTTGTACCAGGCTTTTAACGCTTCTTTATCCATATCAGGATTTGATTCTGTCATTTCTTTCTCTCGAGTCGATCATTTATTTGTGAATATGGTACCAATTTATGGATTTGTATTACCCTGCAATTTGGTTTTCAAGCTTTTTCAGTAGTTCAGAATATGGCAACGCCGGGCTGGTCTTACCGGGTGATACCTTACGTCCCATTCCGGTAAAGAGCTAATCTTCGTGCCACTCTGGGCTATATTGACGCACACTTTCGGTGAGAACAGTCATATGATGGGGGTCAACTTCGGGTGTGATTCCGTGCCCAAGGTTGAATACATGGCCAGTGCCTTTTCCGAAACTGGCGAGCGTTTCTTTTACCTGGGTTTCAATGATTTCGGGATTCGTTAGCATGATGGCGGGGTCAAGGTTGCCTTGCAGGGATACGCGGTCACCGACTCTGGCTCTCGCCTCGGCAAGCGTTATCGTCCAATCAACACCCAGGCCGTCACAGCCGGTATCGGCGATGGCTTCGAGATGTGAATTACAGCCCTTGCAAAACAACACCACAGGGATGGTTTTGCCGTCGTATGAGCGCTGCAGTCCGGCCACTATTTTTTCCAGGTAACGCAAGGAAAACTCGCGGAACATATCCGGTGACAAGGCACCGCCCCAGGTGTCGAAAATCTGCACGGCCTGGGCGCCACTTTCGATTTGCGCATTGAGATAATCGATCACTGCATCTGCCAGTTTATCGAGTAAAAGGTGGGCGGTTTGCGGCTCGGCGTAGATCATGTTTTTGATCTTTGAGAAGGTCTTACTGGAGCCGCCTTCAACCATGTAAGTGGCCAGCGTCCATGGGCTGCCGCTGAAACCGATCAGGGGCACATCACCTTCGAGATTTTTGCGGATCAATGACACAGCATCCATGACATAAGCCAATGATGTTGCCGGGTCAGGTCGATTTAATTGTTCGACATCCGCAGCAGAGGTGATCACTTTCTCAAATTTCGGGACCTTCGCCTTCAATGAAATAAAGTCCGAGACCCATTGCATCGGGTATGGTCAGTATGTCCGAAAACAAAATTGCAGCATCCAGCGGGAACCTGCGCAGGGGTTGCAGCGTGACCTCACAGGCGAGTTCCGGGTTGGTGCACAGGTTCATAAAACTTCCAGCTTCGGCGCGTAATTGCCGGTATTCAGGCAGGTAGCGTCCCGGCCTGGCGCATCACCCATATGGGTGTCCGTTCTGTTGGTTGGCGAAGCAATGCCCTGATGTATAAATCATTCTTTAATGGTGTGTTCATGGGTAATTCAAAGGTTCTCTTTTTAAGGTTTTGCCTGGCAGGTCTTGATTGCTGCAACAATCTGCGTCTTTTCAGAACTGCTATCAATTATTCCCTGACCGGCGGATTCTACCAGTATCAGCCTGGCTGAGCCGGCAATAATTTTCTTGTCGAGCTTCATGGTTTCAAGAACATCGGTTGTATCCAGGTTGGCCGGAAGATCCAGGGGTAAGTCAAATGACTGTAATAAGGTACCCAGGCGGTTGCTGAACCCGGTTGCACACAAGCCCCTGAGTTCACTGAGCCTGCCAGCCACCATCATGCCAATGGCAACAGCTTCACCATGCAGGTATAACGTGTAGCCGGTCAGCGTTTCCAGGGCATGGGCAAAGCTATGCCCAAAGTTCAACAGTGCACGGACCCCGGATTCACGTTCATCTTCGGCCACAACATCGGCCTTGTTGGCGATGCTGCGCTTGATCATGCTGGTAATTACCCCGGGCTCCCTGGCCATGATGGCTACACTGTTATTCTCAAGCCAGTCCAGGAAATCTGCATCACGAATGGCGGCAATTTTGACCACTTCCGCAAGGCCGGCTGAGAATTCCCGTGTTGGCAGAGTTTTCAGTGTTTCGATATCGACCAGCACCGCGCCTGGGCTGATGAAACGCACCGATCAGGTTTTTCCCCATTGGGATGATTGAAACCTGTTTTGCCGCCCACCGAGGCATCCACCTGCGACAAAAGGGTGGTGGGTATCTGGATAAAATTGATTCCCCGCATATAGCTTGCTGCAGCAAAACCGCCCATGTCACCGATCACACCGCCACCCAGCGTGACAATTGTTGCATCCCGGGTAGCGCGTATTTCGATCAGCTTGTCTATGATTTTCGACCAGTATTCCATCGTTTTATATGTTTCACCATCCGGCAAAATCAGGCTATGAACATCTGCACCAGCCAGTGATTTTTTAGCTGTTTCCATGTACAGGGGTGCAACGGTTTCATTACTGACAATAAGGACAGTGCTTCCGGTGGTGACATCAAACGCGGGATGCTGCTTGCCGAGTATGCCGGAGCCGATGTATACCATGTAACTGCGGTCTGCCAGGTCAACTTTAACTGTCTGCATGTGGTTTCTCCGGCTTGAGTGGGTCCACCTGCTCTAATATGGCGGAAGCAAGTGCTTTTGCGGTTGCATGTACGCTCGAACTGCGCGCAACGAATACAAGGTCTGCGGTGACATCATAAAGCGGATTACGTACCCGGGCGAGGTCCAGCAGCCGTTGTGTTCTGTCTTCAATCTGTAATAATGGCCGGCTTTTGTCCTGGCTCAGTCGTTTGAGTTGTTTTTCTATGCTGGTTTTCAGGTAAACGACAAATCCCCGTGAGCACAATACGCGGCGGTTTTCCTCGCTGCAAACTACACCGCCACCGGTTGAAATCAGCACACCGTTTTTTTCACTTAGCTGTTTAAGCAAGCGGGTTTCCCGCAAGCGAAACCCTGCTTCACCTTCAACATCAAATATCAGGTTAACGCTGGCACCGGTCAAGGCCTCAAGCTCATGGTCACAATCATAAAAATCCAGCATGAGAATTTCTGCCAGGTGTTTTCCAATCGTAGTCTTGCCTGAGCCCATCGGGCCAATCAGGAAAATATTCTGGCTGACCATGCTCATCCCGTATGCGTCGCTCGCACAAACGGCGTGCAAGCCCGTTGTGCTTTGGGTACCATTGCCCGAATCTGTTTAACAGGAATGGCAACTAGCTTAATGCTTCGATTTTTTATCATATTCTCAGTATTACTGATCGGACTGTTTACGCTGGAGATTTTACAGCCAGCGGAAAAGTACTTCATCCTTCCGTTCACTTCAATGATCGCAGATATCAGTGTCTGGATTGTGCAGGCCTTTGACGACAACGTCATAGCCACCGGCAACGTGATCCGTGACAAGGTCTCAGGCTTCGGTGTGCGTATTGAGCGAGGGCTGTAATGGGTCTTGAGGCCGTTATCATTCTGTTTGCTGCCATATTTGCGTTTCCGGCACCTTTTAAGAACAAGGTGATTGGTTTTGTTGCCGGGTTCTTTGCCATCCAGTTGCTCAACCTGGTAAGAATCATAAGCCTTTATTACCTTGGCCAGTGGAATTACACAGCATTTGAATGGTTTCACCTGTATTTGTGGCAGGCTTTGATTATTCTCGATGCGCTGGTGGTCTGGTTGATATGGCTGAGAACCCTGCCGGGATCGCGTGCCCATCCCGATAATCCGGAACCGGAAACAGCAGTAATGCGATGTACTGATAGCAGGTTGCGGCGATGTGGGGAAACGTTTTGGCGGTCTCATTGTTGCAGGATGGCCATGTTGTTTATGGCTTGAAACGTGATACCTCAACATTGCCAGATGGCGTGTTACCCATTCAGGCCGATCTCACCAACCCCGATACACTTACAAATCTACCGGCGGATATCGACAGCCTGGTGTTTTTACCGACACCGGCAAGTCGGGATCAGGCTGGATATGAAGCCATTTTCATTCAGGGCTGGGAAAATTTGTGGGCTGGTTTGAAACAGGCGCCTGCCCGAACAGTGGTGGTTTCAAGCACTGCGGTATATGGTGAGTCGAATGGTGGAATTGTTAATGAAGAGACTCCGCCTGAACCTACGGGTTTTAACGGCAAGGTCCTGCTGGAGATGGAGCAACTTGCAGCTGCTGTTGCACAGACAACCTGGTCGTTGTCCGGATTTCAGGTATTTACGGCCGGGTCGTGAAAGGTTAATCAGGCTGGCTGTTTCAGAAGGCTTTGAAGTTCAACAGTCCCCTGCCTTTTTTACCAATAGAATTCACCGCGACGATGCTGCAGCGGCATTGAGGCATCTACTGCTGCTTGATAAGCCGGATGCCTTTATATATTGCATCAGATGATCAATCGGCACCCCGCTATGATGTTGTCAAATGGCTGGCTGAAGCACAGGGGGCAACCGCACCAAAAGGCCTGACCGATGAGGGCTGCAAAATGTGGTAAACGGGTTAGCAACCAAAGATTGAGGGATAGTGGGTTCATAGCTGTCCTATCCGGATTACCGTGCATTGGTTACGGTGCGGTCCTCAAGGCTCGGGGTGAATCTGTGCGCAATCCGCTGACCGCTAAAATCATCCTATTCGGTATAAAACTGTTGTCTGAATTTTACGTTGAAAGGTCTGTTTTGGCCTTCCACTAAAACCACGACGGTGAAATCAAAGGTTTCCATATTTCTGACGGATAATTCACCGATGTAATAGATCGCACCGTCACCGTCATCGATTTCTCTCATATCAACATTGCGGGTCTGACCGGTCAGGTTGCGGCCTGAAGCAGTCACTTTGGCTTTTACAGCCGTTGCAGTTTTACCTTCAGCATTTTTTAAAACTGAGATATTGATCAGGGCGCGACTGTCAGAGCGACGGATGCCGTAGGCCTTTGCAACTTCGGGTGTGATCAAACTGGAGTTCAGGGCATTGTAGTGAATAATATAGTCGCCAAACTCCTGTGCCTGCTGCGCAATGGCAGGTAACGATGTCAGCGCGGCGAGTAGAATCAGTGTTTTAAACAGTATTTTCATTATTCAAATCCTTTCGTAAACTTCAGTTTGATCGCACGCAGCAGAGACAACGAGGCAGGTATCAGTTTGATCAACTGCATGCCTGTTACCTACCATCCTAGCAGAAGCAAAAGAAATCGCAGTGCGATCAAGGCAATCAAGGGTGACAGATCGATACCACCTATTGGCGGCAGCAACCTGCTTATGGGCCTTAATACCGGTTCGGTCAGCTGGTATATCAGGGGGATTAACGGGTGCCGGGACTGGTTTGCTATCCAGCTAACCAGGACCCTGGCGATAATCAGCACAAAATAGGTCACCAGCAGTGTGACCATTAATTTTTGAACTGCAAACAGCAATAAAAACTGGAATCCGTGATCAGACTGAATCAACAGTTTGATGATGACAAGCTGTGCCAGTTCCAGCAACAGCATGACCACCACTGAAGCGGTATCCAGTTTACCGATTGACGGAATGATCCGCCGGGCCGGAACCAGCACCGGGTTGGTTACCTTGATCAGGAACTGGCTCAGGGGGTTATAAAAATCGGCCCTGACCCACTGTAATAACAGACGTAGCAAAATGGCCGCCACGTAAAGATCCGTCAAAGTACTGATCAGGTAAACAAGCGCACCAGTCGGGTTCATGCCTGTTCTCCTGCATCTGAAAGTTCCTGTCCGCGTTTTGTTGCAGCGGTGATGGCCTTGTCTATCAGTTGCTCAAAATGACCGGCATCAAGCTGCTCCAGCGCGGCTTCGGTGGTGCCACCCCTGGTTGTTACCCTTTGACGGAGTTCGATCACATCTGCATCGCCTTGTACTGCCATGGCGCTGGCGCCGTAGGCGGTATGCAGTGCGAGCTTGGCTGCCACATCTGCCGGCAGGCCCAAGCGGGTTCCGGCGTTGCGCAAACACTCAACCAGGTAATAAAAATAGGCGGGTCCACTGCCAGACACAGCGGTTACAATATCCAGCAGGCTTTCCTTGTCCAGCCAAACGACTTCCCCGGCGGACTCCATCAGGTTCTGCGTCATTTCGCGCTGGGCGAGACTGCAGTTTATCCGGGCGTACATGCCGGTAATGCCAAGGCCGATCAGGGCAGGGGTATTGGGCATGGTGCGGACAATCGGCGGGTTGGACTCCAGTTTTGCAGCAATCTGGCTGGTATGAATACCCGCAACGATGGATATCAGCAGTTGATCGCTGGTTACCAGGCTTCCGATCTCCTCAAGCACAGTCGGTAAAACCTGTGGTTTGACTGCCAGCACTATGGCTTCCATGCCCTTGATCGCGTCAGCAGCGTGCTCAAAGCAGTGGACAGGCCATCGTATTTGTAGTCGTTCCCTTGCTTCTGCGCCGGGATCGGCAACGTGTATGCGGTCGACATTGTGGCGTGATGCGAACAGGCTGCTGATCAATGCCGTGGCCATGTTGCCGCCGCCGATAAATGCGATTCTCATGTTTTATCTTTTACCCTTTAATGTATTCATGTTTCCCGCTTGCCAAGCAAGTCCGTGCCAATGCGCACCATGGTACTGCCTTCGGCGATGGCTATCTCCAGATCAAATGACATGCCCATCGAAAGTGTATCTATGTCATGCCCTTTGTTTTTCAGTTCTTCAAACAGGATTTTAACGCGGCGGAAACTGTCGTGTTGTTCCGCCGGGTCGTTTGTCATCCTGGGTATGGCCATTAAACCTCTCAGCTGCATATTATCCAGACCGTCACAAAGCGTTGCCAATTGCAAAATTTCTTCAGGGCTGGCACCGGCTTTTTGTGGTTCGCGATCAATATTAACCTGTAAACAGACGTTGAGTGGTTCCAGTGAGTCCGGTCGTTGGGCTGATAGTCGTTTAAGTATTTTTTGCCTGTCAACGCTCTGCACCCATTGGAAATGTTCTGCAATGGCACGGGTTTTGTTGGATTGAATGGCACCGATAAAATGCCACTGTAGTTCCAGGCTGCCCAGTTCATCCTGTTTCCGCAGGGCTTCCTGCAATTGGTTTTCACCAAAAGAAATTACGCCTAAGTTGTTTAAAGTAATGATTTTTTCTGCAGAGTGCCTCTTACTAACAGCCAATAAGGAGACTTCATCAGGCTGTCTGCCAGCACTTATACAGGCCCTTTTGATTCTTTGTTGGACAAATTTCAGTCTTTCAATTGATTTATTCATGTTGCAGCGAGTGTTTGCATTGTCTATGGTTAGAGTTGTAGCAATAAAAAAACCAGGGATAAGGTTTCCAAGCATTTTTCTGATATTGGGTCATAATGTATTGTAACGCGACCAGTATCCCTGCAAGGAGGGTTTAATGGATATTGCTGAGCTGCTTGCCTTTGCGGTAAAAAACAAGGCTTCGGATCTTCACCTGTCTTCTGCTCTGCCGCCCATGATTCGAGTGGATGGTGATTTGCGTCGCCTGAACTTGCCAGCGCTGGACAATCAACAATTAACTGAGTTGCTTTACAGCACGATGAGCGATCATCAGCGACGGGATTTTGAAGCCAACCTGGAAGTGGATTACTCTTACGCAGTTCCGGGACTCGCCCGTTTCCGTGTCAATTGTTTTCACCATGACCGTGGTGTTGGTGGTGCGTTCCGAACCATTCCCGTTGCAGTCTGGACCCTGGAAGACATTGGTGCACCATCGTCTTTCAAAGATATTATCAACGTTCCGCGCGGCCTGGTGTTGGTTACCGGCCCAACCGGTTCAGGTAAATCCACGACCCTGGCGGCAATGATTGATCACATCAATACCACCGTTGCCGGGCATATCCTGACCATTGAAGACCCGATCGAATTCGTACATACATCACGCAAATGCCTGATCAACCAACGTGAAGTACATCGCGATACCCACGGCTTCAACCAGGCGCTGCGTGCAGCTTTGCGTGAAGATCCGGATATTATCCTGGTCGGCGAAATGCGCGATATTGAAACCATCCGCCTGGCATTGACCGCGGCGGAAACCGGTCACCTGGTATTTGCTACTTTGCATACCAGTTCAGCTGCCAAGACCATCGACCGAATCATTGACGTTTTCCCTGCGGGTGAGAAATCCATGGTGCGTTCAATGCTGTCGGAATCCCTGCGTGCGGTAATTGCGCAGACATTGATGAAACGAATCGGCGGTGGTCGTATTGCCGCGCATGAAATCATGCTGGCAACGCCTGCGATCAGGAACCTGATACGCGAGGACAAGGTGGCGCAGATGTATTCCGCCATCCAGACGGGCCAGAATGTTGGCATGCATACGCTTGATCAATACCTCGAAGGCCTGGTTGCCAGGGGCATTGTTGCCCGCAACGAAGCAATGAGGAAGGCCGTAGACCGTAAGTTGTTTATGTAAGGGACCCCCGGGCTGTTCAATCAGGAGCAGGTCGAAGGATTTTAATTTGGAGAAGCAGAGATGAGTGCAGTAGAAGACTGGTTAAGGGAACTACACGAAGAAAAAGGCTCTGACCTTTTTATCACTGCCGATGCGCCACCGTGCATCAAGGTTAATGGCAAGATCCGGGCGATTTCAACCGAAGTCCTGCTACCGGAAGAGGCCAGTGAAATCGTTCACAGTCTCATGACCAAGAAACAGATAAGGGAATTTGACGAAACGCTGGAGTGCCAGTTTGCTATCGCGCTTGGAGATGAGGTTCGATTCCGTGTCAGTGCATTTTATCAGCAGACACATGTCGGCATGGTGTGCCGGCGTATTGAAACTGTCATTCCAACATTTGAAGAACTTGGACTGCCGGAACTGCTGACTGATCTTTCATTGACCAAACGCGGCATTATTCTGTTTGTGGGCGCTACCGGTACCGGTAAATCCACCTCGCTTGCAGCGATGATTGGTTATCGCAATAAGAGAATGAGCGGTCATATTATCTCTGTGGAAGATCCGATTGAATATGTGCATTTCCATGGTAAAAGCCTGGTGACCCAGCGTGAGGTCGGGATCGATACGGATTCATTTGAAATCGCCTTGCGCAACACCTTGCGACAGGCTCCGGATGTCATCATGATCGGCGAGGTCCGTACCCGTGAGACCATGGAGCACGCCATTACATTCGCTGAAACAGGTCACCTGGTATTGTGTACATTGCATGCAAATAACGCCAACCAGGCGCTTGACCGCATCCTGCATTTTTTCCCGGAGGATGCAAAAGAACAGGTATTGCTCGATTTGTCATTCAATATGAAGGCAATCGTTGCACAACAATTGGTTCCTTCTGCAGACCAGACCCGACGTTGGGCGGCAGTTGAGATTCTTCTGGCGACACCATTGGTACAGGAAAGAATTCGCAACGGTGAAATCACTGAGCTGAAAAAGATCATGACGGAATCCAACCACCATGGCATGGTCACCTTCGATCAGTGCCTGTTTGGAATGTACAAGGAAGGCAAGATCACCTACGACGAGGCCATCCGGCATGCTGATTCGGCCAATGAAGTTCGTTTGGCTGTTAAAATGTCTGAAGGCGGGGACGCTGATTCCCTGGCAGAAAACCTCAAGGATGTGGAGGTTCTCGATTTTTAACTGATAATTTATAATTCCGGGAGTTGTCTTAACGGAAAGTTCCAATTCGGTTAACTTATTTTTAACGTGTGCAGGCATACACTATTAATAGCTTGATGCCTACAGGTGGAAATTTGTGTGTATCAAGTACAGCATCTCCTGCTGGGAATATAGTAAACAGGGCGTTTCGGGCCCAGGCACGATGTTAATATCATCTGCCTGGGCTTTTTCTATTTCACAACACAAAATACTAGGTACTGAATGTGCGCATTTTGATTATTGAAGACAATCCGGATATCGCGGCAAATATTGGTGATTACCTGGATGAGAAAGGACATACCGTTGATTTTGCAGGTGATGGAATCACGGGTCTGCACCTGGCTATTGTCAATGATTTTGATGCCATCGTTCTTGATCTGGCACTGCCGGGCATGGATGGCCTGGAAGTTTGCCGCAAGCTACGTCAGGAGGCAGGTAAGAACACACCTGTCCTGATGTTGACCGCCAGGGACCGCCTTGAAGACAAACTGGCCGGTTTTGAGCACGGTGCGGATGATTACCTGGTCAAACCATTTGAATTACAGGAAGTTGAAGTAAGGCTGGAGGTGCTGGCCACGCGGGGTATCCGCCGGGCAAGTAAAGAAATTCAGATCGGTGATCTGTTATTCAATGTTGATACCTTAATCGTCAGCCGTCATGAGCATGAGATCGACCTTAACCCGATTGGCCTGAAGTTATTGCGCTGTCTGATGGAAGCCTCACCCAATGTGGTAACCCGTACTGAACTGGAAAAAGAGGTGTGGGGTGAAGAGATGCCCGATAGCGACAGCCTGCGGGTACATATCCATTCCCTGCGTTCAGCCATCGATAAACCATTTGGCAGCAAAATGATTCAGACCCGCCACGGTATTGGTTATCGTCTGGTGGAGTCAAATGCAGTACAAACATAGGCTTCGTAGCCGGATTGTATTTTCTTTTCTGCTGTTTGGTACGCTGCTCAGCAGCCTGTTCGCGATCAGCACACTTGTTCTGCAAAGCAACCTTGAAGATGAGCTGATTGGATCGACGCTAAAGCAGGAACTTGATGATTACCTGGTTCAGTTGCATAAGGATCCGACACTTGTCGAACCATTTCATACTCGTATCCAGGGGTTTATCACTCGTCCCGGGGACCCCCATAACAGTGTTATGGCCCAAATCAGAAATCTCGAAACTGGTGTACATGAGGTTGAAACGCCGGAAGGCTATTTTAAGGCTGCTGTACGCAAAGATGATGATTTATGGGCGTTTTTGATCTATGACATCACCGAGAATCGCAGGTTAACTAATCAGCTTGTGTGGTCACTGGTGGCCGCGGTGTTGGTATTTTCCATGCTATCACTGGCGCTGGGTATCTGGTCTTCCAGGCGGGTAATGAAACCCGTCAGCGACCTGGCAGAACGTTTAAGCCAATTGGGGGAAGAGACGCCGTCACCCGGTCTGGCGAAGTGGTTCCCGGATGATGAGGTCGGGCAACTTGCCGCAGCACTGGACTCCTACGCCGAGCGTGTACACCAGTTGGTTGAGCGGGATAGGGAGTTCAATGCGGATGTCAGTCATGAGTTAAGGACACCCCTGGCAGTTATATCCGGAGCCACGGAGTTATTGCTGGCGCAGAAGGACCTGCCAGAGAAATCGAAAACCCGGATACTGCGTATCGCCCGGGCAGCCAGGCAGTCAACGGATATCACCACCGCCTTGCTGCATCTTGTGCGTGCAGAGCAGGGTACCAATCAGGACAGCGAGGCCCACGATGTTTGCAAGATCGTTGATAAACTTATTCATCTGCATGAACCATTACTGGACAAGAAGCCACTCGAATTGAAAATAATCGGAGAAGACAGAGTCAGCGTGATCGCGCCTGAGTCCGTCATTTCGGTGACCGTTGGTAACCTGATCAGCAACGCCATCCGCTACACGCCGTCAGGCGAAGTGGTATGCACCATTGGAAACGGACGTATCCTGGTGGAGGATACCGGGCCTGGCATACCCCAGGTCGAATTATCACAGGTCATGAATCGGCACTACCGTGGTGAAGGTGTTTCGGGTAAAGGGTCGGGCCTGGGACTGGCGATCGTTCAGCGTCTATGCGAGTTGTATGGCTGGTCGATACACTTCGAGAACCGGAAAAGCGGTGGTTTGCGCGCTGAACTTAAGTTTTTTGGCACAAAATAGTTGAGGTTCCCCACCAATGGCCATTGTTAATTGCCCAAAATGCGATAAAAGCATCTCCAGCCGGACGATGTTGTGTCCGTATTGTGGGTTTCAACGCGGTGAAGTCGCCGAGCATGAGTTGAAGGAGTTTCGCCGTCGCAAACTGAGAGATCGTGTTTATCATCTGAAGATGGCCAGTTATGCAGCACTGACCTTATTGGTGGCGTCATTCGGCTGGTACCTGGTAGATACCTCGGGCTTTCAGCACAGAGCGTCAGCAGGACCGTATATATTATTCACCATCGGGGCTGCGATCTATATAGTTATAAGGGTTTACCTGTTCAAATCCAGGGCAGCATTAAGAAAAGCTGCTTCCTGACCAGTCAAAGGTCTTGCTGGTAGCGAACGTAGGGGATACGACCGTAAACGGATTCGAATGGATCACGCATGCCGCCAGTGTCGGCATTGCCCTTAACTTCGGAACCGGCATTGAGTACATTGGTGGTTCCAACGCTGAGGTTGGCATTCCATGGTGCACGCCAGCTGAAATGAACATCAAAAGTTGTTGAGCTATCCAGCTCTTCGCGGTTCAGGAACTGTACCTGTTCACGATAATAACCCTGGATACCACCGCTGAAATTACCTTTACTCCAGTCAAGGTTCATCTTTGCACTGTCAACCGGGTTGGCAATCGTCCAGTTTTGCAGACCCGGGGCATAGGTTGATGCAGTGTCGTAGGAAGCATCCAGAACGCGTGTTAACTGGAGTCCGAGCCTTACATCTCCCGCACTATCCATGGTCAGACCAACCTGGAACTCCACATCAAGACCGGAAGTTTTACTACTCTGGTAGTTGAGCGACTGCCCAGCGCCTAATGTCGGGAGTAAGGGATTGGCTCCGGGTGTCAGTAATCCGGGAGCTAAAACCGGACTGGTCATTGGCATGGCATGATTTACGACACCCTGCTGACCCATGCTGGCTTCATGCTTGAACATGCTGACAGCCGTGCTGAGATTATCATTGCTGTAACGCAAGCCCAGTGCGACCTGATCCTGCTTCAACACGTTCGCCTGGTTGATAAAGTAGCAGTCGGATGCCCGGAAGGAACCCTGGTCAAGCACACCATTCTGGCAGTGGATGCTGCCGAGCGGTTGAAATGAGGCCTGACTTTTTCCTGCGCCGAGACTGGATGTTATGTCCAGCTTATCATTCAGTTGCAGGCTCAGAGAACTATCCAGAAAAACTGAACCAATTCCGGAAGATGATTTTGCCAGGTTATTATTGATGTTCAGCGTCAGTGGCTTGGACAGTTGTAATTCGAGCTTGCGGGTTTCAGATCCGCCCAGGTCAAATGTGAGACCGGCTGTAGATGCCTCTTTCTGTAACGGCAAAAGCACTAAAGGCTGGTTCACATCCATCGACTGAGCGTTTCCAAACGCTTGCCGGGCAGGATTGTTGCTGTTATCAGCCACAGAAAACGCAGGCGACAGACACACGGCAAGACCGGCCAAAAAGCCGCCCAGGCGTTTGAATGTATTCTGCCTTCGCTGTTTCACTCTTTTCCCCACAACTTACCAATCCCTTTCGGGTAGACTTCTATAGAGTCCCCAATAGCGAATTAGTTCTATTGTAAGCATAGCAAACATGACAACATTTTGCTGACACAAATTGCTCAGATTGCCTGATATACTGCCCTTTTCACCGATTCAGAGCGAATATGATGGTTAGTTTACAAACACCAGTATGTGAGTTTGGAAAAAAGGCAGTTGATTTCACCCTGACAGGCGTGGACCAACAGCAATGGACACTGAAGAAATGCAGTGGCGAGCGCGGCCTGCTGGTCATGTTCATCAGCAATCACTGTCCCTATGTCAAGGCAATACGGAAAAAGCTGGTACGCGATACACGGGAACTGAAAGCACTGGGCATCAACAGTGTCGCTATCATGCCCAATGATACGGTTGCTTACCCGGACGATTCCGCTGCCAACATGCTGCTTATTTCAAATGAGTTTGATTTCCCGTTTCCCTATCTGCTTGATGAGACCCAGGAGGTCGCCAGGGCCTATGATGCTGTTTGTACCCCCGATTTCTTCGGTTACAACGCAGATATGGAATTGCAATACCGCGGTCGTCTTGATGCCGCCGGTCCAAAATCCGATGATGATACCCAGGCGCGTGAATTGTTTGAGGCCATGAAACAGGTCGCTGAGACGGGCAGAGGCCCCGACCACCAGATTCCCTCTATGGGGTGTTCCATCAAATGGAGGCGGACCGATTAATTGGTCGGTTTAACTACTGTTGTCTTCATTCTTACGATTATGGTGCTATAGTCGCTGCTGAATTTCTTACCTGATATTTGGATTATTTGGGGCATTGCATCCAATCGGAGAAAGTTAATGACAAAATTAAGAGTGGGAATAACCACCCTCGTTAGCCTGTTTCGCCAGTTTTCCTGTATTTGCTGAAATGGGGATTGATGAAAAAATCAATCTCGCAGTCAAGCCTTATGCAGATGCCGTAGCCGGCTTCGTATTTTCTTCATTTCCTGTTGCCGGTGTACAAATTCCGTTTGTACTGGTCTGGCTGATTGTCGCGGCAACTATTTTCACGTTTTATTTTAATTTTATTAATATACGGGCGTTCAAACACGGTTTTTCGTTGGTGCGGGGCGATTACCATGATCCGGATGCTCCCGGCGAGGTAACCCATTTCCAGGCGCTGGCCACCGCTTTGTCCGGCACGGTTGGACTCGGCAATATTGCCGGTGTAGCGATTGCTGTATCGTTGGGTGGGCCTGGCGCAACGTTCTGGATGATACTGGCCGGTTTTCTTGGCATGTCTTCAAAGTTCACCGAGTGCACACTGGGTGTGAAATACCGCAATGAGTTACCGGATGGATCAGTGTCCGGTGGACCTATGTACTATCTGACCAAGGGTTTGGCCGAGAAGGGTGTTGGCTTTGCAAGACTCGGTAAAGTGCTGGCTGTAATGTTTTCTATATTTTGTGTCGGCGGTGCGTTCGGTGGCGGTAACATGTTCCAGGCCAATCAGAGTTTCGCACAGTTGGTTAATGTTACCGGCGGGGATAGCCAGCTGGCTGGCTGATAAAGGCTGGCTGTATGGTTTGATAGTAGCCGCCCTGGTCGGTTTGGTCATCATGGGCGGTATCAAGGGGATCGCCCGGGTCACTTCAAAGATTGTACCTTTTATGGCTGTTATCTACGTAGTGACCGGCCTGATTATTATCCTGATGCACTTTTCTAAAATACCAGCAGCATTTGGCGCAATTTTTGCGGGAGCTTTCACTGCTGAGGGGATTTCCGGTGGTGTGATCGGGGTGCTCTTTCAGGGTTTTAAACGTGCTGCGTTTTCTAACGAAGCCGGTGTTGGTTCTGCTGCTATTGCGCATGCGGCAGTTCAAACCAAGCGACCAATCACAGAAGGTTTTGTCGCACTATATGAGCCGTTTGTAGACACGATAGTCGTTTGTACAATTACCGCACTGGTGATTATTATCACGGGTACCTGGGACCCGTCCGTTGATCCCAGTGCCGGTGTCCAGCTGACTTCTGACGCGTTTGGGTCGACCATCTCCTGGTTCCCGTGGGTACTGACACTCGCGGTCGTATTGTTCGCATTCTCGACCATGATTTCCTGGTCATACTACGGTCTGAAAGCCTGGACATTCCTGTTCGGTGACAATAGGGCGACGGATGCGGCTTTCAAGATTTTATTCATGTTTTTTGTCGTTGTTGGCTCGTCCATGCAACTGGGTTCGGTGATTGATTTTTCGGACGCCATGATCTTTGCCATGGCCTTTCCTAACCTGTTGGGTTGTTACTTCCTGTTGCCGGTAGTGAAAAAAGAATTGAACGAATACTGGGCAGATTTAAAGGCGGGCAGGCTGGTCAAGACCAAAACAGCCTGATTTGAGCCAGGAATTTCTAAAATAGAGCCAACATTTGCGTGTTGGCTCTTGCCTAAACACGGTCTCATAAGCGAGAATTAAAGATCGATTTCTTTACCGGCCGGAGCGTATGAAATTCGCTGTCCGGCTCACCAGTAACCCAGGATCAGGAAATCCCAATGCCTACTCGACGTGAACTCGCAAATGCCGTCCGTGCTTTGTCCATGGATGCAATACAAAAAGCAAACTCTGGCCACCCCGGTGCACCCATGGGTATGGCCGATATGGCCGAAGTCCTCTGGAATGATCACCTGAAACATAACCCGGCTAATCCGGGCTGGTGGGACCGTGATCGCTTCGTGCTTTCCAATGGCCATGCTTCCATGTTGCTTTACTCGGTATTGCACCTGAGCGGCTACGATTTACCCATGTCGGAAATACGAAATTTCCGGCAATTACATTCCAAAACCGCAGGCCATCCCGAGTATGGCGAAGCACCGGGAGTGGAAACCACCACGGGCCCGTTAGGTCAGGGCATCACCAATGCTGTCGGTATGGCACTGGCTGAAAAAGTGCTGGGTAACCGCTTTAACCAGGCAGGCCACCAGATCGTGGATCACCATACCTGGGTATTCATGGGCGATGGTTGTTTAATGGAAGGCGTTTCCCACGAAGCCTGTTCACTGGCAGGTACCCTGGGGCTTGGTAAATTAATAGCCTTCTGGGATGACAATGGTATCTCCATTGATGGTGAGGTCCAGGGTTGGTTTACCGATGATACCCCGGCGCGTTTTGAAGCTTACGGCTGGCAGGTAATCCGCGAAGTAGACGGCCATGACCCGGAAGAGATCAAACAGGCGATAGAAACCGCCCGCGCAGAAACAGACCGGCCAACCCTGATTTGTTGCAGGACGGTTATTGGATTTGGTTCGCCCAACAAACAGGGCACATCAGCTACACATGGTGCTCCACTGGGTCCGGAAGAAATAATTGCGACCCGCGAAGCCCTGGGGTGGGATTCCCCGGCATTTGAAATTCCCGATGATATTTATGCAGGCTGGGACGCACGTTCAAGCGGTTCGGCGGCAGAGTCAGATTGGAACGCGTGTTTTGCCTCCTACCAGGATAGTTATCCGGAACTGGCGGCAGAGTACAGTCGCAGAATGCGTGGTGATCTGCCTGAAAACTGGCAGCAGGCGACCGATCAGATCATTGCTGATTTGCAGGAAGCCGGTGCGGTCGTGGCAACACGTAAAGCTTCGCAGATGGCACTGGATGCCTTTGGTCCTTTATTGCCGGAGCTGATTGGCGGGTCTGCCGATCTGGCTGGTTCCAACAATACGATCTGGAAACAGAGCGTGGATGTCAATGACGGTACTGCGGACGGTAATTATATCTATTTCGGCGTGCGTGAATTTGGCATGGCTGCCATCTGTAACGGCCTGGGTCTGCATGGCGGGTTTGTTCCTTACAACGCCACTTTCCTGGTGTTTGCAGATTACGCACGTAATGCAGTGCGTATGTCAGCCCTGATCCCGGCACACAACATTCATGTCTATACGCATGACTCCATTGGACTGGGCGAGGATGGCCCAACGCATCAGCCGGTAGAACATGTTTCCAGCCTGCGCCTGATACCAAACCTCAGCGTCTGGCGGCCCTGTGATACGGTTGAATCAGCGGTTGCCTGGAAATGCGCCATCGAAGAAAGCTCTGGCCCCAGCGCCCTGATATTCACCCGCCAGAACCTGCCTCACCAGCAGCGTGATGACGAACAACTGGCAGCTATCACACGCGGTGGGTATATCCTGCGTGAAGCCGGTGGTGCCTGTAATGCCATTATCATTGCAACCGGTTCTGAAGTTGGCATGGCAGTGGATGCGGCAGAACAGCTAGCTGCACAAGATATCCATGTACGCGTGGTGTCCATGCCCAACCCCGGCAGGTTTATGGCTCAGGAGCGGATTTATCGCGAATCTGTCCTGCCGCCGGATTGTAAAGCCAGGGTGGCTGTTGAAGCAGGCGTCAGTCATTATTGGCACCCGTTTGTTGGTGACCAGGGCCGTATTATTGGCATAGACAGTTTTGGTGCATCAGCGCCAGCCCCCGAATTATTTGAGTTTTATGGTTTAACAGTTGAGAACGTCAGTAAAGCGGTTAAAGAACAGCTTAGTACTGATTGAACAAATCCAAGGAGAAATGAAATGACAATTAAAGTCGCAATCAATGGCTATGGTCGTATTGGCCGCAATATCATGCGCGCAGTGTACGAGTCAGGTCGCACCGATGAATTCAGCATCGTTGCGATCAATGATCTGGGTGATGCCAACACCAATGCCCATCTCACCCAGTACGATACCGCGCACGGCACCTTCCCCGGAACAGTCAGTGTTGATGCTGGCGATCTGTTGATTAATGGCGACCGGGTAAAAGTTTACGCTGAACGTGATCCATCAAAACTGCCCTGGGCAGAACTGGGCGTTGACCTGGTTATGGAATGCACCGGTTTTTTCCGTAGCAGTGAAACCGCAGGTGCACATATCACTGCGGGCGCAAAGAAAGTCATCATTTCCGCGCCTGGTAAGGATGTGGACAACACCATTGTCTACGGGGTCAATCATGATTCCCTGAAAGCCAGTGACGTCGTCATTTCCAACGCATCGTGCACCACCAACTGCCTGGCACCGCTGGCCAAGGTTCTGTCTGAAAGTGTTGGCATTGAACATGGTCTGATGACCACGATTCACGCCTATACCAACGACCAGGTTCTGACGGATGTCTATCACAGCGATCTGCGCCGGGCGCGTTCAGCCACGATGAGCCAGATCCCGACCAGTACGGGTGCAGCCGCAGCTGTTGGCCTGGTACTGCCTGAGTTGAATGGCAAACTGGATGGTTTTTCAATGCGTGTGCCGACCATTAATGTGTCTGTGGTTGATCTCACTTTCACTGCCAGTCGGGCGACTACCGTTGAGGAAGTTAACGCTGCGATAAAAGCCGCTTCTGAGGGCAGCTTGAAGGGCGTGCTGGCCTACAATGAAGCGCCGCTGGTGTCCATCGACTTCAACCACAACCCTCATTCTTCAATATTCGATGCCAGCTTGACCAAGGTCATGGAAGGTAATCTCGTCAAGGTATTAAGCTGGTATGACAATGAGTGGGGTTTCAGCAATCGTATGCTGGACACCGCGATCGTACTGGTAAACGCTTAGGCGATATTTGGAGAAAAATCTCATGTCATTCCTGCGTATGGATGAACTCGATCTGACCGGCAAACGTCTGATGATCCGGGAGGATTTCAACGTACCGCTCGACGCGGGCAGGGTGACTTCGGATGCACGGATACGGGCTGCATTACCAACCATACAAATGGCGTTGGATGGTGGTGCAGCCATAATTCTCCTGTCCCACCTGGGACGGCCGGTTGAGGGTCAATACAGTGATAAATTCTCACTGGCACCGGTGGCCGAACACCTGTCCGGTTTACTGAACCAGCCGGTGAAGTTGCAAAAGGACTGGCTCGGCGGCGTTGATATTCAGCCCGGTGAAATTGTGTTGTGCGAAAACGTACGCTTCAACGTCGGCGAGAAGGCCAACGATGAAGCCCTGGCCAGGTCCATGGCGGCCTTGTGTGACATTTTCGTCATGGACGCATTTGGCACAGCCCACCGCGCCCAGGCTTCGACCGAAGGTGTGATCCGCTTTGCACCATCTGCCTGTGCAGGGCCTTTACTCAGCCGTGAGTTGTTTGAACTTGAGAATGCACTGTCTGAGCCGCAGCGGCCGATGCTGGCCATCGTGGGTGGCTCCAAGGTTTCCACCAAGCTGACAGTACTCGAATCACTGATGTCCAAAGTTGACGAGCTAATCGTTGGTGGCGGCATCGCCAATACCTTTATTGCAGCCAGTGGCTATGACGTCGGTAAGTCCTTGTACGAGCCGGATCTGATCCATGAGGCCCAGCGCCTGATCCGCATGGCACACAAGAAAGGCGGTGAGATCCCCATTCCCAAGGACGTGGTTGTCGCAACTTCCTTTTCAAAGGATGCCAAGGCCTATGTGCGTTCGGTTGATGAGGTGCAGGCGGATGAAATGATACTCGACATCGGCCCACTGACAGCAATCGACTATGCAGTTACGATCCAGGGTGCTGGTACCGTGATCTGGAATGGCCCGGTGGGTGTTTTTGAGTTTAAAAACTTTGCTGCCGGTACCCGTGCGATTGCCGATGCCATCGAAATTTCCAATGCCTTCAGTATCGCAGGCGGGGGCGATACGCTGGCCGCTATCGACCAGTTTAATATCGCGGATGGTGTCAGTTATATTTCAACCGGTGGCGGCGCATTCCTGGAATACGTAGAAGGCAAGAAACTGCCTGCTGTCGCGGCGCTCGAAGCTCGCTATCACGATTAAGTCAAAAAAATGGTGGGTAAAGTTGCTGCCCACCATTATGTGCTCACGAAAGACCGTTGGTTGATCAGCGCTTATCCCCATGAACCCACAATACCTCTGAGCCACCGTTTTCCCTGGCCAGTACCCTGGCAATGACAAACAACAGGTCGGACAGGCGGTTCAGGTAACGCAGGCTGACTTCATTGATGTCTTCAACTTTGGCCAGTGAAACCATCAATCTCTCCGCACGTCGACAAACGGTGCGTGCAAGGTGGCAGCGGGCAGCAGGTTCCGATCCACCCGGTAATATGAAATCCTTCAATGGCGGCAGGTCTTCATTGAAAGAATCGAGGTCAGCTTCAAGTTGATCGATACAGATTTCGGGGATCAAGGTGTATCCCGGCATGCACAATTCTCCGCCCAGGTCGAATAACTCGTGTTGTGTCCGGGTCAGACAATCGCGTGCAGCGTCACTAATCCCGCTGGCTAATACCAGGCCGATGACACTATTCAATTCATCTACGGTGCCAAAGGTTTCCACCCGCAGGCTGTCCTTGTCCACCCGTGAACCATCACCCAGTCCGGTCGTTCCATCGTCCCCTGTGCGTGTATAAATTTTAGAAAGCCGGTTGCCCATATTCTGTGACCATTTCCATTTTGCCGTAAAAACAATCAATATATCACGACAGCAGAGGAGTCGATGATCGCCTGTCTGCAAAACAAGTCAGCAAATAAACA
>PVMK01121143.1_pt1 | contig 24841 bp, 25 predicted proteins | sample 1853481 | NCBI WGS metagenome assembly PVMK01 (sample SAMN08533507, study PRJNA380276) | Marine sediment metagenome, whole genome shotgun sequencing project.
GGGCAAGGATTGGTGGTGACAAGGATTGCTGGTGAGTAGTTGCGCCGACCCGGAGCAAGCGTGGCGCTCTCGTCGCAGGCCCCGTGCGACCTGGTTCACGGCCCGCCCGATTGTTCTGGCGTCGGGGCGGGCGGCAAGGCAGGCTAGCCAGGCCTCCTGCGTAAAGACACGAGAAGGGACGCTTGATGCCCTATCTGCTGGCCATCGGAATTGCGCTGCTCGGTTTGATGGCGGACGGAGACGAAGGACTTCTCTTCGGAGCCTTGATCGGAACTGCGCTCGCGATCAGCTGGGTCCAGCGTCGCGAACTTGCGCAGCTTCGCCTTCGGGTGGATGCACTCGCGACCGGCGCGCAGACGCCTGGCGCGGCAGACGTTTCGGCCGTTGCGAGCGAACCTACCGTGGACGACTGGACCTTGCGGCGAGCCCCGGCGCAAGCCTCGGCCCAACCCGACGCCAACCTCGGCCCCAACCCCGACAGAGGCCTCCAATGGACCGAGCCCAAGCGGCCACGCGCCGAGCCCTCGGCCTTCGAGCAGCGCCTGGCCGACCTGCTGGCGCTGGTAAAGCGATTCTTCACCACCGGCAATCTGGTGGTCCGGGTTGGCGTGATCGTGCTGTTCTTCGGGGTCGCGTTTCTGCTGCGCTATGCGTATGACAATTCCCTGGTGCCGGTCGAGTTGCGACTCGTTGGCACGGCCTTGGGTGGCATCGTGCTTGCCATTGCGGGTTGGAAGCTGCGCCATCGCGCGGACACCTACGGGCTGGTATTGCAGGGCGCCGGTGTTGGCCTGTTGTACCTGACGATTTTCGCGGCGGCCCGCTTGTATGAAATGCTGCCGATGGCCGCAGCGCTCGCCGCGCTGATCGCTCTGGTGGCTGCGTCCTCGATACTCGCAGTGCTGCAAAATTCCCAGGCGCTGGCGATCTTCTCGATGAGTGGCGGATTTCTGGCGCCGGTGCTGGTGTCCACGGGGGCGGGCAGCCACGTCGCACTGTTTTCATACTATGCATTGCTGAACGCGGGCATCCTGGGAATGGCCTGGTTCCGCCACTGGCGGTGGTTGAACTGGGTCGGTTTCGTGTTCACCTTTGCCATTGGGGGGCTCTGGGGGTTCGCGTCCTACGAAGCGCGGCACTTCGCGACCTCGAGCCGTTCCTGGTGCTGTCGTTCTTCTATTACCTCGGCGTCAGCGTGCTGTTCGCGCGCCGCAACCCGATCGAGTTGCGCGGCGTCATCGACGGTACGCTCGTGTTCGGCATGCCGGTCATCGCCTTCGCCATGCAAGCTGCGCTGGTTCAGGACATGTCTTTCGGCCTGGCATTCTCGGCCCTCGGTGCGGCCGCAACCTACACGCTGCTGGCCCTGTGGCTGAAACGCCAGGGCGCGTTCGCAACGCTGCTCGGACAATCGTTCGTGGCCCTGGGCGTTGGTTTTGCCACCTTGGCGATTCCGTTTGCCTTCGATGATCAACGCTTCACCGCCGCAACCTGGGCCCTGGAAGGCGCCGGGCTGGTCTGGGTCGGGCTGCGCCAGCGCCAGGTATTGCCGCGGGTGGCGGGGATGGCTTTGCAGATGTTTGCGGCACTGGCGTTCCTGAGTGATTGGAGCCGCGGGCCCGATGCGCTGCTGTTCGCCAACAGCGCGTACTTCGGGGCAGTGATGCTGGCTCTCGGGGCCGGCTTTACGGGCTATCTGATCAGCCAGAACCCGGCGAGCGTGCATCGCCTGGAGCGAGTGCTCGCGCTACCGTTCCTGTTCTGGGGCGTGTGCTGGTGGCTGGGCGGAGGTGGCCGCGAGATTGCGGAATTCGATCCCTCCTGGTATCCGCGCTTCCAGGCCAACCGGGTCAGCGAGCATCTGTTCGTGCTGTTCGCAGCGCTCAGCTTTGCCGGGCTCACGGTGTTGAGTAGACGCCTGGACTGGCGATCCGGGTTGACGCCTGGATTTCTTCTGCTTCCGCTGGCTGTGCTGATGGGCTTTGCGCTGGCGATTGAATCCGCCGCGGGGAATCCTCTGGTCGATCTCGGCTGGCTGGCCTGGCCGTTGGCAATCGCGGCCGTCCTCTGGCACCTGCGCAGCGTCGATTCCGGCGCGCGGCTGGTGTCGGCATGGCACGCCGGCTGGTGGTGGGCGATCGCGTTGTTTGCCGCCTGGCTGGGCTATTCGTTGGTCAATGCGGCGCTGCCGGACAGCGTCTGGAGCGGCGTGCTCTGGGGACTCGCCCCGCTTGGGGTGGTTGCGGGGCTGCTGGGGATCCGCGCGCGGCCAGCCTGGCCTCTGGCGGAATTTCCGCACAGCTACTACGGTTGGGGGATGCTGGTCATGGCTTTCTACCTGCTGACCTGGACCGTGGTGGTAGGGATGTTTCCTGCGGCGCCGGATCCCATGCCCTATTTGGTGCTGCTGAACCCGTTGGAACTCGTTCAGCTCGGGATCCTGCTGACGCTGGCGCTATGGACCCGGGCGCTTCCCGATGGGGCCATTGCGCGGCGCTTCATGGAACTGCGCGCCTGCATCGCTCTGGTGGGTTTCGTCTGGCTGAACCTGACGGCCGCGCGCGCGGTACACGCGTATGGCGGCGTCCCCTACCCCATCGAGCGGATTGTCGGGTCGGATTTTTTTCAAACCACCATCTCAATCCTGTGGACGGTCACGGCCGTGGTTCTCATGAGCGTCGGCGCGCGCCGTGCATCGCGACGCGGTTGGATTGTCGGCGCTGCGCTGCTTGGGCTGGTGATTGCGAAACTGTTTGTGGTCGATTTGTCGAATCTGGAAACGATGGCGCGAATCGTGTCTTTTGTCACCGTGGGCGTATTGATGCTGGTCATCGGCTACCTCGCGCCCCTTCCACCGAGCGAACAGCCACCGGGCGAACAACCCGGCGAACCCCCCGGCGAATCCGTCGGCACTGCGGAGGCCGTCACGTGAGGTGCCTGCGGTTGTTGGGTGCCACGTTGGTCGCGGCCGCAGTGAGCGTTCAGGCGGCGCCCAGCGACTTTGCCCGGGGCAGCGTCCTTATTCCTGCGGACTCCGCGGCCGTTCAGCACGTACTGCTGCCGGCCGACGTGTACCAATGGGTGGTGCGCGACGACCTTGGCGATCTGCGGGTGTTCGACGGCGCGGGCGAAGAAGTCGCGTATGCGTTGAAACGACCGGCGCGGGCGATCGAGCATACGCCCTGGCGCGTGCTGCCGATGTTCGAGTTGCCGGAACCGGACGAGACGGGTGGTGACCCGGCCGGCGTGAATATCGAACTCGCCGATGGTGGAGCCGTGGTCGCGGTACACGGCGTGCGCATCCAATCGAGCCCTGGACAGCGCTATCTCCTCGACGCGAGTGGCTACGAAGAGCCGCTGGTGGAGTTGAAGTTCGACTGGTCGGGCAGCGCCGACGTGGTCGTGCACGTGCAGGTGGAAGCCGCCGACGATCTGAACGACTGGCGGGTCCTTGTGGCCTCGGCGACGCTTGCGGAGTTGACCGCGGGCAGCGAGCAGGTGCGGCTCGATCGGGTCGCGCTGCCGCAGCCGACGCGTGCAGACTACCTGCGGATTACTCCTGTGGATGGCGCAGACTTTGCGTTGCGCGGGGTGGAGGTACGCTCGCGCGAAACCCGTGCGCCGGACCGCAACTGGCATGTGCTGCAAGGTCAGGTCGTGGATGATGGCCTGGAGTTCGATGCGGGCGGGCGATTCCCCATTGATCGGGTGGCGGTCGAACTCGACCGCGACAGCTACCTCATCGAGGTCGATCTGTATTCGCGCGCTGATCAGGACCATCCCTGGCGTGAGCGCGGCCGGCGCACCTTCTATCGGGTCGCGACCGACGGCGCTGCAGCGAGTTCCGATCCGTTGAAGTTCGCTTCGCCCTACCATCGGTACTGGCGCGTTGAGGTGCTCGGCGATCCGCCGGACGCGACGCTCCAACTGAATGTCGGCTGGGCGCCGGATCGGCTGATCTTCGCGACCCAGGGACAGGGGCCATACACCCTCGCGTACGGGCGCGCGGACACGACGGGCCGGCAGTGGCCGATGCGCGAGCTGCTGCATCGGCTCGACCCTGATCAGGTGATCGATGATCTGCCGATGGCGAGGTTGGCTGCCCCTGAGACCCTGGGCGGTCCCGCGCGGCTGGAACCCGCACCCGAGCCGGTAGACTGGCAGACTGTGATGCTGTGGGCCGTGCTGGTGGCAGGAGTATTGGTCATCGGCACGCTCGCGATTCGGCTGCTGCGCCAATAGCGGCATGAACGAAACATTCGATCGAAGCGGCGGGACCGCCTTCGACGATGTCGATGTCGTCCGCTGCTATCAGTTCCGGCCCGCCTACCCAGCGGCACTCTATGACGCGATGTTGGAACTGTCGCCGGGTCGTGGAGCGATCCTCGATCTGGGCTGCGGCACCGGCAAGCTCGCCGGTCCGCTGGCGGCGCACTTCGCCCGGGTGGATGCATTGGACCCCTCAGCGCCGATGTTGGCGGCTGCTGCGTCGACGTATCCCGATGCGCGAATTCGTTGGCTGACGGGCACAGCCGAAGAGGTCGATTGGGATCCGCCCTACGATCTGGTCTGTGCGGGAGCGAGCATTCATTGGTTGGACCACGAGCGCTTGATGCCGCGTCTGTCGGACTCGCTGAGTTCCGGCGCCTGGTTGATGGTAATTGACGGCGACGGGGCGTGGCAGCCACCGTGGCAGGCCGAGTGGATTGAGTTCATCGCGCGCTGGCTGGAACGTATGGGACGACGCCACGACGAGATCGGGTACTTGGCAGCAATGAACCGCTACCAGGAGTTTGTGGTGGTCGACGGGCGGCGTGAGTTCGTTTCGGCGGTGACGCAACCCCTCGATGAGTTTATCGCCTGTCAGCATTCGAGGGCGAGTTGGGCGCGCGCATTGATGGGGCCTGAACGGAGCGCCCGGTTCGATGCGGAACTTGCCGCGTTGCTGACGCCGCATGCGCGTGCTGGAAGGTTGCACTATCAGGTTCGGACGAATCTGACCTGGGGGCGACCGGAGGCGTAACTCCCTGCACCTGTGGGTTGGATCAGTTGCGGCGCCGCCGCGCCTCCCGCTTCTTGCGCCTCGCTTCCGCTTTTGCCTCCTTGATCTGCCGCTTGGTTTCCGCCACCACTCGCTCGTATCGCTCGTTGTCGGGTTGCAGCTTGAGCGCGGCTTCGAAGTCCGTCAAAGCCGTTTTGTCGTCGTCGATCGCACGGTACACCCAGCCCCGATTGAACAAGGCGGGAGCAAACGCGGCGCCCGACAACTCGATCGCCCGGTCGTAGTCCAGCAACGCCTCGTGGTAGCTCTGATCGCGCGAGTATGCGTTCGCGCGGTTGATCAGCCCACCGATCGAATCCGGGTTTATCTCGAGGGATTTGTTGTGATCGGCGAGCGCCTTTTCGATGTCACCGACCCGGGCCCAGATGACGCCACGATTGGAATAGCTGGCTGCCAGGTCGCGGCTGGCCAGGCCGCCCCTTTCGATGGCTTGGGTACACACCCGAGTGCCGGTGGCGCGGGCCGGGCTCAGCGCCTCACGGTAGCATTGCTCCGCTTCACTGCTGCCGAAAGTCGTTTCTGCAGCGTGCGTGGAGGCCATCGACAGCGCAAGCAAAAGGCCGGTGGTTAGCTGAAGTCTGTGCATCGCGAGCCTTCGGAAAGGTACGGTTGAATCATAGCGCGGTGAACATTGTATGATCGAGGCCGTTTTTGGAGAGGTCGGGAGGCGTGGCGCATTGACTGGAATCAACAAAAACGGAATCCTGGCTGGCCAGGTGGCTGTGATCACCGGCGCGAGTCGGGGCATCGGCGAAGCGATCGCGCTGCGCTATGCGATGGAAGGCGCGCGAGTTGTCGTGTCGGCTCGCACCGAAGCGCCCGACGATCACTACCTGCCGGGCACGATTCACGAAACCGTCGCACACATCAACGAAGCTGGCGGTGAAGCGTTGGCGGTGCGCGCGGATCTCGCGGTCGACGCGGACCGTCGCCAGCTCATCGAAACCGCGCGGGAGGCGTTCGGACCGGTCGATATCCTGGTCAACAACGCGGCGATTACGTATTTCATTCCGGTCGCGGATTTTCCGGAGAAGCGCTTCCGGCTGATGATGGAGGTTCAGGTCTTTGCACCGTTTCAACTCGCGCAGTTGGTGTTACCGGACATGCGGGAGCGGGGCCGCGGGTGGATCCTGAACGTATCCTCGGGTGCTGCGATTCATCCCGACAAGACGGCGGGGGGGGCGCGGCGGGACGGTGTACGGCATGTGCAAAGCGGCTTTGGAACGCTTCACGACCGGGCTTGCCCAGGAAACCTACGACGACGGCATCGGCGTGAATGTCATTTCGCCCGGATTGGTGGCAACCCCCGGCGTGATGCACCACAAACTCATCAACGAGCAGACCAAGGACAGAGTGACCCCGGTGGAGCACATGGCGGAATGTTGCTTACGCCTGGTGCACGGCGACCCCCAGGAACTCACCGGGCGGATCGATCACGCCCACCTCGTGATGGAGGAGTTCAACCTCGAAGCCGCCGAGCTGATTTGACTGTTTACTGGGGCCAAAGAGGCCACGATAGGGTGCTGCTCTTCAAGACGCTCTAGGGCGCTGGCTTCGGTGCACATTGGTCGCGCTATGCAACGATTCGTACCGGTCCCACTAGTGAGCTGGCGCCGCGAACGTTGAACGAAGTCACGGACCCCGAGCGTGCATAAAGAGCGGTACGCACGAGAATCCGGCGTCCGAACCCAGCAAAAAGAGCAGCACGTCTTTGAATCCAACGCTCAGACTAAGTAAAGAGTCTTATGGGCAACTCTGTTTTCTTGATTACCGTGCGTAGCGCGAAACTCGATTGCACGCGTGACACGTTCGGCAGCCGCGTCAGCGACCCGGCGTGGATGCGTTCGTAGTCGCGCGCATCGGCCACGATTACGCGCAGGATGTAGTCCGCCTCGCCGGACATCAGATAGCACTCCATGACCTCTGGTATCTCCTTGACGGCCGCTTCGAAGGCAGCCAGGTCGTCCTGCTGCTGGCCGGTGAGGGTGACCTGCACGTAGACGTTGTCCGGGTACCCGGCCGCGGACTGGTCCACCAGTCCGACATAGCCGCGGATCAGACCGCTTTTTTCAAGCTGTCGGACCCGTCGCAGGCAGGCGGACTCGGACAGGTTGATGCGTTCGGCGAGTGCGGCATTGGTCAGCCGTCCATCGAGCTGAAGCTCGTGGAGGATTGCACGGTCTGATCGATCCAGATCGGTGAAATCTTTCAATATTATCTTCTAAATACGCGTAAACATGCTTGTATATAGCTTTTATGCGTAGAAAGCGCAAGGATTCGCCACGCCTCCGGCGCTAACCTATGCGCCATTGGAAACGCACTTATCGGAGCGGCGAGATGCGAGTCGGAGTACCTAAGGAGATAAAGGTTCACGAGTACCGGGTGGGATTGACCCCGGCGTCGGTCGCCGAACTGACGGCGCGTGGCCACGAGGTCATCGTTGAAACAAACGCGGGCGCGGGCATTGGCTTCTCCGATGCAGATTACCAGCGCGTCGGGGGACGGATCGTGGCGCATCCGAAGCAGGTCTTCGATGCGGCGGACATGATTGTGAAGGTCAAGGAACCGCAGCTTTCCGAGTGCGAACTGCTGCGCGAAGGCCAGATCCTGTTTACCTATCTCCACCTGGCGGCGGACCGGCCTCAAACGGAAGCGCTGATGCGCTCCGGCGCCAGCGCGATCGCCTACGAAACGGTTACTGCCGAGGGCGGTGGGCTGCCTCTGCTCGCACCGATGAGCGAGGTAGCCGGTCGAATGTCCGTTCAGGTGGGCGCGCGTGGGCTCGAGAAGGAAGCCGGCGGTCTGGGCAAGCTGCTGGGCGGCGTGCCCGGTGTGGCGCCCGCCCGAGTGGTGATTCTCGGCGGCGGTGTGGCCGGTACCAATGCCGCGCAGATCGCCTTGGGCATGCAGGCCGACGTAACGGTCCTGGAAAAGTCGGTCGAGCGGATGCGCTGGCTGGCGGATCACTTCGGTCCAGCATTGACCACCGTCATGGCGAACGCCGAGTCGGTCCGTGAGCACGTACTGGGCGCCGATCTGGTGATCGGTGCAGTGCTGGTACCGGGTGCCGCCGCGCCGAAATTGGTGTCCCGCGAGATGGTCAAGGCGATGCACGACGGATCGGTACTCGTGGACATTGCGATCGATCAAGGCGGCTGCTTCGAGACCAGCCGGCCGACCACCCATGAGGAGCCGACCTACGTCGAGGAAGGCGTGGTGCACTACTGCGTGACGAACATGCCGGGGGCGGTGGCACACACCTCGGCCCTGGCGCTGAACAACGTGACGTTGCCGTTCGTGCTGGCGTTGGCAGACAAAGGCATCAAGGCGTTGTGCGAGGACGCGCACCTGCGAGCCGGGCTGAACGTACACGCGCATCGGGTTACCCACGAAGCGGTGGCCGAAGCGCTCGGCCTAAGGTTGAAGCCATACAGCGTCGCCGCCTGAGCCGGGACTGCGCGCTGCAACACCGGTTCGATCGCGCTCGGGTGCCGGGCGTCAACATTCGCCGCAACATTCGGGTGCCGGGCGTCAACATTCGCCGCTGGCCGGGAGCGGGGCGTCAACACTCGCCGGGCGCTGAAATATCGGCGCGATCGAGTTGCGGGGCTGGCGTCATGGCGGCCCCGTCAGTACTCTGACGGGCTCCATTCCGGGTGATGCGAGCTGCCCGAGGCGTTCACCCGACCTAGACAGGGGCACGATGGACCAGAACAAGCTGGAAGAACTGCGCCGACGCTATGGCGCTGCGTCGGCTGATGCGGACATTTCCGACCCGACGTTGCGCGCCGTTGCCGAGGCCGTGTTTGCGGAGCCGGGCAATCGCTCATTGCCCTACGCGAACCCGCCCAGCCTGCTCGATGCACCACTCGTGGCTGACCTCAGTGAGCTCGACATTGCGCTGATCGGCGTACCCATGGATCTTGGCGTGACCAACCGGCCCGGCGCGCGCTTCGGGCCGCGCGCCATTCGCGGCATGGAACGGGTAGGACCGTACAACCACGCGTTGAAGGTACTGCCGGCGCAAAACCATCGCATTGGAGATGTCGGCGACGTGCCGTTCCGCTCTCGCTACAGCCTGGATCAGAGCATCGAGGACATAGAGGCTTTCTATCACGGCGTGGTGGACGCCGGCGTCCGGCCGTTGTCGGCGGGCGGTGATCATTCCATCAGTTATCCAATCCTGAAGGCCGTTGGCAAGCACACGCCGGTGGGGATGATTCACATCGACGCACACTGCGACACCATGGGCGTGATGGACGACGCCAAGTTCCACCATGGCGGTCCCTTCCGCTGGGCGGTGCTCGATGGGGTGCTGGACCCCGAGCGGACCATACAGATCGGCATCCGCGGCAGTTCCGAATTTGTCTGGGAGTTCTCCTACGAGTCCGGGATGACCGTGGTGCATGCGGAGGAGGTCGATCAACTCGGCATCCCCGCGCTGATCGAGAAGAGCCGGGCGGTGCTGGGTGATGGGCCGGTCTACGTGTCGCTCGACGTCGACGGGTTGGACCCGGCGTTTTGCCCGGGTACCGGCACCCCTGAAGTCGGGGGTTTGACGCCGCGCGAAACCCAGGCACTGTTCCGGGGCCTCAAAGGACTCAATATTATCGGCGGCGACGTGGTCGAAGTGGCGCCCCAGTACGATTCCACCACCAACACCGTGCACGTCGCGGCTCAGATGCTGTTCGAGATCCTGAGCCTGATGGTGCTGAACGAACACCAGGAATAATTGTGGCAAGCCAACCCGAACAGAAGCTCCGACATCTCGCCGAACTTGCGCCCGCGGACCTCGAAGCCTACTGGATGCCGTTCACCGGCAATCGAAATTTCAAAGCCAACCCGCGGATCATTGTCGGGGCAGAAGGGGTTCACTACATCACCGCCGACGGGCGCCGCGTGCTCGACAGCCTGTCGGGCCTGTGGTGCTGCGGTGCTGGCCACAACCGGCCGGAGATTGCGGAGGCGGTGGCCGCACAGCTTACCTCCCTGGACTATTCGCCATCCTTCCAGTTCGGTCATCCCAAGGTGTTTCAGCTCGCCAATCGGGTCGCCAGGCTGATGCCGGACGGGTTGAACCATGTGTTCTTCGTCAACTCCGGATCCGAGGCCGCGGATACTTCACTGAAGATTGCGCGCGCGTACTGGCGTCAGCAGGGTCAACCCAGCAAGACCAAACTGATTGGCCGGGCTAAGGGCTATCACGGCGTCAACTTCGGCGGCATCTCGGTGGGTGGCATCGGGCTGAACCGTAAGTTTTTCGGTCAGGCCGTGGACAGCGACCACCTGCGGCACACCCTGGTTGAAGGGGCCACGTTCACGCGCGGGCAGCCCCAGGAGGGCGCGGAGTTCGCGAACGAACTCGAAGAACTGGTCGCGCTGCACGATGCCTCGAACATCGCGGCGGTAATCGTCGAGCCCTTTGCCGGTTCCGGCGGCGTTATCGTACCTCCCCACGGATACCTGCAGCGGCTGCGCGAGCTGTGCACGAAACACGACATCCTGCTGATTTTCGATGAGGTCATTACCGGGTTCGGCCGCGCCGGCGCGCGTACCGGATCCGAGGCGTTCGGCGTCACGCCGGACATCATCAATCTCGCCAAACAGCTCACCAACGGCGCGGTTCCGATGGGCGCGGTGGTGGTGCGCGACGATATCTACGAAACCTTCATGGCGGCTGGTGGACCCGACTATATGGTCGAATTCCCCCACGGCTATACCTACTCGGGCCATCCGGTGGCCTGCGCCGCGGGGCTTGCGGCGCTCGACATATTCGAAGATGAAAAGCTCGATCAACAGGTCGCAGACAAGGCGAGCCACTTCGAAGCGGGTATTCATGCGCTGAAAGGCACGAAGTACATCACCGATATCCGCAACTACGGGTTCGCCGGTGCGCTCAGCATCGAGGCCTACCCGGGTGAGCCCGCGCGCCGCCCGTACGAAATTGCCATGAAATGTTGGGACAAGGGCTTATACGTTCGTTACGGAGGCGATACCCTGCAGTTCGGCCCACCCTTCGTCATGGAAAAAAGTCAACTCGACGATGTGTTCAGCATCGTCGCAGACGCAATCAAGGAACTCGACTGATGAGCGAAGCGCTACACAACGTTGCCCCACCGGGCTCGATCGAAGCCAAGGACCTGGAGCACCTGCTGCATCCGGCCACCAATCTGAAAATGCACCACGAGAAGGGCCCGGTCGTGCACCAGCGCGCCGAAGGGGCGTACCTGTGGGACAACAAAGGTAACAAGTATATCGAGGGGATGGCCGGGCTCTGGTGTACCGCCCTCGGCTACGGTGAGGAAGAGCTGGTCGAAGCGGCCGTAAAGCAGATGCGCGAGCTGAGCTACTCGCAACTGTTCGGCGGCAAGACCAACGAGCCGAGCGTGCTGCTCGCGGAGAAGCTGAAGAGCATGATGCCGTTCGATGCCGGGCGGGTGTTCTTCGGGCTGTCGGGCTCGGATGCCAACGACACTCAGATCAAGTTTATGTGGTACTACTTCAATGCCATCGGCAAGCCGGAAAAGAAGAAGATCATCAGCCGCATGCGCGGCTACCATGGCGTAACGGTAGCCGCCGGTAGCCTCACCGGGCTGCCACCGTTCCACAAGCACTTCGACCTGCCGATCGCCGGCATTCTGCATACCGATTGTCCGCACTACTATCGGGGTGCCCAGGACGGCGAGACTGAGGCGGAGTTCGTCGCCCGGATTGTTGGGAACCTGGAACTGCTGATACTCGATGAGGGTCCCGAGACCATCGCGGCGTTCATCGCCGAACCGGTGATGGGGGCGGGTGGGGTCGTGGTCCCACCGGACGGTTACTTCGAGGCAGTGCAGAAGGTCCTGGCGAAGCACGATATTTTCTTCATCGACGATGAAGTGATCTGCGGTTTCGGCCGCACAGGTAACGACTTTGGTGCGACAACCTTTGGCATTACGCCGACGACCATGAGCATGGCCAAGGCAATCTCCTCGGCCTACTTGCCGTTGTCTGCAGTGGTGATCCCCGAGTTCATGTATGAGCCGTTCATTGAACAATCCGGCGAGGTCGGCACCTTTGGTCATGGGTTCACGTATTCGGGACACCCGGTGTGTGCCGCGGTGGCGTTAAGAAACCTCGAGCTGATGGAAGAACGGCAGACATTTGCCCACGCCGCTGCGATGGGCGAAATCTTCCAGGCGCGATTGCGTGGTTTTGCCGATCATCCGCTGGTGGGTGAAGCTCGCGGAGTCGGCTTGCTCGGCGCCATCGAGTTGGTGGCGGACAAGCCCAGCCGACAAGCCTTCGATCCGAAACAGGCTGTCGGCGCGTACTGCATGGGACGTTGCGAAGCGAACGGGTTGCTGGTGCGGTCACTGGGCGATTCGCTGGCGTTCTGTCCGCCGCTGATCATCGACGAGGCACAGGTCGACGAGATCTTTGATAAGTTCGGTACCGCGTTGAACGAAACGGAGACCTGGTTGAAAGCATCCGGGTGAACGAATAAGAGGGGAGACGCTATGAAGTCGTGGCTTAGTTGCTTGAGGCCTGGTGGGTTGCTGCTTCTGTCTGCCCTCGGAGTTGCCCTCGGATCTGCGCTGGGAGCGGTGCACGGGAACGCCCAGGATCTCGCGCCCGAGCAGTTGTTCGTCGAATCCCTGGGTGAACCCACCTCGCACTGGGTGCTGGTCAATGATTCCGTTTACGCCTTGACCGACACGCGGGCGTATCTGTTCGACGCCGACAGCGGCACCATGCTCGGCATGATTTCCACGGGCGCCTGGCGTAATGCGGTGGAGTTCGCACCGGGTTTCGCCGCGATCTACTCCCCGGAGACGTACTACTCGCGGGGTAGCCGCGGGACGCGTACCGATGTGCTGACTATCTACGATACGGCGACGCTCGATGTCACCGGTGAGATCGTCATTCCGCCCAAACGAGCCGCCGGAATGCCGCACCGGGCGTACAGCGGCATCAGCGACGATGGACGCTTCGTCTACGTCGCCAACATGACGCCGGCGACCTCGATCAGCGTCGTCGATGTGAAAACCAAACACGTCCAGGAGATCGCCACGGCCGGCTGCGCGCTGACCTACCCGGCTGGCAATCGAACGTTCCTGATGCTCTGCGGCAACGGCACCGTGCAACGCGTCACTCTGGATGAGAATGGCCATCTCGAATCCCGCGCCCATACTGAGCCGTTTTTCGATCCGGAAGCCGATCCGCTGACGGAAAAGGCGGCGCGCCATGGCGACACCTGGTTGTTTGTCTCGTTCAACGGCCAGATACATCCGGTCAGGGTGCGCAACGACCGAGCGAAACCCCAGCGTGGGTTCTCGCTGTTTAGCGACGCCGAACGCGGTGCGGGTTGGCAGGTCGGGGGCCTGCAATTCACTGCAGTGCACCAAGCCAGCGGTCGTTTGTTCGTGATCGTTCATCAGGGCGAGGCCGGTGGCCACAAGGACCCGGGCGAACAGGTCTGGGTATATGACATCGCCAAGCGCAAGAAGATCGCCGAGCTTGCGCTGGTCGCGCCGGCTAAATCGATCGCGGTGTCCGCAGACGATGCCCCATTGCTCTACGCGGTAGAAGGGGCGACGCCGGCGTTGTTGGTTTACGATGCGAATTCGGGTGAACACCTGCGCACTATTGAAGGCCCGCCGTTCAATCCGGGGCTGTTGCAGCCTGTCGTGCCCTGATGACCCTCGATACCGTCCTCGGCATGAGCGTCTTCTCCAACCTCAACCCGATTGTCAGTTGGACGGCGACCCTGTTGATCGCCTGTTTGTTTGCCTCCGCCGCATGGCACAAGTTCAGCGGGCTGGCCGAGTTTCGTGGCGCGCTGTCGGCCTACCGGTTGCTCCCCGAATGGGCGGTTGGGTCTTCCGCCGTGTTGCTCGTGGTGCTGGAAGCGAGCATTGCGCTGGCGCTGCTGTTTCGCCTCGAAGGTGCATCGCTTGCCGCGTTTCTGCTGCTGGGGACGTACAGTGTCGCGATGTTGCTCAACCTGTTGCGCGGCCGGCGCTGGATCGACTGCGGCTGCGGCGGCCCCGGACAACCGATTTCCTACGCGCTGCTGATGCGCAATGCCGTGCTGATGGGTCTGTGTCTGCTGGCGTCGCCCGCACCCGCACCCGCGGCCGTCGGTACGCTGGGCGCGTTTACCGTGGTTGCAGCCGCGCTGACCGGGCTGCTTCTGTACGCGGCCATAAATCACGTTCTGATGTTGCGCGCCATGCTCGATGAGCCTGAGCTATGACGGACCCCTTGCTGGTATCCAACGCGCTGCTCTGGGTCCTGGTCGTCGGCCTGGCGCTGGTGGTGCTGGCGCTGGCCAGGCAGATCGGCGTGCTCCACGAACGCATCGCCCCGGCGGGTGCGTTGTCGTTGTCGGGCGGATTGAAAGCGGGCGAAACGGTACCCCCGTTGGCGCTGCCCAGCCTGGCCCATGGCAACCTGACGCTGGACGAATTCGCGCGTCGCGAGCATGGGGTATTGCTGTTCTTCCTGTCGCCGACCTGCCCGGTCTGCAAATCGCTGCTTCCGGTGGTGCAACGAATCGCCCGCGAGGAGCCCTGGCTGGAACTCCTGCTCGCCAGCGATGGTGGCGAACAGCGCGAGCATCGTAACTACGTGAACGAACACGGGCTCGATCACCTCCCCTACGTCCTGTCGCAGGAGTTGGGGTTGACGTTTCAGGTATCGAAGCTCCCGTACGCGGTGCTGGTGGATGAGGCGGGAATTCTCGTGGCCCAGGGCCTGGTAAATTCCCGTGAACACATCGAGAGTTTGCTCGAGGCCCGCCGGCTGGGGGTGGAGAGCATCAATCAATACATGTCCGAGGCACGCGGATCTGCTGGACACGACGCCGGGGCGAGAAGTACCCCCGATGGCAAACAACGCGAGGTGAACGTATGAACTGGCTGGACCGCTACTCGACACGAATGTTTCGACGGCTGGCGCGCAGCACGTCACGGCGGCACTTTTTGAGTCGCGTCGGCATGACCATCGCCGGTGGCGCGGCGTTGCCGTTGCTGCCCGTCGCGCGCGCCAGCGCCGCCGAAACCGCACGCGCACCCCAGCCCCAGGAACAGGGAGATCCGGCGAGCTGCGACTACTGGCGACACTGCGCAATCGACGGTTATCTTTGCGGCTGCTGCGGCGGTTCGGCGAATTCCTGCCCGCCGGGCACGGAAGCGTCACCCGTGACCTGGATCGGCACCTGCCGTAACCCGGTGGATGACAAGGACTACATCATTTCCTACAACGACTGTTGTGGAAAGAGCGCCTGCGGCCGCTGCGGTTGCGCGCGCAACGAAGGCGACAAGCCGGTTTACATCCCGGCCAGAAGCAACGACATCGATTGGTGTCTGGGGACGCGATCGAATATCTACCACTGTTCAACCGCCGTGGTAATCGGCCTTGCCCTCGACGCGTAGGCTTTCGCGTGGGACGCTCGGCATCGCGACCGCGCTGCTGCTGCTCAGCGCGAGCCCTGGGTTGGCAAGCCCCCACAGCGACTACATGCTGAATTGCATGGGTTGCCATCTGGCCGATGGCCGTGGCGCTCCCAGCGCGGGCATTCCGCGTTTCGCCGGCCGGATCGGCTATTACCTGGATACCGCCGAGGGCCGGGCCTATCTCGCCCAGGTTCCGGGCGCCGCCGACTCGCCGCTGGATGATCAGGCGCTGGCTGCGGTGTTGAACTGGATCGTCGAGTACTTCGCCGCCGAATCGATGCCGCCCGATTTCGCGCCCTACGATGCGGCCGAGGTGGGTCGTTATCGCTCGAGCCGTCCCCTGGAAATTGATGCGCTGCGGGAACGGCTGAGCGCCGAGATCGACGCGCGTCAGCGATGAAAATCCGGCTCGGCTCTGCCCCGATAGCGGCCTTTCATTGGGTCGCGATTGCGAGGGCGGCGTGCCCGTAGCCGGTGGGTAACACATAGCGGCTTCGGACGAGTTGAGTGCCTTCCACGTCAAAGACGGCCAGGTGATTTGCGAAAGTCGAACCAACGAAGAGCCTCGTTCCATCGGGGGTGAATTCGATGCCTTCAGGCACGCGCTCAACGGGTAAGTGATAGAGAACTCGCGCTGCACCGCTCTCAAGATCAACCACTGCGAGATGGCTAGTCGTTGTCGGTCCAGCGAAGTCGAGGCACGAGATGACAGCAAACTCCCCCGAAGGATGGAACGCCAGACTTTCGAGGCCATCAGCGATCTGAGGGATTCTATCTGAGATGCTGTCGTCGGACAGATCAATCACGAGAACGTCATCAAGCACGCCGTCCGACAATCCCAGGCTGTTTAGTACCAATGCGCGTTTACCGTCGGGTGAAATTCTCGGAGAGAACGGCCCTTCGATTGTGAATTTTTCAGACGTAATCTCACCCACCATGCTCACGCGGCTGTCCTCGTTGATGGCGAAGCGAAAGATTCCCCGCTCTGCCGACAGCACGTCGCTACCTTTCGCCATGGCGGCGATGATCGTTCTACCATCGCTACCTATGTCAAACGAATAGACCGTACCGGGTGATCGAGATCGCGCTAATTCAGTGAGCGATCCATCGGCCTGAAGTTCGAACACTCGCCAATGTTCCGTCAGTGCCACGATGACCCTTCTGCCATCGGGATGCGCGACAGCAAGCCATGGTTGGGATTCCAGTTCGACGCGCGAAGCTATCGATAGATCGCTGGATTCAAGATCAACCGTGACGATCTGGTTTCGACCGGTGATTTCAGGTGGAACTGGCCCACCAAGCCGAATGTCATGGTTGGTCACGATTCCAAAACGCCCCATGATAGCGGCATGGGGTGAACCAACTATCGAACTCGACGTAGTTCCGTAGACGGTTTTGATTTCTGGTGGCCTGTCACTGAACAGGCGAATCACAGTGACTGAATCCTCAACATTTACTGTTTCCCCGTCATTGGATAGCAGCGCAAGGGACTCCCCGTCGTTGGCGCTGAACAAGACCGTTGGGCGAGTCGTTGTGAGGTAGCTGTTGAGGTCCGCGTTTGGATCCTGGCATCCCTGCAGCGCCGTTAGCAGGATGATTCCCGGTAACAGATTATTTTTCACAGCTCACCTTCGTAAACGCGTTCAATGTGCATTGTATACGGAGAGCCGTTCCATCCTGCTTGGATCGACAGCAGATCGTCGACCGTCAGTAGTGGTCGTTGGCCAATCGGCGTAGTCTCGATCATCCAGCCGTTGGTAGGGAGGGACCGGCGCTGGGCCAGTCAACCATACGCACGTTCGACGTACCGCTTCGGCGAAGCGTTCGACGTGCAATTCTCGTCCCTCGTGATTTCGATTAGCAAAGGGAGCTACCAATGACACTCATTCGAACAACCGAATCGACAATTCTGCCCGGAAAGCGCCAACAGTGGGGGGAACTCGCCAAGGAGATAGGCGCCGTCGTCGAAAAGCACGGGGTCAGCGTCCGGTATGCACAACTCGTGTATGGCGGCTCACCCAGCACGGTGATTGCGACTTCGTTTGCCGAGGATTGGGAAACGCTTGCATCGCGTAGCGACGCGATTGCCGCGGATGCCGACTTCCAGGCGCTCATGAGCCGCATGGGCGCAGACCCTGCGTCCGAGATCCTCCAGGTTGGTGTCCTGGAAGACATCACCACGCAGGTCGGGGGTGAGCCGTTGGCGCCTGGCGGCGAGAGCATATTCCAGTCTTTCACGATGCGGGCCTTGCCTGGAAAGCAAGCCAAGCTGCTGAACTTCATCGGGCAAATACGTGAAGCCCGCGCCGGTGCCGGGCGGCCGCCGGCCAACATCCTCCGGGTAGCCATTGGCGATGTCAGCACGATTCTGGCCTTATGGTCCTATGCCGACAGCGCCGCATGGGCTGCCGATCAAGCGGCAGGTCAACCGGACTCGGTGAACGCCGTCATCGAACAGGCACAAGCCGATGCCGACTTCCCGTATTCGGAGACTATCGGCAGCCGGGTCATGCGCGACATTACGGACAGTCTCTAGTCGTTGCAGTCGCGGGTGAGCGCGCCATGCAAACGCGTGGCGCGCCCGCTTCGCGATCTGGGATGAACACGCGAACGAAAATCGCCGTCAAAGCATAGCCGGAGCGATGGTTGGAACCTCCTCAACGATCATCGGAGCCAGGGGAACACACTCATGACCCCGGTGAATGGTCCCTTCGCCGCAGACGGGGCCATAGACCTTCCGAACAACACCGATGCACTCAACACCACGCAAGATTGTCCCAGTACCGCAGGAGTACCCTTCGACGACCTGCGATCGCTCAACGCTGATGCAGCCGCCTGTAAGGAGTAAAGACAATCCAGCTACGAATAGTGTCCGCCTCATCGATCTCTCCCATACCATCGATCGTCGCAGACGATAGCGGTTCCGGAATGAACGAAACCTGAACCCGGAGCCCAGGTTCAGGTCAGCTGAGCTCGAGGAAGCGTTCCAACTCCCTGTTACTCACCATGCGCGCGAACTGCCGGGCCTGGGCGCGGCGGGTACCGCCGAACATTGCGACGAAATCCTCACCGAACAGTTCTTTTGCTGCGCTGGAGTTTTCGAAGCGGGTGATAGCTTCCTCGAAGCTGGCGGGGAATCGATGCGCCTTGTCGATCTTCTTCACATCGAGTTGCGTGTTGCCGAGGCTCGCGGGGCCGGGTTCCAGGCGTTCTTCCATTCCCAGTGCGCCGGCGCCGAGGATCGCCGCCAGCACCAGGTAGGGATTGGTGTCAGAGCCCGCTATCCGACACTCGATGCGTTGGCTGCTGGCCGCACCCGGAATGGCGCGGATCCCGCAGGTCCGATTGTCGATGCCCCAGTTGGCGGCGACCGGGGCGAAATGGCCCGGCACGAGCCGCTTGAAGGAGTTGATATTGGGCGCGAGCATCAGCAGCAGATCGGGCAGGTGGGCCTGCAGGCCGCCGATGAAGTGGCGCATGATCCCACTGATCCCATGTTCGGCCTTCGCGTCGTGGAACAGGTTGCGGCCACGCGGGGTGAGCAGCGACAGGTGCACGTGACCGCTCTGCCCATCAGCGTCGTCCAGCGGGCGAGCCATGAACGACAGCAGCAGATCGTGTCGTTCGGCCAACACTTTCGAATGGCACTTGAACATTATCGCGTCGTCCGCGGCGGCGATGCCGGGTCGGTGCGCAATGGCGACCTCGGCAAGGCTGGGCGCAACTTCCCAGTGCAGGCTCGCCAGCTGCACCTGCATCGCATCGCACATGTCGCGGAGCTCTTTGAAGAACTCGGCATGCACGCCTTGACGCATGATGCCGCCGTAGGTCGACACGTCGCTCAGCAGCTTCAGATCGTGATAGCCCTTGGCCGCGGCACTGTCCGGCGTTTCCTTGAAGATCCGGAACTCGTATTCCAACGATTGCACGGGCTGGGCCCCGAGTTTCTCCAGCCGCGCTTCGGCGCGTAGATAGGCGATTCGCGGATCCCATTCATGGCCGCGGGTGCCGGGCTCGAACTCGACGAAGAAGAACAGATTCGAGTCTTTGTCCTCAAAGGGCAGGGACCGTTCGCCCTTGGCGATGCGACACAGGTTGTCCTCGAAGGCGAGGTTACCGTCCAGGTATCCGCGGGGCATCAGCGCTCGGTCACCGAAGTCCAACATGTGCGTGTATGGTGCGAATGGGACGCCGGCCTCGATGGCTGCCGGTACTTTGTCGGCGGCGACGGTCTTGCCGCGTAGCTGACCGTTGAGATCGACGAATGCGAGTGTCACGAAACGGGCCTTGCGTTGCTGCAGCAGCGCTTTGACGGCGTCGGCTCGGGATTTACTTTGCTTGCTGGCGGACATTCGACAACCTCGCGTGATGTCTGCGAAAATCCCGTGCTTGCATCGACCGAACCCAGGGGAAGGGGCAGCCGGCGGTCGTCCGGACTGCGTCAGTATGGCCATTCTTCAAAGCAAAATCGACGTGAGCTCCGCGGCGTTCATGACCAACGAAGCTCACCATCGCGGCTTGGCCGACGAGCTGAGCGAGCTGTGCTCACGGTTGGCGCTGGGCGGTGATGAGCGCGCGCGGCAGCGGCACGTCGGGCGCGGCAAATTGCTGCCGCGGGATCGTGTCGATGGCCTGCTGGACCGAGGCTCTTCGTTCCTGGAGCTTTCCCAGTTGGCGGGCTACGAGCTGTACGACGATCCGGTGCCTGGCGGCAGTATCATTACCGGAATCGGGCGGGTTTCGGGCACGGAGTGCATGCTGGTCGCCAACGACGCGACCGTTAAGGGCGGAACGTACTACCCGATCACCGTGAAAAAGCATCTGCGTGCGCAGGAGATCGCGGCCGCGCATCATCTGCCCTGCATCTACCTGGTGGATTCGGGCGGTGCGTTCCTGCCGATGCAGGAAGACGTGTTCCCGGACCGGGACCACTTCGGCCGGGCGTTCTACAACCAGGCCAACATGTCGGCGCAGGGGATACCCCAACTCGCGATCGTGATGGGTTCGTGCACCGCAGGCGGCGCCTACGTACCCGCGATGTGCGATCAGGCCATAATCGTGCGCAATCAGGGCACCATATTCCTCGGCGGGCCGCCGTTGGTGAAAGCCGCCACGGGCGAGGAAGTCGACGCCGAATCGCTCGGTGGTGGTGATGTGCACACCCGCAAATCCGGAGTGGCCGACTATCTGGCCAACAATGACGAACATGCCCTGGCGATCGCCCGGGAGGTTATCCGCCACAGTGCGGTCCATTTTACCCGCCCGCTCGAGCGCCAGACTTCAGCAGATCCCCGGTATCCGAGCGACGAGTTGTATGGCGTATTGCCGACCGATACTCGGACGCCCTATGACGTGCGGGAAGTGATTGCCCGGCTGGTCGACGATTCGGAACTGCATGAGTTCAAATCGCTGTACGGCGAGACGCTGGTCTGCGGGTTTGCCCACATCGATGGCTTTCCGGTGGCGATCCTGGCAAACAACGGCATTCTTTTTTCCGAATCGGCGCTGAAAGGCGCGCACTTCATCCAGCTTGCCGATCGACGTGGCATCCCACTGCTGTTCCTTCAGAACATCACCGGCTTCATGGTCGGGCAGACTTACGAGAACCGGGGCATTGCCAAGGATGGCGCAAAGATGGTCACCGCGGTGGCCTGTGCGCGGGTGCCGAAGTTTACGGTGGTGATCGGCGGTTCCTTCGGTGCCGGCAACTACGCCATGGGCGGTCGGTCGTACAGCCCGCGAATGCTGTGGACCTGGCCCAATGCACGGATTTCGGTGATGGGTGGCGAGCAGGCGGCACACGTGCTGGCGACGGTGCGTCGTGATGGGGTCGAAGCGCGGGGCGGCGAGTGGCCCGCGGCCGAACAGGACGCATTCATGAACGACATCCGTACTCAGTACGAGCACCAGGGCCATCCCTACTACGCGAGCGCGCGGCTCTGGGACGATGGCGTGATCGCTCCGGCCGATACGCGGCGGGTGCTGAGCCTGGCGCTCGATATCGCGCTGCGCGACCACTCCAGGTCCGGAGCAGCACCCGACAGCCGCTTCGGCATTTTCAGGATGTAGGCCCGGGTGTTGAAGCGCTTGCTCATTGCCAATCGAGGGGAGATCGCCTGCCGGATCATCCGCACGGCGCGGCGCATGGGAATCGAGACCGTGGCGGTGTTCTCAGATGTGGATCGCGACGCGCTGCATGTGCGGGCCGCGGATCGCGCGGAGCATATCGGCGGTGCAGCGGCGCGGGACAGTTACCTGGACATCGAGGCGCTGCTGGCGGCGGCCGCCAGGTCGGGTGCGGACAGCGTGCACCCGGGGTATGGATTCGTCGCGGAGAACGCCGAGTTTGCGCAGGCGTGTGCGGCTGCGGGACTCATTTTCGTCGGACCGACGCCCGAGGCGATGCGTGCGATGGGTTCGAAGATCGAAGCGAAGCGGATCGTTGCGGCGGCTGGCACGCCGGTGGTGCCGGGCTACCAGGACAGTCAGGACGGCGCGACCCTGGCGGCCGAAGCCGAACGGCTGGGTTATCCGCTGCTCATCAAAGCCTCGGCGGGCGGCGGCGGCAAAGGGATGCGGCTGGTGGAGGACCCGGGCGGGTTCAAGACTGCGCTGGCGGCCGCGCGTCGCGAGGCAGCGGCTGCGTTTGGCGAAGACGATGTGCTGCTGGAGAGGTTCCTCACCCGGCCGAAGCACCTCGAGGTGCAGATCCTGGCAGACATGCACGGCCGGACCCTGTCGTTGTTCGAACGGGATTGTTCGGTGCAGCGCCGCCACCAGAAGGTGGTGGAAGAAGCGCCGGGCCCAAGTGTCGACGAAGCGTTGCGCGCGCGCATGGGAGAAGCCGCGGTGGCAGCGGCGCAGGCCATCGGATACGTGGGCGCGGGAACCGTCGAATTCATCAGCGAGGATGACGAGTTCTACTTCATGGAAATGAACACCCGGCTGCAGGTCGAGCACCCGGTGACCGAAGCGATTCTCGGCCTCGACCTGGTTGAGTGGCAGCTGCGCGTTGCGGCGGGCGAGGCGTTGTCATTGACGCCGGAGGAACTGGTGATCGATGGTCATGCCGTGGAAGTCCGCGTGTATGCGGAAAACCCGCGGCGCAAATTTCTACCGTCGACCGGGCGTCTGGTACACGTTGGCTTTCCTTCCGGGGTTCGTATCGACAGCGGGGTTGGCTCCGGTTCGGAGGTCACCGTGCACTACGACCCGATGATCGCCAAGATCATTGCCCATGGGACGAATCGGGCCGACGCCATCGAGCGGCTCGATCGGGCGCTGGCGGCGACGGAGATTGCGGGCGTTGAGCACAATGTCCCGTTCTTGCGGCGCGTGCTTGCAGATGAAGACTTTCTCGCCGGCGACTACACCACGGCGTTGATCGAGTCCCGGGGCGATGCGCTGATTCCCGCCAGCCGGCCCGAAGCGCTGGCGGTCGCGGCGGTGGCGGCGTTGCGCGAGCGCGCTGGCGATTCGCCCTGGCAGCGGGGCGACGGGTTCCGGCTGAACCGGCGGGGCCGGGAACGGCTGACACTACGCTACGACGGGTCGACCCAGCAGGTTCAAGTGGATGTGACCAGTAACGGCTACGATGTCAGCGTGGCCAAGACGTTCTTCGCGGTACGCGACATTTCTGTTTCGGAGGCTGATTCGGCGGATGGCTCAGGCAGTGGTTCTGAGCATCGATTTGTTGCCACGATCAACGGCTCTCAGGTGCGCTGGCGGATCGTCCGCGATGGATTGGACTGGTACCTGCTTGCCGGTGGCGCCAGCGAACGAGTGACCGAGATCGAGCCGGATGCCGCGAGCTTTGCCGACCAGGGGTCGGGAGACGGCCGAGTGCTCGCGCCCATGCCGGGCCAGCTGCTCAGCGTTGAGGTGAAGCAGGGGGCGGCGGTGAAGCGCGATCAACCGCTGATGGTGCTGGAAGCCATGAAAATGGAACATGTCATCGTGGCGCCGATTGACGGCCACGTGACCGAATTGCCGGTGTCCGTCGGCGATCGAATCACCGAAGGCTCAGTGCTGGCCGTGGTCAGCGCGGACTGATCGAATGGCGGGACGGGTCGACATCGTTCAGACCGCATACTTCGTGTCGGACATCGAGGCGGCCGCGGAGCGTCTGCACGCGCTGCTTGGCGTTGGCCCGTTCTTCGTCGCCCACCACATCCCGCTGATCAATGTGCGCTATCGCGGGCAGCCCGCGGAACTCGATCACTCGTCAGCCTACGTTCAAGCCGGCGCGGTGATGCTCGAACTGGTCCAGCAGAACGGTGAGTATCCCTCGCCCTTTCGGGACATGTACGCGCCCGGGGAATCAGGCATTCATCATGCGGCGGCCTTTGCCGCGGATCTCGACGCGACCCTGGAAAGTTACACACGGGATGGGTACGAGACCGCGCTGTATGCTGAAACGGCCACCGGCGTCCGCTTCGCCTTCGTCGATGCTCGGCCGCTGCTCGGCCATATGCTCGAATTCTACGAAGAGTCACCGGCCATCCGTAGTTTCTATGCGATGGTGGCCGAGCGCGCCGCGAACTGGGACGGCAAAGAACTATTCGTCAATCTCAACGACACGACGTAACGACACGAGCCTCACAGCGGATGCAGCGGCAGCTCGGTGGTGTACTTCACCTGTCGCAGGGCGAACGTGGAACTCAGATTGCCGACTTCGGGCAGATGTACCAGGGTGCGCTTCAGCAGCCGCTCATAGGCCGTGACGTCTTCGACGAGAACCCGCAGCAGGAAGTCGGTGTCTCCCGAGACGGTATAGCATTCGACGACCTCGGGGATGTCGAGCACGGCCTCTTCGAACCGGTTCAGCGCGTTTTCCTGATGACGCCGCAGGGTCACGTTGACGAACACGTTGACCGACACGCGCAACTGCTCGGCGTTCAGAAGGGTCACCCGGCGGCGGATGACGCCTTGCTCCTCGAGTCGCTTCACCCGGCGCCAGCAGGGCGTATGTGACAGGCCCACTTTGTCGCCCAGTTCCTGCATCGATTGATCGGCGTCGCGCTGCAGTTCGGCGAGAATCTTGAGGTCGAAAGCGTCGGGGCTGAATTGACTAGGCATCCTAATAATTGACTATTTTGTAGGATGATTTGTCCAACAATGGCTCATTATTGGCAATAATGCAACATCGTCCTAATGCTGCGGGCTTAGCATAAGGCTCGACTGAATCCAGCCGAGAGCCGCCCATGCAGCGCGAAACCTTCAAGCTCGATGATCGCTACCTGAAAGAAACGGGGATCGTATTCATCTCGGGAATTCAGGCTCTGGCGCGACTGCCGCTGGAGCAACGGCGTCTGGACGATGATGCGGGTTTGAACAC
>PVMK01132814.1_pt1 | contig 24835 bp, 22 predicted proteins | sample 1853481 | NCBI WGS metagenome assembly PVMK01 (sample SAMN08533507, study PRJNA380276) | Marine sediment metagenome, whole genome shotgun sequencing project.
GCCAGGCTTTCAAAGCCGATCTCCGGAACGGTGCGGACATCCGAAGCGGCTCCGGTAGTGGAATTGATGCGCATGACCTGGCTCGGCAGGTCTGCATTGCGCCTGTCTATGATCGCCCAAAGCTGGCCCACATCGTCGAAGGCCAGGCCGGCCTGGTCGTAAGGCCCTACACTGGGGCGCAGGGATCCAATTTTCGAGGCTACGCCGGTTGAAATATTTATTGCGTAAAGGGCTCTTGTACCATCAGGGCCACTGCCATTGTCCAGTCCATAGAGCTTAACGGGGTTGCCATAGGCCGCAAGAGCACTGATATCGACGCCAAGGCTGCCTGCTGCACCTTTCCGGTTGGCTTCGCCCTTTCCGGCACCTGTGTATTCGACCTCAAACAATGATTGGTCCGTATCAGGATTGGGATTTTCTTCACTACCTACTGACGTCATGTAAAGATTACCGTCACAGGCAAATGTCATACCAAAATCATTTGCGAAAAAGGGTAGTGGGTCTAGGGGGCTTGAAGGCACGATGGCGAAACTCTCGCCCCAATTCACCAGTGCGAAATTGGAAATGTCAATGGGGAAGAGTCTGCGCGTTTCATCATCAACTCCCCACAGAATGCCATCCGGAGCGAACGCCAATCCTTCGACATCCCGAATCTCCACCAAACCAGTCGTTTGTACTTTGCCGATGCGCTCAATTAACTCGCCGCTTGCCAAGTCAATCCGGTACAAAATATCTCTATCGGCAGGATCGTTCGAAGGATTGTCGGAATTGACACTGTAACCCACAGGTCCAGCTGACAGCGAAGCAGAAGCCGCCGTCAATAGGGTTAACATTAATGTTCTGAGCCGTTTTTGCATTGGGGCAGAACCCGTCCTCGTCCATCATACGCAGGGATGGTCATGCTAGCAGAAAAAAGAGTTAAAACAAAGCCTTAGTATCAGTTTGCTACAATTTTCCTGTGCTTGTGGTTTATGTGCAACACGAGGGTGTTTTGACTCTTTCGGGAAAGCCGGTGCTACTTGCCGATAGCGGGTGGATAAGGTCAAGCTTTTCATAAAATTGTTAAACCCGGACTATATTTGGAAGCAGATTTGTTGGATGATACGTGACTCATGTGTGGTGTTTCTGCCACAACACGGCAATAAGCGAAAATATGTCTGAAATTCTAAAAAAGGGACGTCTCAGAGGTGTGTGCGTGATCAACCTGGGAACACCTCAGTCACCCGCGAGAAAACCGGTGGCGCGTTTTTTGCGCGAGTTTCTCTCGGACCCGCGGGTGATCGAATTACCCAGGTACCTGTGGCTGCCGCTTTTGAACCTCGTGATTATCCCATTGCGGTCGGGGCGTTCCGCAGCGGCATATCGCAAAATCTGGTTAGCGGAAGGGTCACCCTTGCTGGTGCTGACGCAGCGGCTGGCCAGCCGGCTTGCGATAAAACTGGAAGGCGTGGCGAAAGTGGAAACCGGTATGCGTTATGGCGAGCCTTCATTCAGGGACAGCCTGGAGCGGCTGCAGAATTCAGGTGTTGACGAGGTCGTCATCCTGCCCCTGTATCCACAGTATTCAGAGACGACAACGGCTTCGATTTTTGACGCTGTTGATAAAAACCTGGCCGAGCGGAACTGGCGGCCCCGGCTTCACCGCGTGGAGCAGTATTACGAGCACCCCGTTTGGGTCGAAGCGGTAGCTGCGAGTATTCGTGAATTCCGTGAAGCACATGGCGTGGCGGAAAAGTTGATTTTCTCGCTCCATGGCATTCCGCAACGTTATGTGACCCGGGGCGATCCTTACCAGCACCAGTGCCGAAAAAGCGTGCAGGCAATTGTGGCTTCGCTGGGCCTTGATGATGATGAATGGTTGCTGACTTACCAATCGCGTGTCGGTCGTGAGCCATGGCTGCAACCGTATACCGATAAAACGCTCAGGGAGTTGGGTTCATCCGGTACCGGGCATGTGCAGGTCGTGTGCCCGGGGTTTGCCGTTGACTGTCTCGAAACACTGGAAGAAATTGCAATGCAAAACCGGAAATATTTTGAACAGGCCGGCGGTGAAAAACTGGAATACATCCCGGCTCTCAACGACAGTGATGCGCACGCCAGGGTGATGGAAGCGCTGGTATTGGAGTCGATATCTGTTTCCCGCTAGAGCAGGTGCCGCAACTCAGGCAGGTATTTTTCAAGTGTGCCCGTGTTGAACACCACCACCTTGTCATTCCGCCGGATCATCCCGTGGTCCAGCAAGGCCGGGATGGCAGCGATACAGGCTGCGCCCTCCGGGCAAACCCACCAGCGCTTGTCTGTCCAGGTTCGTGACAGCGTTCGCTCAATATCCTGTTCCGCGACTGCCAACGCCATGCCGCTGCTTTCGCGGATGATTTGAAGCACCCTGGCGTGGCCCACTCCACCTGGTACATTCAAGCCATAAGCCAGTGTTGATCCTGCCTCTTCCGGCACCGTGTCGTCGAGGTCATTTTCAAAGGCATGGACCAGTGGGACGGGTTGCTTCCGATTGTATGCAGATGATCCGTGGGCGCTGCGGACCGATAAGGCCCAGGCTTTCGAGTTCAGAAAAAACCTTCCACATGCCCAGGACACCGGTACCGCCGCCAGTGGGGTAGATTACAACATCAGGCAGCGACCACTGCCGGCCTGGAACCTCCGGCTCAGCCAGCTCCAGGCCCAGTGTCTTCTTGCCTTCGATGCGCCAACCGGGTTCCTGGAATGTCGCCACGCTGAACCAGCCGTTCGGGATCCAATCCTTTTTCAACAATTCGCCCGCTTCGCGGATGGTGCCGTCCACCAGTTGCAAATGGAAGCGGTCAGATGCCTGGGCCAGTGCCGCCACGCGCCCCAGGATGGGCAGGGGTGTGTCCCTGGGCATGGCCACTACGGCACTCATGCCGGCGGCATCCGCGTATTCGCACAATGAGTCACCGGCGTTGCCCTGGGTGGGGACAGCCAGTTTCCTCAAGCCGTGGAAGTGTGCCATGGAAATTGTCATTGCCATGCCACGGTCTTTGAAACTCTGGGTCGGGTTGGAGCCGAATCCGGAATGTGCCTTGCCTTCGTCTTTTATACCCAGGGAGAAACCGGCCTTGCGCGCCAATGGGTGGTCGCTGTAATCCAGTAGCGGCGTATAGCCCTCACCAAGAGTTGTGATGTGTTGCCGGTCATCAGGGTTGGTGATATCCAGTGGCAGCAGGCCGCCGAACCGCCACATGTCTTTGCGACCCGGCTGGTACCAGGCGCTGGCGGGTTGCTCCGACTGCAATCTGTCGATATCGATGACTATTTCAACCGGCCGATTATCTACCGGGCAGAGGTTCATCAGCGAGTCTGCCGGGTATTCCGCGCCACATGCAGTACACTTCAGACATTTCATGAACATAGATCTAGTATATATTTAACGGCATGGGTTCCTGAAGGAGAAAACAAATGAGTGAAAACGCACAAGTACTGAAGAGTGCTTCCAGACTGGGAATGCTTTGGGGCATCCTGACGATTCTGTTTGGTCTGTTTGCAATTGGTTCACCGCTTTACTCTGGTTTGGCGGTTGCAGTGATGGTGGGAATTGCTTTGGTGGCAGCGGGTATCTCAATGACCATATTCGCGTTCCAGGCACCATCGCTTGGCCGCGGTGTCCTGAAATTCCTTTTTGGTGCGTTGACCATTTTCGTCGGTATCGCGGCGCTGGCCCAGCCTGGAATAGCGCTGGCGAAGTTGACCTTTTTGCTGGGCGCGTATTTCGTCGCAGATGGAGTCATAACCATGATCGTTGCTTTCAACGTCAAGCCTGAATCGGGTTGGGGCTGGATGACGTTCAATGGAATCGTTACCATCGGGCTGGGCTGGATGATCCTCAGAGGCTGGCCCCTCTCAGGAGTCTGGGCAATAGGCATCCTGGTCGGTGTGCGGCTTTTGTTCGCCGGCATGACGATGTTGACACTCGGCAGCGCCGGGAACCAATTGGCAAAGGATCAGGCGGATCCTACAAACATTTCATAGGCGGGATTGCCTGCCTCGCAAGTGTAGCCGTACCCGGTTTCGTCAAGAAACGCCGTGAAGCGGTCGCCGTCCTGTTCGGGTACCTGGATGCCCATCAGGACCCGGCCGTATTCCGAACCATAGTTCCGGTAGTGGAAAAGGCTGATGTTCCAGCCACTCTTCATTCCCCGCAGGAATTGCAGCAGGGCGTCGGGGCGTTCCGGGAACTGGAAGCGCAGGATGCGCTCGTTATTCACGCTGGCGCGGCCTCCGACCATGTGGCGAATATGCAGCCGGGCCATGTCATTTTCTGACAGGTCTGTGACCGCAAACCCATGATCGCGAAGTTCAGCAATAATTTCGTATTTTTCCGTGAGGCCGTTTTTCAGAGCGATACCTACAAAAATGTGCGCTTCGCGCTTGTCGGCAATACGGTAATTGAACTCAGTAATGCCTCGCGTACCCACCGTTTCGCAAAAATCCAGAAAACTTCCCGGCTGTTCCGGAATGGTCACGCCAAGAAGGGCTTCCAGTTCCTCGCCCACAGCGGCACGCTCTGCAATATGGCGTAATCGCGCGAAGTTGACATTGGCTCCCGAGAGGACTGCCGCGGCATTTCCCTCACAACCCGGCCGATCCAGAAAAAATCTTTTGAGGCCGGCAATTGCCAGGACACCAGCCGGCTCGGCAATGGCGCGCGTATCCTCAAAGACATCCTGAACTGCGGCACAGATTTCATCGCTGTCGACAGTAATGATCTCATCGAGTAAGCGGGAGCAGATACTAAACGTGAGGTCACCGGCCCGTCTGACCGCTACGCCTTCGGCAAAGTGTCCGACTTTCTCCAGGTTGACCGGTTCGCCGGCATCGAATGCGGCCTTCATGGACGCAGACTCTTCCGCTTCCACACCAATCAGTTTGATGCCCGGGTGCAGGTATTTGCTCACCAGGGCCATCCCGGCAGCCAGGCCACCCCCACCCACGGGTATGAAAAGGTAGTCGAAGGGCACGCTGTTTTGACGGAACATTTCAAGCGCGATCGTGGCCTGGCCGGTGATCACATGGGGATCGTCATAAGGATGTACAAAAACCCGGCCGCTTTCTTCGGCCATGTGCAAAGCCCGTTCGCAGGCGGTATCAAAATCATCACCGTGAATGACGACCGACGCCCCCAGTTTTTTGACCGCATTGACCTTGATCTCCGGCGTAATAGCCGGCATGACAACCAGGGCATCGATACCCAGGTGTTGGGCCGCCTTCGCCACGCCCTGGGCGTGATTGCCCGCTGAGGCGCAAATAATTCCTTGCAGCCTCTCTTTTGCTGACAGGGTCTGAAGTTTGGCATAGGCGCCACGTAGCTTGAACGAAAAAACGGGCTGCAGGTCTTCCCGCTTGATCAGGATCCTTACACCCAGCCGCTCTGACAGAGCCGGCATTTCCTGGACCGGTGTCTGCAAAACCAGGTCGTCCAGGCGGCATTGCATGATCCGCGGCATGTACTCATCGAAAAGGGCCCGGTGCGACTCGTTCATGTCACGGCAGAGTCCGCAAGGCGTTCGCAAACGGCAGCGGTCACTTCGCTTGTGGTGTAGCCATCGGCACGCAGATCAGTGGTCAGAATGCCATCGCTCCAGCAACTGTGGACGCAACGCTCCAGCGCATCTGCCTCTTCATTGCAGCCGAGGGAGTTCCTGAGCATCATGGCAACTGAAAGCAGCATGGCGTAGGGGTTTGCTTTTTCCTGTCCCGCAATGTCGGGCGCCGATCCATGGACAGGTTCGTACAAACCGAACTGCTTCTCGTTCAGCGAGGCGGAGGGCAGCAGGCCCAGTGAGCCGCAAAGCATGGACGCTTCATCCGACAGGATATCTCCGAACAGGTTTTCAGTGAGTATCACGTCGAAGTCAGCCGGCCTGGTCAGCAGGTGCATTGCGGCGGCGTCGACATACATGTTTTCCATGCGAACGCCGGGAAACTCTTCTTCGATGACCCGGCCGGCCACGGCCCGCCACAGGCGGGATGTTTCCAGCACATTGGCCTTGTCGACCAGCGTGATGCGCTTGTCGCGTCGCAGTGCGATTCGCCCGGCAGCGCGGGTGACCCGTTCCACTTCTTCGCGGGTGTATCGGCAGATATCTTCTGCTGCATCGTCATTTCGCCATTTCTTGCCAAAATAGCTGCCCCCGGTCAATTCCCTGACGATCATCAGGTCGACGTTTTCCAAGCGGTCAGGGCGTAGCGGTGAAAAGGAATGCAATGACGGGTGGGTGACGATCGGGCGGAGGTTGCAAAACAGATTTAACTCAGCCCGAATCCTCAACAAACCCAGTTCGGGCCGCTCGTCAGCTTGATTTCCATCCCACTTTGGCCCGCCAACAGCACCCAGCAGGGCAGCGTCTGCGATTCTGCAGGCATCGATTGTTGCCGCGGGCAGGGGGTCTCCTGTTGCATCGATGGCAGCTCCGCCAATCAGTTGCTCATCCATCAGAATTGAGAAACCGTGGGATTGTTCCATCACTTCCAGAACGCGGCGGGCAGACGCGTAAACTTCAGGACCGATGCCGTCTCCCGGCAAGCCTACCACCCGGAAACTGCGATTTGACTTAGTTGCCGGCCCGTTGCTCATAAGCACTGATTTCCTGTGCGTTTTCCAAAATGAAATCCAACTGGTCGATTCCCCTGGTCAGGCAAAAGGCTGAAAAGGGATCGAGCGGGAATTCGAACTCTCCAAGGCCCTCGACCGAGAGGCTACGCTTGCTGATGTCAATACGGACCGCATGATCAGGATGGTCGTGTAAAAACTCGAGAACACTTGCGTTTACGGTGATCGGCAACAAGCCATTTTTCAGGGAATTACTGCGAAAAATATCAGCGAAACGATCACTGATCACGGCGCGAATACCAAAATCCATCAAAGCCCAGGGGGCGTGTTCGCGGGATGAACCACAGCCAAAATTACTACCGGCGACCAACACTTGGTGACGCTCAGGCTGATGATTTCTCAAAGGATGGTCGTCTTTTTCAGAGCCATCATCAGCGAAGCGCCATCCATGGAAACAGAATCTGCCCAGGCCTTCGCGCACCGTTGTGGTAAGAAACTGGGCCGGAATAATCTGGTCGGTATCGATATTTTCTATCGGAACGTTAAAAGTACGTGAATCGATAACAGTAGAATCAGTCATTATCGGCCTCCAGGAACTGTATTGGGCTGCTCACTTTCCCGGTCACAGCGCAGGCAGCTGCCGTCAGCGGGCTGGCCAGGATGGTGCGGGAGTTCTTGCCCTGACGGCCTTTGAAGTTGCGGTTGCTGGTGCTGACAACGAGTTCTCCGGGCTGGGCAATATCACCGTTCATGCCGATACACATGGAACAGCCGGGCTCCCGCCACTGTGCACCAGCGTTTTCGAAAATTTCGTCCAGGCCTTCCGCCTCGGCGGCGCGCTTGGTTTCCTCTGATCCAGGAACAACCAGCATACGTACGCCCTGTGCAACTTTTCGGTTCCGCATGATCCCCGCCGCTGCCCGGAGATCGCTTAACCGTGAATTGGTACAACTGCCAATAAAGACCACATCGACTTTTTCATCGCCCAGGCTGGAACCAGGCTTGAAACCCATGTAGCCCAGCGCATCGGCAATTGAGTTATCGCCTGTGCCTGCGGGCAAGGACTCATCAATAGCGACCACCATTCCCGGGTGCGTACCGTAGGTAACAGAGGGCATTATGAGGCTGGCATCGATATCGACCTGTGCGTCATAGCGTGCTCCCGGGTCGGATTTCAGGGTTTTCCAGCCAGCCACTGCCCTGGCCCAATCCTCGCCTTGCGGAGCCATTGGCCGGCCCTCCAGGTAATCGAAGGTAGTCTGGTCTGGTGCAACCATACCGGCCCGTGCACCGCATTCGACGGACATATTGCACAAGGTCATCCGGCTTTCCATGTCCATTCTTCGGACCGTGCTGCCGTAGTACTCGATCACTGAGCCGGTTCCTCCGTCGACGCCGATGGTCCTGATCACATGCAGGATGACATCCTTTGCGCTTACGCCGGGATTGAGTTTGCCTTCAATCGAAATACCCAGGGTTTTCGGTTTGTGCTGCAACAGGCTCTGGCTGGCCAGTACGTGCCCAACTTCGGTCGTGCCGATGCCAAAAGCCAGCGCTCCGAACGCGCCGTGTGTCGCGGTGTGGCTGTCGCCACACACGATGGTCATGCCGGGTTTGGTAGCGCCCAATTCCGGTCCCATCACGTGGACAATACCCCGGTTCGGGCTGTCCCAGCCGTGTAGTTCAATGCCGTATTTCTCACAGTTCTGGTAAAAAATCTCAACCTGCGCACGGGCCTGTTCGGTCACGTAGACCCGGTTGCCATCGGCATCAGGAGCGCTGGTTGGTGTGGAGTGATCGATGGTGGCCAGGCAACGCCCGGGCCGGCGCACGGCGAGGCCGCGCCTTCTCAGTACGTCGAAAGCCTGTGGTGTTGTCACTTCGTGCAGCAGGTGCAGGTCAATGTAAAGAATCGCTGGAGTCTCTGTGGATTCTTCCCTGACCTGATGACTCCGCCAGACTTTCTCGAACAGCGTTGATTCAGACGGCCGCGGCATTCAATTTCTCCCTGTTTTCAGAGTTTTCATGCATTTCAGATAGCTGCGGTTATTTTTGGCGCCGTGAGATCCTTGCCCTGGTGTTGATGGTGGCGGTTCATGATGCTGACCATGGCCTGCGCCGAAGCTTCCACTATATCTGTGGAAACACCTGTTCCCTGGTAGCGGCTGGCGCCAATGGTAGCGCGCACGGTGGCGCGACCCTGGGCGTCACTGCCGCCGGAAACAGCATTAACCTGGAACTCTTCCATCCGCAGTTCTTCGTTCATGATGGCCCTGATCGCATTCACGATAGCATTGACCGGGCCGTCACCCCGGCCTGTGTAAATACGTGGCGCCTGCCCGTCGAATCGCAGCTTCAGGCTGGCTTCGGCAGACTGGTCGGTGTTTTCCACTTCAGTGTGAATGGAAATGGCATCCAGGTGCCAGGGGCCGCTTTGTTCGGTACCCAGGACCAGCGCTTCAATATCTTCGTCGTAGACGCTCTTTTTGCGATCGGCCAGGGCCTTGAATTTTACGAAAAGATCTTCGAGTTGCTCACGATCGACCGAAAACCCCAGTGTTTGCAGCCGGTCACTGAAGGCATGACGGCCGCTGTGCTTACCCAGAACGAGGGTGTTTTCAGGCACGCCGACGCTCTCGGGTTTCATAATTTCATAGGTTTCTGCATGTTTGAGTATGCCGTCCTGGTGGATTCCGGCCTCGTGCGCAAAAGCGTTGCGGCCAACAATGGCTTTATTGGGTTGCACCCTGGAACCCGTGACGGCCGTTACCACGCGGCTGGCCGGGTAGAGCCTGGTTGTATCGATGCCGGTTTCCATTTGATAGCGGTCATGCCGGGTACGCAGCGCCATCACCACTTCTTCCAGCGAGCAGTTACCGGCGCGTTCACCGATTCCATTGATCGTGCATTCCACCTGGCGAGCCCCGCCTTCGATGGCGCCCAGGCTGTTGGCAACCGCCAGCCCCAGGTCGTTGTGATTGTGGCAGCTGAGGATGACCGATTCCATGTTACGCAGGTTGTCGCTGAGGTGCTGGTACAGTTTGCGGCTTTCACCCGGCGTTACGTAGCCTACTGTGTCCGGAACGTTCAATACCCTGGCGCCGGCATCCACTGCGGCCTGGAAATACTCCACCAGGTAGTCTATTTCCGTGCGGCCGGCGTCTTCAGCAGTAACTTCGATGTCATCGAACCACTGCTTGCCGAGTTCCATCGCAGAGAGCATTTGGTCGATGATTTGCTGCTTGCTCATTTTGAGTTTGTATTCCCGGTGGATTGGACTGGTTGCGATGAAGATGTGCAAGCGTTTGCGCTTCGCGGAATCCAGCGAACGGGCCACTGCTTCGATATCACCATGGCGGGTGCGGGACAAACCGCAAACAGTCGCCTTCAGGCCGAGGTTGCCCACTGACCTGACCGATTCGAAATCGCCATCGCTGGCAGCGGGGAACCCTGCTTCGATGACATCCACACCAAGCTCATCGAGAACCCTGGCGACCTGTAGTTTTTCCTTGACGTTCATGGAACAGCCCGGGGACTGTTCACCATCGCGTAGTGTCGTGTCGAAAATGTGTACGTAGTCTGCCATGGGTGATTCTCCTTGAATCCTGGATCACTCGTTGCGGGTCGATTCGTTATCTGAATTGGGAAAAGAGGTTACCGCGCCTTCTGAGGCCGAAGACACCAGGTACGCGTACTTGGCCAAAGCACCGGAGACGTAAGCCGGTTTCCTGGGCTGGTATTCTGATCGTCTTGATTCCAGGTCGGCATCTGTTTCCAGGCGCCGCCGGTCCACATCAATGGTAATCATGTCGCCTTCGCGCAGCAGCCCGATGGGACCGCCACGGGCGGCCTCCGGGGCCACGTGCCCTACGACGAAGCCGAAACTGGCGCCACTGAAGCGTCCATCTGTCATCAGGGCAACCGAATCGTCCAGGCCCTGACCGGCCAGCGCGGCGGTTACTGCCAGCATTTCACGCATGCCGGGACCGCCACTGGGTCCTTCATTGCGAATCACGATCACATCGCCGGAATTGATCTCGCGTTTCTGGACGGCTGCGAAACTGTCTTCTTCGTTTTCAAATACGCGGGCGGGCCCGGTGAACGAAAACTCGCCGTGCCCCGCCAACTTGGCCACGCAGCCCTCGGGAGCCAGGTTGCCGTAAAGGATTCCAAACCCGCCGCGGGAAGCCAGGGGCTGGTCGAAATCGAGGATTACCTCCTGCCCGGGCTTTTCGTTTAGCTGCGCGCATTCCTCGAACAGACTTTTACCGCTGACGGTCGGCGTATCGTTGACCAACCCGGCCTTCATCAGGCGGTCAATGACCAGCGGCGTGCCGCCGGCTTCGAACATATCCGGCGCCATGAAACGCCCGGCCGGCTTCAGGTCAGCGATAATCGGGGTGCGGCGCGAGATTTCATCGAACTCGTCGATATCAAATTCAACACCAGCTTCACGCGCAATGGCCAGCAGGTGCAGCACGGAATTGGTGGAACCAGCCGTCGCGGTGGTTACGGTGGCGGCGTTACGCAGCGAATCGATGGAAATCATGTCGCGTGCGCTTTGGCCTTCCCGAACCTGCTCGACAACGCGCTGGCCACAATTGAAAACGGCTTTGGCCTTGTCCGGATGCAACGCGGGAATATCGTTAACGCCCATGGGTGATACCCCCAGCGTGGTCAACGCCAGGGCCATGGTATTGGCGGTGAACTGTCCGCCACAGGCACCGGCCCCGGGGCAGGCTTTTTTCTCAACTTCGGTCAACTCGGCTTCATCTATCTTGCCCGCGGCGTACGCGCCTACGGCTTCAAACACATCCTGAATCGTGATGGCAATTCCCTTGTGCTCACCCGGCATGATCGAACCGCCGTAGATCACCATCCCGGGTATATCGAGACGAGCTAACGCCATCGCGCCGGCTGGAATGGTCTTGTCGCAACCAACCAGCGCCACCACGCCGTCCAGGCAGTGACCACGGGTAACCAGCTCAATAGAATCGGCCACCATCTCGCGTGAGACCAGAGAACATTTCATGCCTTCGGAACCCATCGAAATGCCGTCGGTGACCACGATACTGCCAAATTCCACCGGTGTTCCACCTGCGGCCCGGATGCCTTCTTTGACGTGTTCGGCCAGGTCGCGCAGGTGGATGTTGCAGGGAGTAACGTCTGACCAGGTATTCACTACCGCGATCATCGGCTGGTAAATTTGCTTATCATCCATCCCGGTGGCACGGAGCATGGCGCGGGCGGGTGCCCGTTCCGGTCCTTTTTTAATCTGGTCGCTGCGCATGACAAATTTTCCCAATAGTTTCCTGGATAAAAAAAACCCGCAATTCTCGTTGCGGGTTTCTTAAGCTATCTGGTTTGATCCCTTAGCCTGAACCCGCTCCGTATATAAGAATAAGAAGCGTGATGCCGGAACCTAGCAGGAGGCTCGTTGACAGGATCAGAGCGCGCGCCGGCAGGCCACCAAAAGAGCCTGTTTCTACTTTCACTGAAGATGAGTTGCGCGTGTACATAGGCTTTGGATAAAAACACACGGCTTTTTTCCTGTCAACAAGTTTTTGTGGTGGTGATGGGCTGATTTTGGACAATTTCGCTACTTCGGTTTTACGTCATAATCACGATGAACACACTGGGGAATCCGGGTGGGAGCACGTAAAATGCCGTTTTTTGAACGTTACCTGAGCCTTTGGGTAGCCCTGTGCATCGCGGCAGGGATTGTGCTGGGGCGGGTCGTACCCGGCCTGTTTGAATCGCTGGGCAAAATGGAAGTGGCGAGTGTGAATTTGCCGGTTGCCGTGTTGATCTGGCTGATGATTCTGCCGATGTTACTCAAAATCGACTTCCATTCACTCGGCGAGGTCCGCCAGCACTGGAAGGGTGTTGGTGTGACGTTGTTCATCAACTGGGGTGTCAAGCCGTTTTCCATGGCCCTGTTGGCCTGGTTGTTCATCCGCAATCTGTTTTCTGGTTGGCTGCCTGCAGACCAGCTGGACAGCTATATTGCAGGCCTCATCTTGCTGGCGGCAGCACCCTGTACTGCCATGGTGTTCGTCTGGAGTAACCTCAGCGGCGGACACCCGGGTTTTACGCTTTCCCAGGTGGCGCTCAATGACCTGATCATGATTTTTGCTTTCGCACCGATCGTCGCATTGTTGCTGGGGATTTCGTCGATTCACGTGCCGTGGGATACGTTGTTCCTTTCTGTTGTTTTGTATATTGTGTTGCCGGTGATTGCAGCAAGCATCTGGCGCACAGGCTTGATGAAAGGCAAGGACGGAGAGGCCAGGCTCAGGCGGGTGCTGGACCGGATGCATCCGGTCTCGCTGTCGGCGCTGTTACTGACATTGATTTTGCTGTTCGGCTTCCAGGGCAATCAGATAGTAGACAAACCCCTGATTATTCTCCTGTTGGCCATTCCCATCCTGATCCAGGTTTATTTCAATTCAGGCGTCGCCTACTGGCTCAACAGGAAGCTCGGTGTGGAACACTGCGTGGCTGCGCCTTCCGCCCTGATCGGCGCAAGTAATTTTTTTGAGCTTGCGGTTGCCGCCGCCATCAGCCTGTTCGGCCTGCAGTCCGGCGCTGCGCTGGCCACGGTGGTGGGCGTTTTGGTGGAAGTGCCGGTGATGCTTTCGGTTGTCTGGATCGTCAATCGCAGCAAACCCTGGTATGAAAATGCTATAAAGGGTGCATGAAGCTTACCCGATACCTGGCCATCTCTTTGCTGTTCTTTTTTTCCCTGGTTTCTGCAGGGCTAGCAGCAGCGCCGGAAAACAGCGCGGAGGTAAAACGCACGCCCAGCTTCACGAGTGAGGGCACCGGGTCCTGCCTGCGTTGTCATTCAGGCGAAAAAATACGTGCGATCGCCTTGAACTCCCACGGGCATGTTGAAAATCTGCAGTCTCCCGCTGCAGCGAACGGCTGTGAATCCTGTCATGGTCCTGGAAGCATCCACATTTCGCGGGCGCATGGCGGCCGCGGATTCCCGCCACTTACCACTTTCGGCCGGGGTTCTGATGTTTCGCCCAGGGAAGAGCAACTCCAGGCTTGCCTGACCTGTCATGTGGATGAAACCGCAGACACTCAAAGGATTACATTCATCGGTAGTGTGCACGACAAGCGAACGATCAACTGCTCTACCTGCCACACACTCCACGTCGAATCAGATCCGATCAGTGACAAAGACCGGCAGGCCGCCACTTGTTACCGCTGCCATCGCAGGCAAAAGGAAGAACATCCGCGCTTTGAAGGTAAAAGTATCAATTTTGAGGCGCTTTCCTGCTCGACCTGCCACGATGTCCACCTGGCCGAATTCCCGGAAGAGTGAGCTATTGATTCAAACATGCAAATCCGGACCACGAAAGGACTGAACATACCGATTTCCGGTGAACCGGAACAGGTGGTTCACCCGGGGCCGGCGATTAAAAACCTTGCCTTGTGTGGACCGGATTACGTCGGCCTGAAGCCGCGGTTGTTGGTGTCGGAGGGTGACCCGGTAGGGCTCGGGCAGCCCTTGTTCCTGGACAAACGTGACCCTGAAGTGAATTACTGCTCTCCAGGCAATGGCACCGTTGTCGCCATCAACCGTGGCGCACGTCGCGCACTGGAATCAGTCGTGGTGCGCGTCGCGGATTCGGATGCGGGTGACGTTGGTTTCGACCCTATGTCAGACCAACAGATGGCAACACTGGATCGTGACCAGGTGGCCGGGAGGTTGCAGCAGTCCGGGTTTTGGACCGCTTTTCGAACCAGGCCATTCAGTCGCGTTCCTCATTCAGAAAGCAGGCCGCATTCCATCTTTGTCACAGCCATCGACACCCGGCCGCTGGCCGCCGATCCGGAATTGGTGATACGGCGGGATTCCGGGGCCTTTATTTCCGGTCTTCGGGTTTTACCGCTGTTGGCCGAGGGTGCTGTGTACCTGTGTACCGGTCCAGGTTGGGGGATTGAAACCCCGGAGATTGATCGACTGCAAACCGTAAATTTCTCTGGACCTCACCCGGCCGGCCTGCCGGGAACGCACATTCATCATCTTGATCCCGTTGGTACCGGCAGGGTCGCATGGCAAATTGCTTACCAGGACGTCATTGCCATCGGTAAGCTGTTTACCTCCGGCACGATCCACACAGCGCGGATCGTCGCATTGGGTGGCGACTGCATTGTAAAACCGCGACTGGTGACCACACGGTTGGGTGCATCCATTGATGAGTTGCTTGAGGGTGAGCTAAGCCAGCCGGACGCCTGCCGGATTATCTCAGGCTCCGTTCTGGGCGGCCGTACAGCCAGTGCAGGATTGACGTTCCTGGGCCGGTACCATGACCAGGTCTCGGTGGTACGGGAGGGTGGCGGCAGAAAGCTGTTTGGCTGGTCGGGATTATCTCCGCGAAGATATACGGCCGCGCCGGCCTTGCTGGGAGGTAAATGGCGGAGGAAAAAACGCTCTTTTTCAACCTCGCAGAATGGCCGGTTTAGCGGAATGATTACCTTGCGTGTTTTCGACAGAATGATGCCCCTGGACATTTTACCGGCGCCTCTGTTTCGAGCCCTGATGGTAAAAGATACTGACCGCGCCCAGGCCCTGGGTTGCCTGGAGCTGGATGAAGAGGACCTTGCCCTGAGCTCTTTTGTCTGCCCGGCCAAATACGATTACGGCAAAGTACTCCGCATCAACCTCGATCAAATTGAGCGGGAAGGTTGATGAAAGAACTGGCCCGTTCACTGACAGACCTGGTGAATCAATTCATCTGGTCCTCACACGCGATCACCCGGTCCGCACCGCACATCAGGGACGCAAACAATGTGCAGCGCTTGTGGAATTACTTCGTTATCGCCAGTTTGCCTGCCTGGCTGATCGGCCTGTGGAGCCTGGGTCACCAGACCAACCTGGCGATCGCGGATTTTCAGTTGGAAGAAGTCCCGGGCTGGCGTGCCTGGTTTCTGACCCAATCCGGCATGGGCTTCGACGCCTTCAGCATATTTAGCTGTTTCCTGCACGGTTTGTTGTATTTTCTCCCCATTTTCCTGGTCGCATTAATAGTGGGTGCGTTGTGGGAAGCGGTGTTTGCTACCCTGCGTAAAAAGCCGGTCGACGAAGGCCTACTGGCCATCGCCTGGCTGTTTGCCCTGATGATGCCCGCCACTGTTCCGATGTACCAGGTCGGGCTTGGCATGAGTTTTGGCATTGTTGTGGGCAAGCTGATCTACGGCGGCTCGGGCCGTTACCTGGTGAGCCCCGCACTGCTGGGTGTGGCATTCCTCGTGTTCTCCTACCCTTCCCTCCTGTTCAGTGCGGGAGCGTGGGTGCCCGTCGCCGGTTATGACCAGCCATCGGTGCTGGAACTGGTAACTGACGAAGGCGGCCTGCAGGTGGTGGCCGCAGTGGATTACAGTTACTGGCAGTTGTTCGTTGGTGACCGGCCCGGCGCAGTAGGCGCCGTGTCGACGCTGGGTGCCTTATTAGGTGCAATTTTCCTGGTCCTCACCGGTATGGCTTCCTGGCGCGTCATGTTGGGCGCAGTTGTCGGTCTCGTTGGCGTCGTAATGATCAGCAACGCAATTGCACCTGATAGTGGCTTATTCGCTGTTCCGTGGTACTGGCATTTTGTGCTGGGTGGGTTCGTCTTCGGAACAGTGTTTATCGCGACGGATCCGGTGGCCGGGCCCATGACCAATCCTGGCCGCTGGGGTTTTGGCCTGCTGGTCGGCGCCCTGACCATGCTGATACGGCTGGTCAATCCCTCGTATTACGAAGGAGTCATGTTTGCGATTCTTTTGGCGAGCATGTTTTCACCATTGATTGATTCCGTGGTGATCGAATTGAATATCCGCCGGCGCAGACTTCGCTTGCAAGGAGCGGATGATGCATAAAGACTCCCCCAAAAAAGCGCTTCTGGTGGTGTTCCTGACGGCGCTGGTTTGTTCCTCTCTGGTGTCGGCGGCCGTGGTCCTGTTACGTCCGATACAACTCAATAACCAATTGCTGGAACGGAGCCGGAATATCATGCAAATGAGCGGCCTGGTGTCTGATGCAGGAGAGTTGGAAGACGATGAACTACTGGAACTCTATAAAAACCTGGATGGCCGCATTGTCAACATCGGCGAGGCCGTTTTTGACGAGGTGATCGACGCCAATACGTTTGACAAGCGCAGGGCGGCCAATGATCCGGAACTGGGCGTCAGTATTCCCGCCAACCTGGACCAGGCGAACCTCGGGCGCCGCAGCCAGTTCGCGCCGGTTTATTTTGTCTGGAACGAAAGTGGGCTGGAACGAGTGATTCTACCGGTTCGCGGGGCAGGGATGTGGTCAATGCTGTATGGGTATATTGCGCTCGAATCAGATTTGAATACGATCGCTGGTATGACCTTTTACGAACAGAACGAAACGCCGGGCCTGGGGGATCAGATAACGCATGGGCACTGGCTGGAGCAATGGCAAGGACGCCGGATTTACGATGAACGGGGTAGCCCCCGGTTTCGAGTAAGCGAGGGCGCGGTCGAAGACGGCTCGGCAACAGCAGGCTACCAGGTGGACGCGCTGACCGGCGCGACAGTGACAGGAAATGCGGTAACCAGCCTGATGCACTACTGGTTCGGCCCGCACGGTTACCAGGAATTTCTCATATATCTTCGTGAGCGGCCACCCGAAAGGCCAGCGGAGGGTCCCGGATGAGTTCCAGGCAGACGTTCATTACACCGTTGTTGAAAGAAAACCCGGTCACACTGCACGTGTTGGGAATCTGCTCGGCCCTGGCCATCACCAACTCATTGACCTCTTCATTGATTATGAGTGTTGCCCTGACCACTGTGCTGGTGATATCCAATACGGCGATCAGCCTGGTCCGCAACCACCTCCCTTCCAGCGTCAGGCTGATCGTGCAGATAACGATCATAGCGTCGGCCGTGACTGTGATCGATCAGTTCCTGGCTGCTTACATGCCGGATGCTGCCCGGACACTGAGCGTCTACATCGGCCTGATCGTGACCAACTGCATCGTATTGGGGCGGGCCGAGGCTTGTGCGATGAAGCACGATGTCGGAACCAGCATCCTTGATGCATTGGGTAACGGTCTGGGTTACAGCCTGGTCCTGATCATCGTTGCGACGATCCGTGAACTGCTCGGCAACGGCACCTTGATGGGTTACCGGCTTTTCGAGTTGGCGCACGAGGGTGGCTGGTTCCAGGAGAACGCACTGTTTCTGTTGGCGCCGAGTGCGTTTTTCATCATTGGATTCCTGGTCTGGGGAATCCGTAGCTGGAAGCCGGGGCAGAAAGAAAAACCGGACTTTGAGCCCATTCCACTGCCTTTCGGGGAGGAGCGATGATGAACGAATTTATCGGTATCTTCTTCCGCGCGGTGTTTCTTGAAAACCTGGCACTGGCCTATTTTCTGGGGATGTGTACTTTCCTGGCTGTATCAAAGCAGGTCAAGACGACTCTGGGCCTGGGAGTGGCTGTCATTGTCGTGGAGGGCATCAGCGTACCACTCAACAACCTGATCTATAACCTGATATTGCGGCAGGGAGCGCTGGACTGGGCCGGGCTTGGCCAGATGGACTTCAGTTACCTCGGCTTGCTCAGTCAGATCGCTGTCATCGCGGCGATGATCCAGATCCTGGAAATTACATTGAACCGCTTCTTTCCCACCCTGTACAACACCCTGGGGGTTTACCTACCCTTGCTAACCGTCAACTGCGCCATCCTCGGCGCTTCCTTGTTCATGGTTCAACGAGATTACAGTTTCGTGGAAAGCGTGGTTTACGGTCTTGGCGCGGGATTTGGCTGGGCGCTGGCTATCGTGGCCCTGGCAGGATTAAGGGAAAAAATGAAATACAGTGATATTCCCGAAGGCCTGCAAGGGCTCGGCATCACGTTTATCACGACCGGGTTGATTTCGTTGGCGTTCATGGGCATCGCAGGCATCAGTCTCTAGCAATGCAGGAAATCCTATACAGCGTCATTGTTTTCACCAGCCTGTTGTTGCTGCTGGCACTGCTGATCCTGTGGGTCAGAGCCCGGTTGGTGCCGCAGGGCGATGTGAATATTCAAGTGAATGAAAAACTGGACCTCACAGCTCCCACCGGTGGAAGGTTGCTGAGCACATTGGCGGACGCAGGAATTTTTGTGCCATCAGCCTGTGGTGGCGGCGGCACCTGCGGCCAGTGCAGGGTAAGGGTGCTCAAGGGAGGTGGATCATTGCTGCCTACCGAGGCGTCATTGATCAGCAAGCGAGAGGCGATTGCGGGCGAGCGCCTCGCCTGCCAGGTGGCTGTGACCCAGAACCTTGAGATTCACGTGTCTGAAGATGTATTCGGTGTGAAAAAGTGGATTTGCAAAGTTCGTTCCAACAACAACGTTGCAACGTTCATCAAGGAGTTGGTGCTGGAACTACCCGCAGGCGAGACCCTGGATTTCAAGGCGGGTGGTTATATCCAGATCGAATGTCCGCCGCATCAACTGAAATATTCGAACTTCGAAATCGCCGCGGAGTACCTTGACGACTGGAAACGATTCAGTCTGTTAGAACTGGAATCAACGGTGACCGAGCCTTCAGTACGCGCATATTCCATGGCCAATTACCCGGAAGAGAACGATATCGTCATGCTCAACGTCCGGATCGCCACCCCACCCCCGAACGCTGACGACACGGTACCGCCCGGCGTGATGTCATCCTACATCTTTAATCTGAAACCTGGTAACGAAGTCACAGTTTCCGGACCGTACGGCGAGTTCCTGGCAAAAGACACTGATTCTGAAATGGTATTTATCGGGGGCGGAGCAGGTATGGCGCCTATGCGCTCTCATATATTCGACCAACTCAAGCGCCTGGACAGCACCCGGAAAATCACTTTTTGGTATGGTGCCCGCAGCTTGCGCGAGGCATTTTACGTGGAAGAGTTTGATCAACTGGAAAATCAGTTCGAGAATTTTAGCTGGCACCTCGCGCTGTCTGACCCGATGCCCCAGGATAACTGGGCGGGAATGGTCGGCTTTATCCACGAAGTATTATTTGAACATTACTTGAAGGACCACCCGGCTCCGGAAGACTGCGAGTATTACATGTGTGGTCCGCCGATGATGATTGCCGCAGTCACCAGGCTTCTGGACGAATTGGGAGTTGAGCAAGAGAACGTACTGTTTGACGATTTTGGGAATTGACGCAATGACTGTTTTTTTGGGAACTCTGATAATCGTTGGCCTGTCTTGCCTGGGCATGAGCCTGGGGCTGCTTATTGCAGGCAGGCCGCTTTCAGGTGGTTGTGGAAACAAGCCGCCAAGCGTATCAAAATGCGAAGGATGCCCCAAAAGGAAACGACAACAGGCGGTGGCCAGGAACCCGGGAGGAGAATCCGGATGTTGAGATCAGTATTGGTTAAAGATCATATGTCGAAAAATGTAGTGACACTGGATCCGGAAACGGAAATCCTCAAGGCGACCCATGACCTGGTCCAGCATGATATTTCTGGTGCTCCCGTGCTGGACTCGCATGGCCGCCTGGTGGGTGTGCTTACTGAACGCGACTGTATGCGTGTTGCCATGCAGGGGGATTATCACGGCACCCCGGCCGGGCTCGTTAAGGATTTCATGAGCAGTGATCCGCAATGGGTAAGCCCTGAGCAAAGCATCCTGGCCCTGGCCGACCTGTTTATTAAAGGGCGGTTTCATCGCTATCCCGTGTTGGACGATGGCCGTCTTGTGGGCGTGATCAGTCGCCGTGATGTCATGCAGGCGATGGGAAAGTACTACCCCTTGTGATATCCCCAACCCAATCCGGCATGGTGTCGTCCGGTGACCACTCCACTTCGTACTCCGGGTGTTTTGTTAACACGTGCTGGAGGAGTTTTCCGGGGTGCCAGAGGGTTGGAACCTGTCCCAGGTAACTTCCCCACATGCTGAACGTGGAACCGGAGGCGATCAGCAGGCGGCTGCGTGAAAGTCCGAACATGTCGCCAAGGCCAGAACCATATTCAACCCTGTTGACCCCCGGCAGCGAGACCAGGGCACTGAGTTCTTCTTCTGTACCATCTGAGAATACAAAGGCCGGAACGTCATAACCGGCTTTTTCGCGCACAGCTACAAGCGCTTCGATGTACCAGTCCAGCGGGAGCAGGCTGTTGTGGTTGGCGAGCATGTCCTCGTAGTTGTGCCTTCTGATGAAATCCCCGCGGCGGACATGGATTCCAATTGGCGCGGGATTGACCTCGGCAAAAGCTGCCAGGTGCTTTTTGTCGGAGATACGCCGCAATTCGCTGTAAACCAGCTGATGGTCATTTCGAAAGGGCTCGAAAAAATTCTTCATGCCCCGAAACTCCACGACGGAGCCGGGATACACATTGCCAGACAGGGCTTCGTTTTCAGGAATCCAGCGATAGCGTGCCAGGCACCAGGGCTTTCTCCAGCCTGTCACGTATCTTTCATTCGGGTGGAACAGGTCTGAGTATGTCCTGTGGTCGTATGGGTTAACGCGCCAGTTCTTCGGTTTGAACGACTGCCAGGTTGGCCAGACCATATGCCAGCCGTGGCTTTGGGACGCCGACAGGCAGCGCGCCCAGGTGAGCATCAGGTTACCCAGGCCGTTGCCGCCGAATCGGGCGAACAACAGGTCTGTCTTGGACAATCGCGGAAAAGCATAGATGGGTGGAGGATTCCGGTCTTTCACTGCATCGGTACATCGATAATCAGCAGCTGACAATCTTCTGCAACTTCGAAGTTGATTATGGTGGCGCCCTCGATCCCGATCGCATCCCGCCGCTGAAGTTGCTCATCAGCAATAGTCACCGCCCCTTCTATCACAAAGAAGTACATCCCGTTTCCTTCGCGCTTGATCTCATAGCTACCGGTTTGGCCCGTATCGAAATCGCCCCGCAAAAACCAGGCATCCTGATTGATTCGCATCGCGCTATCGCCGCTATCTTTATCGGGCGACACAACGACCTGGAATTTGTTCTTGCGATCGTTACAGGAAAATAACTGTTGCCCATAACGTGGTTCAATATTCTGCAACTTTGGTAAAACCCATATCTGCAGGAATGAGACGGGGTCAGAGTCTGATCCGTTGTACTCGGAGTGGGAAATTCCGGTACCGGCGGACATTATCTGAACTTCGCCGGCCCTGATAATTTGGGTATTGCCCATACTGTCGTGGTGCCGCAGTTCGCCAGATATTGGAATTGACACAATTTCCATGTTTTTGTGCGGGTGTGTGCCAAAACCCTTACTCGGCTGGACAATGTCATCATTGATTACCCGCAAAAGGCCGAAGCCCATCCGTTCCGGATCGTGGTAGTTGGCGAATGAAAAGGTATGTCGTGATTGGAGCCACCCATGGTCTGCCATTCCACGTGTAGCCGCTCTGTGCAATACGCTCTTCATTACCGGTCTCCCTTCGTTGTCTCCATTTATCAGGAGAAAGCAGTATATAACCTTGCAATCCACCATGGATCGTAAGCTGGGCATTGTCAGCGTCTGTTACTATGCTTGTCCCCTGACGGCTTGAATTTCACCGAGGTTTCGAATGAGTTTTAAAATGCTTGTTGTTGTGGCGTTGGCACCCTTTTGCCTTTTCTTGGCGGCCTGCCAGGTAGAGTCCGACATTGAAGGCGATACAGCTCCTTCATTCTCAATCATCATGGACCCCGAACTGACGGAACATGCGCAGGATGGACGCTTGTTGTTGATGCTGGCAACGTATGACGATAAAGAGCCGCGGTTCCTGATCGACAATTCAGCAAACACCCAGCTTATCTTTGGCCTTAACGTTGAAAACTGGAACAATGGGACTGAAGTGGTGGTCGATGAATCCGCCATCGGTTTTCCGCTTGCGAATTTGTCCGAATTGCCTGCCGGCACCTATTACGCGCAGGCGCTGCTGAACCGGTACAAGGATTATCACCTGGGCAATGGCAAGGTGGTGAGTTTGCCCCCTGACCGTGGTGAAGGTCAGCGGTGGAATCAGAAGCCGGGAAACTTGTATTCCAAGCCGTTACGGGTAGTGGTTGATGCAAGCGGTTCGGGTTCCTTTTCACTGGTTCTTGACCAGGTGATTCCTGAAATTGAACCACCACGTGATACCGAGTTCGTCAAACACGTTCGCATGCGCAGCGAACTGCTATCCGATTTCTGGGGTGAGGACATTTACCTGGGGGCACACATCCTCCTGCCCAAAGGGTTTGCTGACCATCCCGATGCACGCTTTCCCCTGATGGTGTTCCATGGCCATTTCCCGGATGACCTCGGTGGCTTCCGCACGACGCCGCCTGATCCGGATGCAGAACCTGAATACAGTGCCCGTTTCGATATAGATGGATACAACATTATTCAGCAGCAGGAAGCGTACGAGTTTTATCAAACCTGGACAGACGACTCTTTTCCGCGCTTCATCGTGATCGAGATCCAGCACCCAACGCCGTACTATGATGACTCCTATGCGGTCAATTCGGCTAGCCAGGGCCCTTACGGTGATGCACTCACTTACGAATTGATTCCTTACATCGAGGAGCAGTTTCGCGGCATCGGGGAGGGTTGGGCGCGATTCACCTACGGTGGTTCAACCGGAGGATGGGAAGCCATGGCTGTTCAGGTTTTCTACCCGGAAGAATATAACGGCGCGTTTATTGCCTGCCCGGATCCGATTGATTTCCGTGCCTACCTGGCCACCAATATCTACGAAGACCGCAATGCCTACTGGTACGACAGCGAGTTCCAGAGGCTGCCGCGGCCCGCACATCGCGACTATTTAGGCAACGTCCATGCGAGCCAGTACGATTACAATCGCCTTGAAGCCGTGCTTGGTGACAAGAGCCGGTCCGGTCAGCAGTACGATATCTGGGAAGCAACTTATTCACCCATGGGTGACGACGGCTACCCCGTTCGCTTGTGGGACAAGGCGACCGGGGAGATCAACAAGGACGTGGCGGAATACTGGAGGGAAAATTACGATCTCAGGCACATCCTGAAACGGGACTGGGCCAGCCTGGGGCCAAAACTGGAAGGCAAACTGCATATTTATGTTGGCGACATGGACAACTACTACCTGAACAATGCGGTCTATCTCACCGAAGCGTTTCTCGAGAGTACTTCCGATCCCTACTACGGTGGAGAAGTGGACTACGGGGACCGGGCCGAACACTGCTGGAATGGCGATCAGGAAAACCCCAATCACACTTCACGCCTGCGTTACAACACCATGTACCTGCCGAAAATTCTCAATCGAATAGAAAAGACTGCGCCCGAAGGCGCAGACCTCACCAGTTGGCGCTACTGATGGCATGTGCCCGGTATGCGTCGCACAAATTTCAGGGTTAAATACTTCGGCTGACGGCCAGAAAGAGGGTTTTGTGTATACTCCTTGTCAGCGTGGTCCGGGTGGCGCCAATTTTTTAAGGATTAAATTCAACAATAAGATGAAGAAGGCCCTGAAATTTCAATTCCGATTGTTGCCGCTTGTCTTTGCTTCGTTGCTGATCCAGTTCGATACGGCATACGGTGAGTGGCCGGTGCCGTACGATCTGAGTGAGAAGATTGCTGTGCTGAATGACAGTCAGCGGGAATTCATCGAGTCAGGTGCTGCACTCGATTTTCTTCCCGAGCGACAACTCGTTCATGAACTCTCCACGCGGGACGCTGACAGCCTGCAAACATTCGTTGACGACGTCATGTCGCTCGCCGAAGAAATGGGCTATGACCCAAATCGCGACATGGGTGCAATGCCACTGAATCTCACTGCGAAGCACTTTAACAGGGGCAGGGTGCTAACACCTGAGCCACTGCGCGAACCCGATCGTGAGCCAGGACCATTCAGTGTACATCGATATTTGTTTCCAAAGACTGGTGTCCCGACTTTTGGCGGGGCGAAGCTTGCAATATGGCCAGAAGATCTCGTCGCGGGCAAGGTCGACATTGCGATAATTGGCATACCCAATGACATGAGTAGTGGGCGGCGCGGCGCTGAATGGGGCCCTGATGAAATGCGCGCGCTGAATACCATTGCAACGCCTGATATCCAATCGCTGCTTAACCCCATGGAAGTATTGTCCGTGGTTGACTACGGCAATTTCTCGACAGACAACATGAGTACTGAGAGAACCGTCGACCATGTTACCGCCATGGTCGCTGAAACAGCGGGAACCGGTGTTACACCGATGCTGGTTGGCGGCGATACCTCCATGCTCTACCCTGGCGTGAAGGGTACCGCCCAAACACATGGCTCCGGTACTTTCGGGCTCCTGCATTTCAGCGCACACCCC